>JAABUY010001402.1_pt1 | contig 32591 bp, 16 predicted proteins | sample 5560271 | NCBI WGS metagenome assembly JAABUY01 (sample SAMN10711886, study PRJNA513374) | rock metagenome | isolation source: Antarctica rocks | place: Antarctica: Victoria Land, University Valley | reverse complement strand
CGCGACGCCACCGTGGCACCTTGCTCTGCGACAACCACAGCTCAACCGGTGACTCTATTAGCTCTGAAAGGCAAGCCTTTCAGGTTCCCAGCCTGCACCGCGTGGAGGAAGAGTCTTCGCAGGCCCTCTTCTTAAAGTACAAAAAGAAACTGTAAACAACTGAGAAACAATATTTAATAAAGTTCTGTTGAGAAGCAGTGTTCTAGCTGCTTCTATGAAGTGAAGTAGAACTAGTGTCAAAGACTAAGTAAAGACTCTACTTACATTAATTGCAGTCAACATTCTTTTTATTTTTTCTGTAACTCTCTTAACAAAGATGTGCTCATAAACAACATGATTTAGAGATTTCACTAGACAGCATAGTATAGTATGAGTATTTACTTTCTTTTAATAGATTATGAGCTCAAATTAGCAAGAAGCTTTTTAAAGAAAGTGTATACTTCTAGTGTGATGACAGTTAAGTATGTTGATTTTTGAGATTCATAAAAGATTTATAATAAATTTGACTTTAGCAGAATCAGCATATTAATGATAGCTATGTATGTCAGTTATTAAGATTCACAGTTAATTCAGCTTTAGCAGTATCACTAATTATTGAGATTTATGATAAAATTTAACTTTAGCAGAATCAGCATTTTGCAGCAGTTAAGTATGTTTAACTCAGAAGATTTACAGAAAATTAATCTCAGCAAAAATTAACATTTACAGTTATTTAAAAAGTACTGTTCTGCAGTAGCTGAGTATGTTGAACTTAAAAGATTCACAGAAAATCAGTCTCAGCAAAAATCAATATTTATAGTTATTTAAAGAGCACTGTTCTTCAGCAGCTTAATATGAGTTATTAAAATGAATAAGCATTATTGTCTTACAGAATAAGAGACACAAAAGCTTTTTATTTATTTTACTTATATTATCTTCAATGCATACATTGTTATTTTACTTTATTCACTTCTTATACTACATGTCAACTATCATCATCATGAACTTCAACAACTTCTTTACAAAGCAACAATCTGTCTCAATTCTCATTCATAAGAACTGCAATCAATAATTCATTTTTATAAAAAGATAACTGATAAAAAAAGATCTATAAAATGTTGTTGAAGTCTTAACAATCAATATATTAATTAATGAATTCTTAAACTCATTTTTTCTCAGCAATCTCAGCTTTAAAAGTTAAAAAATTAATGTAAAGATTTTATATTAACTTATTATCTACATAAACATAGATGATTAAGAATATCTGATGAACAAAATTAGCACAAAGAATATTTAAGATATGTTAAAGTTTAAGTATAAGAAGAAGCTGTAGATGATTGAAAAGCAATATTTGACAGAGTTTATTGAGTATAGAATGTTAAAGAATGTATTTATTAAAGAAATATAAATTTATTTAAGTAAATTCAGCAAAAAGATTGCTGCAACTCAGTTTGACATAATTAAGTTGTTTAAATCAGAATAATGATTTTAGATACTGCTTTAAATGCTATTAATTAAATATATTGTGATCTGTAATGTTATTAATGCTCAGAACAATTTAGACATTAAGAGAAATTTATAAAAGCTTTAGAAAAAAGAGATACAGCTTAAGATTGATGAGACTGTCATTGTTTTGTGAACAGATAAATAAAAAGAAGATTAACATTTAATGAATTAGAACTGCAGTTCATTGAATTATTACATAATTAATATTAAGCAACACTATTACAGATTATTCAGCTCAGACAATGATTATTTTTCTTATTATTTTATTAAATACTTTCTTTGCAACAACTTTTACTTCATTAAAGATTGTGAATTTCTTTCTGATGTTAAGCAAAATATTTAAAAAAAGATAAGCAAGTTAATTATAATTAAGCTGCACAGATTGACTGCAGTTAAATTGTATTAAAAGTCAGTCTATAAAGCAAAAGAAAAGAGATACAGAGTTTTTGATGTAAAAATTAATGACAGTAATGATGATGATTTCTTTTTTAAATTTAAAGAGAAAGAAAAAATTAATGATGAAATTACTGTTCTGTTTAAGAAGACTGTCAGTAAAATGCTTAAATTTAAATGAATTGCAGACTTTAAATTCTTCTCATATATAATTAATTAACTTTAACTCTTCAGTGACTTTCTCATACAAATGAGATGTCAACAAATTAAAGTTAAAAAAGAACATTTATACTCTCATTATTGTGAAGTAATCATTATGCAAGTTAGATTAAGAAATTCTGTAAGATTAAGTTTAATATTTTATATATTTAAACTTGAGATCAATCTTCTGTTGAGAAAGTGAATGTACAAAATGAAACTGTATAAAAGCTTTAATCAACACTGTCTTTAAATGTATAATAAGCACAACAAAACTATAATAAAAATATCAGAGCAAGACAGAGTCTATATAATTAAGTATATTGTAAAGAGTTTTAATGAATTTGTTTTAATATTTGCAATATATACATTACATTCAGAGATCATCTTCTCTGTTATTGCTTCAGATATAAGTCTGCATATTTAAACTCATAAACATGATCTCATAATTAACTTCTTAAATGTTGACACTGCATCATTAAATGAAAAGATCAAGACTCATAGACTTTAACATTAACAATTTGCTTATCTTGATTCTGTAAAGTTGCATGATCTTTACAAGATAACAATTCTTAAAAAGTCAATTCTCATCATTGAAAACAACAAGAATGTATATAAGATTTATACTTTAATTAAGTTTATCAACAAGCAAGATTACACTGTAAGCAAAAAAAAGATTAATATTTTTGTTCTTATCTTCATTGACATATATAATTCATTATTCTTGTCATTTAACAGATATCAATACTTTCTGAAGATAGTAGATAATCATTTTTGAAAGATGTAAATGATATTATTAAAGCAACATAATAAGATCTCACAGATACTGCAAAAATGACAATTAAAGATTAAACTTAAGATTGATGCAAAGATTTTTGCTGTATAAAGCAACAATAAAATGAAGTTAAAGTTCACTTTAAATAACTGATGCAAGTCTCTTAACATTACATCACAATACATAATGCTCTATATGTCAATTCAGAATGACATTATTAAAAGAGTCATTCAAATCACTGAGAACTCAGTGCACATCATAATTAAAGAAATATAACTATCAATAAAGTTCTGAGTGCAGACAGCACAGATAGATGCTTATCTTTATAATTAGACAGCAACTGATTTCTTAATTAATGATAAATAAATGATTCTCAAGAAAGCTTTCATTAATGTAAAGTTATTCATTAATTACATTCATATATAAGAATGCAAATATTACAGCTACATTGATCTCAAGTTACTATCTGAAGGCAGATATGACAAATTCATGAATTAAGAATGAGTAATAGTCTTTATAAATTACATTGAGAAAATTACAAAGCAGTATCAGCTTTAAGCTTCAGATCTTAAATACATCATTAAAGATCATGCTGTAAAGTTTGCTAAAAGTGAGAAGAAAGATACTGTTGATTTTAAACTGTAATAATAGACATTAAATGTTCTTTTAAATAGAAGATTCATTAAATGTTCATAAAAGAAGTTAATCATTGTGAAGATCACAGCTTCAGATCAGACATTTATGACTTAAAACAGTAAGATGCAGTTTGACTTAATTACAGTTAAGATTAATAAGTCTTAAAATAAACAACATGAGATCAAGTTGACTGCAGTTAATTTAGATGAATTGTTAAATGAGAAGATTAACATTGATTAAATTAAAATAGTGACATTTAAAGAAGTTAGAATCTTTCTGTGCATTAAGATCTTGAAATGAAAAAGAAATGATGATGATGATAATTAAGATATAAATGAGTTCTTAATTAAAATATTAAAAGTTATGTTGACACTTACAGCATTCTTTATAGACAAAAAAGACTCTGTAATTAGATTTAACATTTCAACATCTGTTATCTATGCTGAAGCAGTGAGAGACTCAATCTGAAGAGAAATATAAAAGAATATTATTTATGCAGAGCTGACAGTCTTGATGATAAATGAGATATAAAAAGAAATTATGTCATTAAGAAGAGCTAACATTGTAATTAATAAATAAGTTTTTAAACTTAAGCTGAACACTGATGAATTCTTAAACAAGTTTAAGACAAGACTTGTGACAAAAGACTTCTTATAAATATATAATGTTAATTATAAAAATATTTTTATTCTCATTATTAAGTTTAACACTCTGCAAGTCTTTCTGATTATCATTGCACTTAAGAATCTAAAGTGTCATCAAGTAAATATCAATAATGTTTTTATAGAATTCTTTCTAAAGAAAATAATCTATATAATACTTTTTTTTAAAATCAATGTTGCATCTAATTATGTTCTGCACATACTGCACAGCCTTTATGATCTTAAGCAAATCACACAGAATTAACATAAATAATGTATTATTAAACTATTTAAATTAAGTTTTCATTAAAGCAAAATTAATCTCTGTCTTCTTCTTCACAGCATTAAAAGAATCATGCTGCTTCTTTATATAAACAATATTATTATAACTTCAATAAATCTATTACACATTCTCTGATTTAAGTAAGCTCTTGCAGATATGTTTAAAGTTAAGAATTTAAGAGAGATACAGAAAATTCTTAGCATTTAAGTTATATATAATTATAAAATGAGAATTCTGCATCTAAATCAGACTCACTACATAAATAAGATATTAAAGAATCTTTATATGCAACTTAGTAAATACAGAGTCATCAGCATTTCATTTAATGAATATGATGCTCTTTATTTTGTTGATTTAACTGATTAAAGAATAAATTAAAGACAGTATTAACAGACAATTAAAAGTTTAATGTATATAGCAATTCATATTTGATTAAACATCATCTTCATACTAAATTGATTAAGTCAATATCTCAGTAATTCTGTAGAGCATCATAAATATACACTTAAGAAATTATTGCAGTACATAAGATCAATCATTAATCTCAACATCATATATAATTTTAATGAGAGTTAAGCAATGCTTAAATACTCTGACTTCAACTATACTTTGAACAAACAGAATCAGAAATCAATTTTAAAATGTATTTACATGCTTAAAGATAAATCAATGTTATGAATAAGTTAAAAGCAGAAGTTTGTTATTATCTTAATTATTAAGAGTGAGTACATAATTATGTCAATGTGTATGAAGATTGAGATCTGACTTGAATAGATGTTAAAAGACATAAATATAGACAAATATCTTGAAGTCAATTCACACTGCATGAATATTTAAGAGAATGAAGCTCATTAAATATCTTCATTTATTCAGCTTAAAAAAGACAATCAAGCTGTCTTGATCTTAATTAAGAACATATATGTACATGAGCAGTCAAAGCACATTAATGTCTTTTATTACAACATTTACAATCTGCATAAGTACAATCAGATTCAGATAAACTTTATATTCAGTTAAAAGATAATTGTCAATGAGTTTATTAAGTCTTTATTTAGACAAATTTTTAAGCAGTTCATTGAATTTATAAAACTCACTGTTAATGATTAGTTAAATTCTTAAATGATTTGTTGAACTCTTAGTAATGCATTTAGTCATTTGATGTTTATTGTCAGTGAGAGTTAATAGATGCAGTCTCATCAAGTAAGAGTGTTAAGAAGTGATGTTTTAGTTATTTTTATAAAATAAAATAAAATTAATGTTAAAGATTAAGTAAAGACTCTGTTTACATTAACTGCAGTCAACATTCTTTTTACTTCTTCTGTAACACTCTTGACAAAGATGTGCTCATAGACAACATAATTTAAAGGTTTCACTAAATCACATAGTATAGCATGAGTATTTACTTTCTTTCAATAAGTTCATTGAATATAAAATGTCATTAAATATAACTGTTAATGAAATATGAACTTAACTCAGCAATCTTAATAGAAAGATTACTGCAACACAGTTAAGACTTAAAAACTTTATTATATTTAAACAATAGTTTTAAATACTGCTTTAAGTACTGTTAATGAAGTATGCTGTTATTTATGATGTCATTAATGCTTAAAATACATTTAACATTAAGATGAGTCTGCAGAAACTTCAGAAGAAGAAGATATAATTAAAGATGTTTAATAATGCTTTATGAGTTGAACAGTAAAGACAGAATAAAAGTTATTAAGAATGTCAAATCTTACAGTATGATTATAGAAGATGCTTAAGCTTAAACAATAATTATTTATTATTATACAGAATTTTAATCTGCTATCTTTATAATGATATTCATCACAAACAGAACTATAAATATATCTCTATAATTGTTGAGAAGTGATGTTCTAGCTGCTTCTATGAAGTGAAGTAGAACTAATGTCAGAGATTAAGTAAAGACTTTATTTACATTAACTGCAGTCAACATTCTTTTTACTTCTTCTGTAACTCTCTCAATCAAGATGTGCTCATAGACAACACAGTTTAGAGATTTCACTAAATGACATAATATAGCATAAGTATCTATTTTCTTTCAATAAATTATGAGCTCAGATTAGCAAGAAGCTTCTTAAAGAAAGTGTATACTTCTAGTGTGATGATAATTAAATATGTTGACTTTTAAGATTTATAAAAAATTCATAATAAATTTAACTTTAATAGAATCAGCACACTGACAGCAGCTGTATATGTTAACTATTGAGATTCACAGTCAATTCAGCTTTAGCAGTATCATTAATTATTAAGATTCATAATAAATTTAACTTTAGCAGAATCAGCATTTTGCAGCAGTTAAATACATGTAATTTAGAAGATTTATAGAGAATCAGTCTCAGCAAAAATCAGCATTTATAGTTGCTTAGAGAGCACTGTTCTTCAGTAACTTAATATAAATCATTAAGATAAATAAGTATTACTGTCTTACAGAATAAGAGATATAAAAGCTTTTTATTTGTTTTACTTATATTATCTTCAATACATACATCATTATTTTACTTTATGCACTTCTTATACTATGTGTCAACTATCATCATTATGAACTTCAACAACTTCTTTATAAAGCAATGATCTGTCTCAATTCTTACTCACAAGAACTGCAATCAATGATTCATTCTTATAAAAAGATAATTAATAAAAGAAGATCTATAAAATATTGTTGAAGTCTTAGCAATCAATATGTTAATCAGTAAATTCTTAAGCTTATTTTTTCTCAGCAGTCTCAGCTTTAAAAGTCAGAAAATTAATATAAAGACTTTATATTGACTTATTATCTGCATAAATATAGATGATTAAGAATATTTAATGAATAAAATCAGTATAAAGAATATTTAAGATATATTAAAGTTTAAGTATAAAGAAAAGCTGCAGATGACTGAGAGACAATATTTAATGAAGTTTGTTAAGTATAGAATGTCAAAGAATGTATTTATTAAAGAAGTATGAATTTATTTAAATAAATTCAGCAGAAAGATTGCTGCAACTTAGTCTGACATGACTGAGTTATTTAAATTAAAAAAATGATTTTAAACACTGCTTTAAGTACTATTAATTAAATATATTGTGATCTGCAATGTCATTGATGTTTAGAACAATTTAAACATCAAGAAAGATTTATAAAAGTTTTAGAAGAAAGAGATATAGCTTAAGACTGATAAGATTGTCATTGTCTTGTGAATAGATAAATAGAAAGAAAATTAATGTTTAATGAATTAAAATTGCAATTTATTAAATCACTGTATAGTTAATATTAAGTAACATTATTACAGATCATTCAGCTTAGACAGTGATCATTTTTCTTGTTGCTTTATTAAGTGCTTTCTTTGCAACAACTTTTACTTCATTAAAGATTGTGAATTTCTTCTTAATGTTAAGTGAAATACTTAAAAGAAAATAAGCAGATTAATTACAATTAAGCTGCACAGATTGACTGCAATTAAGTTGTATTAAAAGTCAGTTTATAAAGAAAAAGAAAAGAGATACAGAGTCTTTGATGCAGAAGTTAGTAACAGTAATGATGATGATTTCTTTTTTAAATTTAAAAAGAAAAAAAAAATTAATGATGAAATTGCTGCTCTGTTTAAGAAGACTGTCAGTAAAATGCTTAAATTTAAATGAATTGCAGACTTTAAATTCTTCTTATACATAATTAATTAACTTTAACTCTTCAGTGACTTTCTTATATGAATGAGATGTTGATAAATTAAAGTTAAGAAAAGACATTTATACTCTCACTATTATGAAGTAATTATTATACAAATTAAATCAAAAAATTCTGTAAAATTAAGTTCAACACTTTATGTATCTAAACTTGAGATCAATCTTCTGTTAAGAAAATAAATGTGCAAAATGAAACTGCATAAAAGCTTTAATTAACACTGTCTTTAAATGTATGATAAGCACAACAAGACTATAATAGAAGCATTAAAGCAAGATGAAGTCTATATAATTAAGTATATTGCAAAAAGTTTTAATAAATTTACTTTAATATCTATAATGTACACATTACATTCAGAGACTGTCTTCTCTACTATTGCTTTAAATGTAAGTCTGTATGTTTAGATTCATAAGCATGATCTTATAATTAACTTCTTAGATGTTGACACTGCATCATTGAATAAAAAGATCAAGACTTACAGACTTTGATATTGATAATTTATTCATCTTAATTTTGTAAAGTTGCATAATCTTTACAAAATGACAATTCTTGAAAAGTTAATTCTCATTATTGAGAACAATGAGAACATATATGAGATTTGTGCTTTAATCAAGTTCATTAACAAGTAAAATCACACTGTAAGCAAAAGAAAGACTAACATTCTTGTTCTTGTCTTTATTGATATATACAGCTCATTATTCTTGTTATTTAATGAATATTAATACTTTTTGAAGATAATAGATAATCACTCTTAAAAGATATGAATGATACTGCTGAATCAATGTAATAAGATCTTACAGACACTGTAAAAATGATAATTGAAGACTGAACTTCAGATTAATGCAAAGATTCTTGCTATATAAAATGACAATAAAATAAAGTTAAAGTTCATTTAAAATGACTGATGTAAGTCTCTTAACATTACACTGCAATACATAATGCTTTATATGTCAATTCAGAATGATGTTACTGAAAGAGTCATTTAAATCACTGAGAACTCAGTATGTATCATAATTAAAAAGATATAACTGTCAATAAAGTTCTGAGTGCAGACAGCACAGACAGATATTTATCTTTGTAATTGAATAGCAATTAATTTCTTAATTAATGATAAGTAAATAACTTCTGAGAAAGCTTTCATTGATGTAAAGTTTAGGCTGGGTGCGCAGGTTGCCTATAGGTCATGCAGGTCAGGGTTGAGTTCAGGTATTGAGTTGAGTTGAGCTAACTTTTATTCAGCTGAGTTGAGTGTGAGTTAACCTGACTCAACCTGCATAGAGTCATGAGTTTTTTGCAGGTTATATATAGCCTTAGTAAGCATGTGTATGTGCTTAGTAAGCACATACACATGCTTACTAATGTGTGTTTCTAACACACACCTTCGCAAAAAGTCATGATTTTCGTAACTTATTCAGTAATATATCTTGCGACCGTGTAATTTATCCCTATATGACTAGTTAAGGTGTAATTTATTATGACTAATATATCAATAAGCTTTCACATTTTTGAGCCCTAGCCCTGACCTTACTCATAATGGCGAGCCTCACCTGCGTGTGAGTACCTGCACAGATTATAGATAGAGTTGATCTGTACACAAACCTGACCTGACCTGACCTGAATCCTAGTGTGAATTCAGGTCAGATGCACTTTTTTCTGACTCAACTCAACTCTACACTCAGCCTAGTAAAGTTATTCATCAATTATATTTATATATAAAAATGTAAATGCTACAGCTACATTGATCTTAAGTTATTATCTGAAGATAGATGCAATAAATTCATAAATTAAGAATGAGTAAAAGTCTTTATAAGCTATATTGAGAAAATCACAAAGCAGTATCAGCTTTAAACTTCAGATCTTAAGTATATCATTAAGAATTACACTGTAAAGTTTGTTAAAAGTAAGAAGAAAGATACTGTAAATCTTAAACTGTAACAGTAGACATTAAATGTTCTTTTAAATAAAAAATTCATTAAATGTTTACAGAAAAAGTTAATCATTGTGAAGATTACAGCTTTAAATTAAACATTTATGACTTAAAACAGTAAGATACAGTCTGACTTAATTATAGTTAATGTTAGATATATAACTCATGATAGCTGTGCTATTAGTGTGGTGCCACCTTTTAACAGGTTATGAGCCTGGGTTAGTGCGTGATAACTTGCATAAAGTGGCGCCTAGGCCACCTCTGCCAGTGGTTCAAGTCCATGGTGAGGGAGTAAGTTCAAAAGGTCATGAGTTTGAACCGCTGTCTGTGCGCACCCTTTACACCTGCGGGTCGGTTGCGGGCCGATCGCGGGTTAGGGGGAGTGTTAGATATATAACCCATGATAGCTGTGCTATTAGTGTGGTGCCACCTTTTAACAGTTAAGATTGACAAGTCTTAAGATAAATAACATGAAATTAAGTTGACTGCAGTCAATCTAGATAAGTTGTTAAATGAGAAGATTAACATTAATTAAGTTAAAATAATGACATTTAAAGAAGTCAGAACCTTTCTGTGCATTGAGATTCTGAAATGAAAGAAAGATAATGACAACAATAATTAAGATGTAAATGAGCTCTTAATTAAAATATTGAGAATTATACTGACACTTATGACATTCTTTACAGACAAAGAAAACTTTATGATCAGATCTGACATTTTAATATCTGTCATCTATGCTGAAGCAGTGAGAGACTCAATCTAAGAAGAAATGTGAAAAAATGTTATTTATGTGAAGCTGACAGTCTTAACAACAAATGAAATATGAAAAGAGACTGTATCATTAAGAAAAGTTAACATTATGATCAGTAAATAAGTCTTTAAACTTAAGCTGAACACTAATGAGTTCTTAAATAAGCTTAAGATAAGATTTGTGACAAGAGACTTTTCATAGACATACAGTATTGATTATAAGAATATCTTTATTTTCATTATTAAATTTAACACTCTGTAAGTCTTTCTGACTATTGTTGTACTCAAGAATCTAGAATGTCATTAAGTAAATATTAATAACATCTTTATAGAATTCTTTCTAAAGAAAACAATTTATATAACATTTCTTTTTAAAATTAATGTTACATCTAATTATATTCTGTACATACTGCACAGCCTTTATAATCTTAAGCAAGTCATACAGAATTAATATAAACAATATATTATTAAACTACTTAAATTAAGTTTTCATTAAAGCAAGATTAATCTCTGTCTTCTTCTTCACAGCATTAAAAGAATCATGCTGCTTCTTTATGTAAATAATATTGTTATAACTTCAACAAATTTATTATACATTCTCTGATTTAAGTAAGCTCTTATGAGCATGTTTAAAGTTAAGAACTTAAAAAAGACACAGAAAATTCTCAGCATTTAAGTTATATACAATTATAAAATAAGAACTCTGTGTCTAAGTCAGACTCATTACATAAATAAGATATTAAAGAATCTTTATATGTAATCTGATAAGCATAGAGTCATCAACATTTCATTTAATAAATATAATGTTCTTTGTTCTGCTGACTTAACTGATTAAAGAATAGATTAAAGACAGTATCAACAGACAATTAAAAGTTTAATGTATACAGTAATTTATACTTAATTAAACATTATCTTTGCATTAAATTAATTAAGTCAATATTTTAGTGATTCTGCAGAGCATTATGAACATGCACTTAAGAGATTATTGCAGTATGTAAGATTAATCATTAATCTCAGCATTATATACAGTTTTAATAAAAGTCAAGTAATGCTTAAATACTCTGACTTTAACTATGCTTCAAACAAGCAGAATTAAAAATTAATTTTAAAGTGTATCTATATGCTTAAAGATGAATCAGTATTGTAAATAAGTTAAAAATAGAAGTTCATCATTATTTTAATTACTGAGATTGAATACATAATTATGTCAATGTGTACAAAGACTGAGATCTGACTTAAACAGATATTAAAAGACATAAATATAGACAAATATCTTGAAGTTAATTCACACTGTATAAGCATTTAAAAGAATGAAGTTCATTAAGTATCTTTATTTATTTAGCTTAAAGAAGATAATTAAGCTGTCTTGATCTTAATTAAGAATATACATATATATAAATAGTTAAAATACATTAATGTTTTCTATTACAACATCTGCAATCTACATAAGCACAATCAGATTCAGATAGACTTTATATTCAGTTAAGAGATAATTACTGATGAGCTTATTAAGTCTCTGTTTAAATGAATCTTTAAGCAGTTCATTAAATTCATAAAACTCATTATTAATGATTAGTTAAACTCTTAAATGATTTATTAAACTTTTAACAATGTATTTAGTCATCTGATGTTTATTGTCAGTGAGAGTCAATAGATGCAGTCTCATTAAGTAAGAATGTTGAGAAATGATGTTTTAACTGTTTCTATGAAATGAGATAGAATTAATGTCAAAAACTGAATAAAAACTTTATTTACATTAACTGCAGTCAACATTCTTTCTACTTCTTCTGTAACTTTCTTAATCAAGATGTGCTCATAGACAACACAGTTTAGAAGTTTCACTAGATGACATAGTATAGCATAAGTATCTACTTTCTTTCAATAATAATTTATAAAATTATATAGTTAGCAAAGCTAGTCAAGACAGTTAAGAAGCAGATTAAGTTGATTGTAGTTAATTTGCATAGAAATAAAAGAAGAAATTAAATTTATAATGTAAAGATTGTTTCTGAAAAGAAATTCAGTATATAGAAATCTGAATCTGCAGATAAGTCTGATAAGAAGATTACTGCTATCTTTAAAAACATTATCAATAAGATTTCTTAATCAGACTGAATTGCAGACTTTAATATCTCATCTTATATAATTAATAAATTTTAGCTTTTCAGTGACTCTTTGATGTGCATGTGATGACATATCATCAAAGTCAGAGAAAAGAGATTATATATTAATTATTATGATATAGTCATTATGCAAAATAAGAATGAGAATTCAGTTCTTTTAAATTCAACACTTTATGTTTTAAAGCTTGAAGTTAATCTTCTGTCAGAAAAGAAGATGTGCAAGAAGAAACTGCTTAAATATTTTGATTATAAGAATCTTTATATGTAAAATAAGAATGAAAAGCTCATATTAGAAGCATTTAAGAAAGAGAAAGTCTACATAGTTAAATACATTTTAAATAATCTTAATGAATTTGCTTTACTCTCTATTATGTATATATAAAGTAAGTTAAAGATCACTCTTTTAGAAGTATATAAGAATTTGTAGATTCAGATCTCTGAGTTTATTACAGATACACTTAGTGAGAATGTGTAAATGAATGATGATATAGTTATGTTACATAATGATAAGATTAAGACATATAGACTTTAACATTATTAATTTGCTCATCTTAACATAACTAAGCTTCATGATCTCTATAAGATCATCACTTTAAGCAAGTCAATCTTCATTATTAAAAACAATGTTAATATATATAAGATCTGTACTCTGACTAAGTTCATGAATCAGCAAGAACACAACACAAGCAAAAGAAAAGTTAACATTCTTACTTTAATTTTCATCAACATATGTAAATCTCTGTCTTTGTCATTCATCAGCTATTAATACTTTCTCAAAATTGTAGATAATTACTTGCAGAAGATATAAACAATATCATTAAAGTGATGAGACAATGTTTCACAGAAACTATAAAAGTAACAATTAAAAATTGAACTTCAGTTTGATGCAAAAATTCTTGTTGTACAAAGCAACAATGCAATAGAGCTGAAATCTATTCTTAATAAATGATATATATCTTTCAGCATTGTATCACAGTATACAGTGCTTTATATGTTAACTTAAAATGATGTAATCAAGAGAGCAATCAGAATCACTGAGAACTTAATGTATATAATAATTAAGAAGATTAAACTTTCAATAAAGTTCTAAGCAGAGATTGCATGAACTGATGTTTATCTTTATAATTATATAGTAACTGATCTCTTAATCAATGACAAATAAGTCACTTTAAAGAAAGCTTTCATCAAGATAAAATCATTTATTGACTATATATATATATAAGAATGCAAATGCTACTTCTATATTGATTTAAAGTCTCTGTCTAAGAGTGGACAGAATAAGTTTATGAATTGAGAATAAATAAGAATATTTATAAATTATAATAAAAAAATCACAAAGCAGTATCTGCTTTAAGCATTAAATCTTAAGTAGATCATTAAGAGTTATGCTGTTAAGTTTGCTGAAAATGAAAAAGAAAACAGCATTGATGTAAAACTTTATAAATAAACACTGAACATTCTTTTAAAATAAAAGTTTATTGAATAATTACATAAAACTAAGATTGCAGCTGCTTCACTGAAACAGTTTCTGAAACTTAATATGCAAACTTATAAATTTAAATTAATGAATTCTCATTCTGTTGTCACACTGTCAGAGAAAGAGATCACAGACAATTCATTGTTAAAGTTAACTGTAATTAACTTTAATTATAATGCAGTAGAACTTTTCTTTTATGTTAAGATTTCTGTTAATAAGATTAATCATTCAGATATAAGTGTCTTAATTAAGAAAGTTAAGACATTTCTGTACATTAAGATATTAAAGAGAAAATGAAAGAACAATGATATTAATTTTAATGAGTTTATAATAAAGATCTTAAAAGTTATGCTGACATTGACTGCATTTACAGTCAATAATGAGAATAATGAATACTCAGCAAAAACTGATATTTCAATTTCTTTAATATATGTTGAAGCAGTGAGAGACTCAATCTAAGAAAAGATGTGAAAAAATATCATTAATGTAGAGCTGACAGTGCTTGCAGTGAATGATATTTAAGAAGAGACTGTTTCATTAAAAATGATTAACATTGTAATTAATAAGTAAATATTCAAATTTAAGCTGCACACTGATGATTTTCTTGACAAATTAAAGATAAAAGTAGTGACAAAAGAATTTTTACAGATATACAGCATTAATTATAAAAATATCTTTACATTAACTATGAAGTTTAATACTCTCTATGTCTTTCTAACTTTAGTTGCACTCAAAGATCTAGAGTGTCATTAGATAAATGTTAATAATATTTTTATTAAGTCATTTCTAAAGAAAACAATCTACATAACATTATCTCTCAGAATTATAACTACTTTTAATTGTATACTATATATTCTGCACAGTTTATACAATCTGAAGTAAGCTGTCAGAAATTAATATAAACAATATGTCATTAAGCTTTTTCAATTAAATTTTTATCAAAGCAATATAAATTTATGTCTTCTAATTCACACTATCAAGAGCATTATGCTACTTCATTATGTAAATAATATTATTATGATCTCATCAGATCTCTTAAATATTCTTTGATTTAAAAAGTCTCTTGAGAGCTTATTTAAGATTAAGAACTTAAGAGAGATACAGAAAATTCTTAATATTTAAATAATTTGTAATTGCAAGAAAAGAACACTGTGTATAAATTAGACACATTATGTTAATAAGATGCTCAGAGATCTTTACATATAAAATAATAAGTATTAATGCATTAAGATCTTACTGAATGAATATGACTTTCTTTATTCAGCTGATTTTAATGATCAGTGTATAGATCAAAGAAAATATCAGTAAATCATTAAAAGTTTTATGTATACTGCAATTCATATACATTTAAACATCTTCTTTATCTTAAAATGACTAAGTCAGTATCTCAGTGACTCTGTAGAACATTATAAGTATGTATTTAAGAGATTGCTGTAATATATATAATTAATTATTAATCTTAAGATCATGTATGAGCTCAGTGAAAGTCAAGATTTATTTAAATACTTTGACTTTAATTATATATCAGACAAGTTAAACAGAAAATTTATTCTAAATTATATTTATCTGCTTAAAAAAAAATCTGTATCATGAGTTAGCTAAAAGTAAAAGTTAATGACAACATTAATTATTAAGATTAAATACATAATTATATCAATATGTGTAAAGACTGAAGTCTGACTCACTTAGATATTAAGAAACATGAGATTAGATAAGTATCTTGAAGTTAATTTACATTGTGTGAGCATTTAAAAAAATGAGATTTATAAAGAAAATATATTTCTTTAGTTTAAAAAAAATAATCAAACTGTCTTAACACTGATTAAGAATGCTTATGTGCATGAATGATTAAAGCACATCAATGTCATTTATTATTACATCTAAGATCTACATAAAAGAAATCAGATTTAGATAAACTTTGTATTTAGTTAAGACATAATAGCTGATGAACTGATTAAGTTCTTATTAAGATAGATATTTAAATGCTTTATGTGTTAACTGAGACTTAACAACAGTGAGAGTCAATAAATATGAATGCATCAAATAAAAATGTTAAGAAGTACAGTACTTTATCTGCTTTCTTGACTTCTTTAATCTTAATGTAAAAAATTAACAGAATCTTTTTCTGTCTTAAATGACAGAGCTTCTGCAATCAATTAAACTACACTTAAGTTGATTGCAGTTAACATTAATGCATTAGATTTACTAGATAGATACATAGCACAAGTACTCATTATTCTTTCAATAGTCTCAGAAGTTTAAAGCTAAATAATTTGAGTCTTATAAGATATTGAAAATTCTGTTAAAAGATTACATTACATTAATAGCATAGCTATCATAAGTTATATATCTAACACTCTCTTTAATCTGCAATCAGCCCATGATCAATCTGCAGATGTAAAGAATGTACATAGATAGCAATTTAAATTTGCAATTCTTGAGCTTACTTTCTCATCATGAACTTAAATCACTGACAAGATAATCTAAACATATATCTCTCTAAGATTTTAGACAAGAAATCACTGCACTAACCTGAGCTCATAATCTGTTAAAAGGTGACATCACACTAATAGCATAGCTATTGTGAGTTATATATCTAACAAATTCATTCATTAAAAACTTATGCATTAAGAATGTTCACAAAGTGTGTTCTATAAAATTTAATTTATAATAATCAGCTTATAAAAGCACATATCTTTAATGCTGATGAATTTTGAGCTAGTTCAGAGCTGCAAAGCAGTCTGAAATGAGTTAAATTATTTATGCAGTGATTAAGTTCTAAAATTAATGAGATTCTTAAATAGAAAGAGTCATCATTATCTTTTTATAAAGAACTCTCAATCATATCTTGAGTTAAATGAGATTACAGACAAAAGAAAGAGCTATATAAGCTTTTAATAAAGAAGAAAGAAGATCTTTCTTAGAAGACAATTTATAAGATATAAAAATGTTATGAATGAGTAAATTTATCTGTATCTTCATTACAGAACATTTTAAAAGTACATTAAAATGTTATTTTTCTTAAACTGATCTTGACTGAAGTAAATGATGTAATGAATGCATTACAGAAGACTATTGAAAGTCAGAGAAATGTTGATGACTTGATTTTAACATTTATGATAGAAGAAAAATATAATTAATGTTAAACATAGAAGAAGTGACTAGTGAAATGAACATGTAATCATAAGTGTCTAGCTACTCTATGAAAATGTGACTCTATAAGAAGGTCTTTAATCAGCAAAAGAAAAAACTTTTATTCATAGCAAACTGTTTATTCTAGCAAACTTTATATGTTTCTAAAATCTTTGTAGAGCTCTGAACCACTAAGATAACAGAATGAGACATGACATTTTGATACATTCTCTCAGGTCATTTTGATGACAGTGAGATGAGATAAAAAACAAAATTTCATAGTGTCTCATTAACTTTAAAAGTTAATGAGACAATATTAAAACATCTCTTTCTCAATTTAAACAAGTATCTTTAAGATATTGAAATCTCAATTGTTCTATCACTAAATCACAGAGCCTTTGTCAGTAATTGATTAAACTGATAAAATTAATAAAATGAATGAATTTCAGTGTTAGAAGTGACTTTGTAAGTCTGTTAATGACTATGTTGCTTGTGAGAATGTAATCAAGATGAATAAGCTTGTGAGATTCAACTTCTTTTATAAAGTAATGATGTATGTCAATGTGTTTTGTTCTAACATGAAACTCAAAGTTCTTAATTAAAGCAATAGCTTTCTGATTGTTCATTTAAATTGTGACTGTCTCAAATCTCTTTAGCTTTAGCTCTTTAAGTAATCTCTTCATTCAGATTGCTTTCTTTATAGTCTCTGTTAAGGTCATGTATTTCACTTCACAAGAGAATAAGACAATGATTTTCTAACATTTTGAACTTCAGAATACTGATTCATTAGTCATCTTAAATATATATTTCAATGTAAATCTTCTCAATTTAAGATCTTTTTCTCAGTCTGAGTCTGAATATTCTAGTAATTCAAGTTGTTTACTCAATTTGTATAGGCTGAGTGTAGAGTCAGGTCAGGTCAGAAAAAAGTGCACTTGACCTGAACCTGCACTAGAATTCAGGTTGAATCAGATCAGATTCATGTACAGACTAACTTTACTCATATCTGCACAGATTAAATCTGAGAACTTTAAGCTAGTCATTATGAGTAAGGTCAGGGCTAGAGCTCAAAAATATGAAAGCTTATTGATATATTAGTCATAATAAATTACATCTTAACTAGTCATATAGGGATAAATTACATGGTCGCAAGATATATTACTGAATAAGTTACGAAAATCATGACTTTTCGCGAAGGTGCGCATTAGAAACACACATTAGTAAGCATGTGTATGTGCTTACTCAGCCAATATATTTGCTTACTAAGCACATACATGTGCTTACTAAGGCTATATATAACCTGTGAAAAACCCATGACCCTATGCAGGTCAGGTCAGGTTAACTCACACTTAACTTAGCTGAATAAAAGTTAGTCTGACCTGACCTGATACCTGAACTCAACCCTGACTTACATGACCTATAGGTAACCTGCGCACTCAGCCTAAATTTGTATTCAAGAATGACATCTAGAGTTCTCTGCACATATTGAAACACTTGTTTCAGAGTCTTTCAATGTGTGTTGTTAAAGTTATGTGCAAATTGACTAAGAGTTGACACTGTATATGTGATGTTGAGCTGCATTTGTGTCATAACATACATAAGAAATTCTATGACCTTGACATTCTGTAAATCAAAGTCTTTGAGCACCTTCATGAGATAGATTCTCTGTGACAGAATAAGAGTTTGTAGAGCTTTGTTTTGTGTAATTAACATTTCTAAGTAATGCTTACAGACTCTGTAGTCAGTCATTTTGAAATGATTACTCAATTTAGTCTTAAGATCTAGAATTTTGTTCTTATTGAGTTCACATAAAAGAATATTGTTAATGTAAACAGCAACAATTAGAATTTTCTTTCTAAACACATTATTGTCTGCATGAATTCATGTGTATTCAAGACTGACAAGAAAGCAATGTATCATCTTATATTACAGATAAGATGACTATTTTAACTTATATAGAGCTTTCTTCAATTTACATATCTTGCCTTTCTTTTTTTCATATTCAGTGAGTTAAATCACATAGACTTTTTCTTTTAAATTATTGTGTAAGAAAGCTGTTTTGACATTTATTTGTTTCAATTTGTAGTTGTAAAATGCAGCTATGATAAAGATGACTTTATAAGTCATTGATTTGACAATCATTGCAAAGATCTCTTTGTAGTTAATTTCAAATCATTGTTCAAATTCTTTGACTACTCATCAAGTCTTATGTCATAAAATTGAGTCATCAGATCTTCTTTTGTAACAGTAAACTCATTTGCTTCTTAAAACTCATCAATTAGATGATAATGTCTTTAAAGTTTATGTAAAGTTAGTCATTAACAAGTTATACTTACTATTCATTGCTTTCTTTCAGTCTTTCAACTCATGACTTGCAATTATCTATTTAAATGTCTAAGATTTATTTTTAAAGTCTTCTTTCTTTTTTATAACATCAATGATTGCATCAAACACAGTTAGATAAATCATAATTGTTTTAAGCTTTAGCTTTATAAAGAGTCATCTTTCTTTCTTAAAGCATCAAAAATTAGCTGATACTGATTTATCAATTATAAAAAGAATATTTATAATATCTTCTTTCTCTTTCTTTATTTCTTCTAACTGATTTGACAATACTGATATGAAAAGATATGATGATATATACTTTAAAGACAGTAACAATGATGAGAATTAAGAAGAAGACAAGAAAAATAACTGTATATCTTTTTGTTCTGTATTAACAGTGTGAGGTTAAGTGACTTTAAAAATTGAGATTGTAACTTTAACATCATAAATTAATGAATCTTCATCAAACTACACATCTTTTGCTTTGATTACTCAGTTTATCTTTTTCTTTTCAGAAAGTCATACTCTATATTGATTTCTTTCTTTATATTCAACAAGAATTTTCTTATTGCTCTGAGATTCAAATTTAATTCTCATCATTTAGATTTTCTTTGAAATATACATGTATGCTGTGCATTTAAAACACTGAAGATATCTAAAATTGATGAAGTTTACTAATCTATTCTTATTAAAAGATTTAAACAGTAACTGAATTGAGATCTTGTTGTTCTTAAGAGCTGACATTGAGAGTTAATTAAGAAGATAGCATGCTGTTTTAACAGTCTTTAATCATAGAGTTTTAAAGACTTCACTATTTAAAATTATAATTTTAACTTTTGCTGTCAAAAGTTTATTACTTCTTTCTGTCACTCTGTTCTGCTTCAATTCACAAGAAACTGTTGTTTCATAGATAATTTCTAGACTTTGTAATCATTTAATGATGAGCTTATTTTTAAATTTCTTTTTGTTGTCAAGTTGTATTCATGCAATTCATAGATTCATCTAAATAAAAAGCATGTTAAGAAATTATTCAATTTTGTCTTTTGTCTGATCTTTTGTTTTTATATTACAAATGTATCATCAGCAAGTAAGATTATTCATGAAGACTATATATTATAAGAATCTGTCATATACTTTTAATGTAACAAGACTGACAACATCAATGTAAATCAGTTTAATCATCTTTGTAACTCAGTTTTATAATTTTCTTAAGATCTTTTTTTTTAATTTGCTCTCATGTAGACATCACACAAATGTAATAATGTTTTTGTAAATTCTTATAAGTTGAGTCTCACTATTTCAGAGTTCTTTGACACATTATTAAGACTTAAATTCTCTATATAATTAAAATATCAATGTTAAGTAGTTCTTAAGATCTTATTATCTTTAATAACTGACATAATCTTATTTTTGTTTACAGATTTTCTCATTATTAAAATTTAAAGATAATATAGCTTGTCTTTGCATACTATGTGATTAAGCATATTTTCTACTTTGTTCTTTAAATATAATAATTCATTCTTAATTTCAATCAATATCTCTTTCTTTTTGATCATTTCAATTGAGAAGAGATTGAGCCCTATATTAAATATAAAATAAATGTCTATTAAAATGATATTTTAAGTCTTTTTATCACTATTCTTTAGCTGTAAGTCATGTCTTTCTATTTTTTAAGTGTGCATCACTTCAGACACTTTTCTTATAGAAAGTTCATTGTTAAACATTTTAATTGAGCTAAATGCAGAGAGATCACAGCATATATATTGTATTGTGCTGAAGTCAGCTATTTATGACATCTTATTAATTATAAGACTATAGCTCTTTACTGTAGTCAAGATCACTGAGTTCTTATTATACTGTTTATCTTTACAATTTAAAAATTTCTTTTTTTCTTTCTCTTTCTTCTTTTTAGTCTCTTGCTTCTTCTTTAACTCTTTAAACATCTTTTCTGAGTATAACTTTCAGTAATTGTTCTTAAAGTGAACTGCTTTCTTACAGTAAGTGTATATCTCATTCTTATTCTTATTCTTATCAACATTTCTCTTTTTATTCTTTTTCTTCTTATCTTTATAATTTCTCTTTTTATTCATTAAGACAAGCTTCTCATTTCTTTCTTCAAGATACTCTTCATCAATTAGTTCAGCAATTAAGTTATTAAGAATTAAGATTACATTACACACTCTGAAGTATTTTATTGTTACTTATTGAGAATAGAAGAATTCTAGATTCAATAAAAAAGTAATGATCTTCAAAATTTCATTAATAATGAGATTAAAGATCACAATTTCTTTTAAAAATGTCTTATGTTTCAAAGTATAAGCATTGACAGAAAAGTATTGATTGAGTTAATAGATATATAGATTATTAAATAGAATGTATTTAAGATTAAATCTGTAAGATAAATAAAGATATACAAGATAATCTTACATCTCTTTTACTATTTTTATGTTATCTATAATGACAGTGATCTCTGAGCTGACAATAAAAATAATAATAACTGTAATCTTGTTGTTCTGTGTGATTCAGTTAGCTCAAGTAATGTTGATCAAGACTGTTGATGTAATTATTATTATTTTAAATATAAATTCTTCAGTCATTACTGACTGACTTGAAACATCTAACTTTAATGAGAATTCAACATCACTTTCTATTATTAAATCTCATAATTCAGCACTCATCAGACTGTATTTAATCAACATTCTTCATGATAAATAGTTTGTCAATCTCTTAAGTTTTGTAACTTTTAAAAATGTGAGATCATATGACATTGTAGTCATTTTGTATGATGAGAACATCTAAATTAACAACAAAGTTGTTTTCAACATAAAGATCTAACTTTAAAATGATTATAAAAGTTGTTTTTGATCATTTTATTCATGAATTTATAATGATTTGATGTGAATAACTTCTCATTATACATTAAATTCACTTTATTTCTTAAAGGACTCTTTCTAGCATTCATAAAATAATGACAACAACAAGATGTTTTTCTTTCACCATTTTAAATAGAAACAAATGACTTAATGAATAAATAAATATCAATATATATTCAGGCTCATAACCTGTCAAATATAGAAGAAGTAACTAATGAAATGAATATGTAATTATAAGTATAGGCTGAGTGTAGAGTCAGGTTAAGTCAGAAAAAAGTGCACTTAATTTGAATCTGCACTAGGGTTCAGGTCAGGTTAGATCAGATTTATGCATAGATTAACTCTATCTACAATCTGTGTGGGTACCTGCACATGGGTAAGGCTAGCCATTATGGGTAAGGTCAGGGCTAAAGCTCAAAAATGTGAAAGCTTATTGATATATTAGTCATAATAAATTACACCTTAACTAGCCATATAGGGATAAATTACATGGTCGCAAGATATATTACTGAATAAGTTACGAAAATCATGACTTTTCGCAAAGGTGCGTGTTAGAAACACACATTAGTAAGCATGTGTATGTGCTTACTAAGCGCATACACATGCTTACTAAGACTATATATAATCTGCAAAAAACCCATGACTCTATGCAGGTTGAGTAGAGTTAACCTGCACTCAACTCAGCTGAATAAAAGTTAGCTTAACTTAACTCAATACTCAGACTCAACTCTGATCTGTGTGACCTATAGGCAACTTACACACTCAGCCTACATAAGTGTCTAGCTACTCTATGAAAATGTAACTCTATAAGAAGATCTTTAATCAGCAAAAGAAAAAACTTTTATCTGTAGCAAACTATTTACTTTAATAAACTTTACATGTTTTCAAAACCTCTGTAGGGCTTCAAACCACTAAGGTAACAAAATGAAACATGACATTTTGACAATTAAAAGAAAGTAGAAGTTCTGACATTACATAATATTAAGAAAAAACTGAATGATTAAAAATGACTTAGTAAAGATTTGTGACAATGACATAATGAGTTGAAGTTAAAGTAAATAAGTAATAAAGCTAAAAAGAAAGATCAAAAAGCTTTAACTTCAATAATAATTAATAGTGATCTGATAATGATTTGTGAAAGAAATATGAACTTGTATAATTTATATAAGAGACTTAAGAAAAAGATTCTCATAGACTAGAAAATAATAATATTAGAAGCAGAATACTTAATCAGCTTTATGTATTGTTAGTTTTTAAATTAAAATTAAGATGACAATATATTGAGAAAAGAGTTTTGTAAGCTTTTTTTAAAACAAAAATGATCAATAATTTTGTAAATACAATTAAAAGCAGATTTTTTTTAGTTTAAGTTGTTATTATCTGCACTGAAACAACAATAATGATGTGAAGCAGAGTAAAATAATGTGAATGTAAATTGTAGATGAAAATTTTACAGAATGTTGAGCAAATCTCTGTACTCATATCAGTGAACTGTTGTGACTATGCAGTAAAGAAAAATGTAATATTGTTGCTTACTCATTTCTTATTAAGTGTCTCTATTTATGTCTTAGTCATCATTTCCTATATATACTCTACATAGTGTAAATGAATAGGAACAACTTTCTATGGACTGATTCACACCACTTTGCAGAGTCCGGCATAACTTCTGATCTGGATTGGATATAGAAGCAAGCAATTGTAGAGTTTAGCATGAGGAACGGCAACAGATTGGTGCAATCTTCGCGGTCTGGAAGCTTGGTAGGTGATGTATGTAGGTTGGTTATCTCCGTCCAGACCCCTGGTTGCCATTCATGTGATACCAAGGCTATGCAAAGGGCCCCTGGAGTTCAATGAAACGATCAAAGAAATACCTGGAGTCTAGTAAACATTGAGTGAGTACAATCAAAGAAAAGCATTGGCTTATTCGTGATCATCGCAAAGCATCCTCTAGAAAACTCCCTAGATCATTTATGAGATTCACTTTGAAAGGCAGAGCAGTTTTACGAGCCGGGTTCGATTTCTTACGATGGTGCTGGCGATAATTCCAATCAGGGACCCCTAAAAGCAGTGTCGAGACTCCTCTCTACCTTCCAGTCTCACAACATGGCCCCCACTCTTCGCTCAAAAACCAGAATGGAGATCTAGCCTCTGACTTATACACCCTTTTCAGATGTGTCCGAAATGGCAACTTCAATTACCAACAATACCGTGCGCTTTCACGACTTGTTATCAAGAAGGCATCGGATTTTGATACCTGGAACGCTGTTTTCAATCTCATAAGATCCATTTTCCAGATAACCCCTCCTACAAGCATTCCTGTCTCGTTCGACAGCACACCCATCACGCATTTCTCCGCGTCGCAGCAAGGCAGTGAGCAGACTGAAAAGCTGTTGAGAGCACTGATAATTCATGAAATCATGAAATGTACATACTGAGGTGTTGGCGGGTTCTTCCTGAAGTATTTTGAGGGCAAGGAGAGTACATACTGCCCAACGATGAGAAGGAGCAGGACCGCCTCGATCTCTTGCACCACATCTTCGGTCTCCTGCTCGACGGCAGCCTCTTCCGGGCACCCATTGTCTGAAAGCCGCAGCGCGTCCTCGACTTTGGCACCGGCACCGGCACCGGCATCTGGGCCATCGACTTTGCCGACAAGTTCCCCAGCGCCGAAGTCATCGGCACAGATCTCAGCCCCATTCAGCTGAGCTGGGTGCCGCCCGGGTGCAAGTTCTACATCGACGATGTCGAGAGCCAGTGAGCGTACGGGCCGAGCGAAGCGTTTGATTTCATCCGCGGTCGCGGCATGGGAGGCAGTATCAGAGACTGGAAGCGTCTCTACACTCAAGCTTACGCGGACCTGAAGCCCGGCGGGTGGATCAAAATGCAGAAGTACAAAATGACAGTCTGATCAGACAACAATACTGTCAACAACACACCGTACACCCAACAAGTCTTGAAGCTCCTCAATGAGGCGAGCAAGAAGTTCGGCAAGTGCCCGAATGAGGCCCCGAACCAAAAGCAGCAGCTATCGATTCAAGCTTCGACCCGGTCTCTAGCTTCGCAAGTGAAGCTTCACTGGAGGAGCCCCACACAATCAAACCTCTAAGTCAGGAGTCTCAAACCTTGCTGAGTGAAGACTCCAATACAACTGCCAACCCCCAGGAGTCTGAGACTTCAACGGATGAACTTGTGTTAGACTACAGACTTCCAGCCAAACATTCCAGTAGACATTCAAAGCGATCACATCAGTCTCAATGAAAGCGACGCAACGCCAGTGAATCTAGCGCCACCGGAGATAGCTATTGATTCGCCGTCATATCCAACACACAAAGCTCTTCGGCCGGAAGTACAGCCGAAGAGGAACCTGAGCAAAGGAAGTTTGCAAAACCTTCTGTATCTCAAACATCTGTCAAGTACGCGAATCCGCTTAAACTGTACGTAAAGCCTTCAAGTGTACCGTTATGCCCGTAAGTACGGTTCGTTTCAGAGCTCTCCATTAGCAGTGCTAGATTATTGGCGGCAGCTACGATGATGAGCACTGCAGGCGCAGCGTCTCTATTGTGGTCGCTACTTCCGAAAGCTCATTCTGGTTAAGCTGCAGGAGTGATGTGCTTAGTCAGCAAATCCTGCAATCATCATCCTTCACGTTAGCCTGATGACTCACCACGAGTGGAAAGGGATGGAAAATCCACAGAAGCGCACAACAACAAAACTTTAGTACCTCGATCTCTCCTCCGTCCCACTGCGAAGACCGCATAAAACTACCGGACAAGTCGATAACATTGGCCATATTCGCTTTGGATTCTTCTTTTGAGTCATGGGCAGCTCTGCATATTCATTCGTATCTAGAACAATCTCCTCCACGGGACACCGCCAGCGCGTAGGATAGCGTCAGGGATTCTGCTAATCCACCAAACCTGCATACTTATTGGGTTGAATGTATGGGCGGATACCGCCAACTACTTGGTAATATTCCTACGCGTGGCTCTCGCCTTAATGAACAGTAGTTATTGTCAAACTTTCAGCCTCGTTTCATTACCTTAGTGGTTCGAAGCCCTACAGAGGTTTCAGGAACATGCGGAGTTTGCTAGGGCAAACAGTTTGCTACAGATAAAAGTTTTTCCTTTTGCTGATTGAAGGTCTTCTTATAGGATCACATTTTCATAGAGTAGCTAGACACTTATGATTATATGTTCATTTCACTAATCACTTCTTCTATGTTTGACAGGTTATGAGCCTGAATGTGTATTAATATTCTTTGAAATTCATTCATTAAGTCATTTATTTCTATTTGAAATGATGAAAGAAAAACATCTCATTATTATTGTTATTTTACAGATGCTAGAAAGAGCCCTTTAAGGAGTAAAGTGAATTTGATGTATAATGAGAAGTTATTCACATCAAACTGTTATAAATTCACAGATAAAATGATCAAAAACAATTCTCATAATCATTTCAAAGTTGAATCTTTACATTGAAAACAACTTCATCATTAATTTAGATATTCTCATCATACATAGACTGGGTGCGCAGGTTGCCTATAGATCACACAGGTCAGAGTTGAATCCAGATATTGAGTTGAGTTGAGCTAACTTTTATTCAGCTGAGTCAGGCACAGGTTAACCTGACCTGACCTGTGTAGAGTCATGGGTTTTTTGCAGGTTATATATAGTCTTAGTAAGCATGTGTATGTGCTTAGTAAGCACATACACATGCTTACTAATGTGTGTTTCTAACATGCACCTTCACAAAAAGTCATGATTTTCTCAGTAATATATCTTGCGACCATGTAATTTATCCCTATATGGCTAGTTAAGGTGTAATTTATTATGACTAATATATCAATAAGCTTTCACATTTTTGAGCTCTAGCCCTGACCTTACCCATAATGGCTAGCCTCACCCACATGCAGATACCTGCACAGATTGTAGATAGAGTTGATCTGTACACAAATCTGACCTAATTCAACCTGAATTCTAGTGCAGGTTTAAGTCAGATGCACTTTTTTCTGACTTAACTCAACTCTACACTCAGCCTAATCATACAAAATGACTATAATGTTATATGATCTTACATTTTTAAAAGTTACAAAATTTAAGAAGTCAGCAAACTATTCATCATGAAGAATGTTAATTAAATACAGTTTGATGAGTGCTGAATTATGAAATTTAATAGTAAAAGATAATGTTGAACTCTCATCAAAGTTAGATGTTTTAAGTTAATCAGTAATGACTGAAGAATTTATATCTAAAACAATAATAATTACATTAATAATCTTAACTGACATCACTTAAGCTGACTAAATCATACAGAACAACAAGATTACAGTTATTATTATTTTTATTGTCAGCTTGAAGATCACTGTTGTCATAGACAACATGAAAACAGCAAAAGAGATGTAAAATTATCTTATATATCTTTATTTATTTTACAGATTTAATCTTAAATACATTCTATTTAATAATCTATATATCTATTAACTTAATCAATACTTCTCTGTTAATGCTTATGCTTTGAAGTATAAGATACTCTTAAGAGAAATTGTGATCTTCAATCTTATCATTAATGAAATTTTAAAGATCATTACTTTTCTATTAAATCTAGAATTCTTCTATTCTCAATGAGTAATGATGAAATACTTTAAGACTCATAATATAATCTCATTTCTCAATAACTTAATCATCAAACTAATTGATGAAGAGTATCTTAAAGAGAGGAATGAGAAGCTTGCTTTAATGAGTAAAAAGAGAAATTATAAAGATAAGAAGAAAAAGAATAAGAAGAGAAATGTTGATAAGAGTAAAAATAAAAATGAAATGTATATTTACTGCAAGAAAGCAGTTCACTTTAAGAACAATTGCTGAAAGTTACATTTAAAAAAGATGTTTAAAGAGATAAAAAAAAAGCAAGAAACTAAAAAGAAAAAAGAAAAAAAAAGAAGAAATTTTTAAATTTTGAAGATAAGCAGTATAATAAGATCACAGTGATCTTGACTGTAATAAAGAACTATAGTTTTGTAATTAATAAGATGTCATAAATAGCTGATTTCAGCACAACACAACATATATGCTGTGATCTCTCTGCATTTAGCTCAATTAAAACATTCAACAATAAATTCTCTATAAGAGAAGTGTCTGAAGTGATGTACACTCAAAAGATAGAAATGATTGACTTATAGTTAAAGAACAGTGATAAATAGATTTAAAATATCATTTTAATAGACATTTATTTTATGTCTAATATAGGGCTCAATCTCTTCTCAATTGAAATAATCAAAAAGAAAGAAATATTGATTGAAATTAAGAATGAATTATTACATCTAAAGAACAAAGTAGAAAATATACTTAATTATATAGTATGCAAAGATAAGCTATATTATCTTTAAATTTTAATAATGAGAAAATCTGTAAACAAGAATAAGATTATGTCAGTCATTAAAGATAACAAGATCTTAAAAGCTACTTAACATTATTATCTTAATTATATAGAGAATTTAAGTCTTAATAATGTGTCAAAGAACTCTGAAATAGTGAGACTTAACTTATAAGAACTTATGAAAACATTATTACACTTATGTAATGTTTGTATGAGAGCAAATTAAAAGAAGAAGATCTTAAGAAAATTACAAAACTGAGTCACAAAGATGACTAAACTGATTTACATCAATATTGTTAATTTTGTTACATCAAAAGCATATAACAAGTTCTTGTAATATATAGTCTTCATAGATGATCTTATCTGCTGATGATATGTTTATAATATGAAAATAAAAGATTAGGCAAAAGACAAAATTGAATGATTTCTTAATATGCTTTTTACTTAGATGAATTTATGAATTGCATGAGTATAACTTGATAACAGAAAGAAATTTAAGAATAAGCTCATCATTAAATGATTATGAAGTCTTAAAATTATCTATAAAACAACAGTTTCTTATGAACTGAAGCAGAACAGAGTGACAGAAAGAAGTAATGAATTTTTGAATTATAATTCTGAATAGTGAAGTTTTTAAAACTTTATGATCAGAGACTGTTAAAACAGTATGCTATCTTCTTAATTAACTTTCAATGTCAGCTCTTGAGAACAACAAGATCTCAATTTAGCTACTGTTTAAATCTTTTAATAAGAATAAATCAGCAAATCTCATTGATTTTAGACATCTTCAGTGTTTTGAATGCACAGCATATATATATATTTCAAAGAAGATCTAAATGACAGAGACTAAATTTGAATCTTGAAGCAATAAGAGAATTTTTGTTAAATATAAAGAAAAAAATTAATATAAAGTATAGCTTTCTGAAAAGAGAAAGATAGACTGAGTAATTAAAGTAAGAGATGTGCAGTTTAATGAAGATTCATCAATTTATGATGTCAAAGTTACAGTCTCAATTTTTAAAGTCATCTAATCTTACATCATTAGTGCAGAACAAGAAGATGTGCAGTTATCTTTTTTATTTTATTTTTAACTTTTATCATTGTCATTGTCTTCAGAGTATGTGTCATCCTATTCTTTTATATTGATATTGTTAAATCAGTTAAAAGAAATGAAGAAAGAAAAAAAAGATATTACAGATATTCTTTTTACAATTAACAGATCAGTATCAGCTAAATCTTAATGCTCTAAAAGAGAAAGACAATTCTTTATAAAGTTAAAGCTTAAAGCAATCATGATCTATTTAACTGTGTTTAATGTAATCATTGATGTCATAAAAAAGAAAAAAGACTCTGAGAATAAATCTTAGACATTTAAACAGACAATTGCAAGTCACAAGTTAAAAGACTGAAAGAAAGCAATGAATAGTGAGTATAACTCATTAATGATTAACTTTACATAAACTTTAAAGATGTTATTATCTAATTAATGAGTTCTAAAGAACAAATGAGTCTACTGTTACAAAAAAGAACTTAATGACTCAATTTTACAGCATAAGACTTAATGAATAGTCAAAGAATTTAAATAATGATTTGAAATTAACTACAAAGAGATCTTTGCAATAGTTGTCAAATTTATGACTTATAAAGTCATCTTCATCATAGCTGTGTTTTACAACTACAAATTGAAACAAATAAATGTCAAAATAACTTTCTTACACAGCAATTTAAAAGAAGAAGTCTATGTAATTCAACTTAATGAATATAAGAAGAAAGAAGAAAAGATATGTAAATTAAAGAAAGCTCTATATGAATTAAAATAGTTCTCTTATCTTTAATATAAGATGATGTACTGATTTCTTGACAGCCTTAGATACACATAAATTCACACAGACAATAATGTATTTAGAAATGATACTTTATTTGTTGCTGTATATGTTGATGATATTCTTATATGCAGATCAGATAAAGACAAAATTCTAGATTTTAAAATTAAATTGAGTAATCATTTTGAAATGATTAACTGCAGAGTGTATAAGCATTACTTAAAAATGTTAATTACACAAAACAGAACTTTATAAATGCTTATTCTGTCTTAGAAAATCTATCTTACAGAGATATTTAAAGACTTCAGTCTACAGAATATTAAGACAGTTATAACTTTAATGAAACTCAGAGTCTATCTTATAAAGATTACTAAAACAGCTGAATTAAAGCTAATAACTTAATATTAAAAGATCATAGAATTTCTTATGTACATTATGACACAAACTTAACTCAACATCACATATACAGTGTTAACTCTTAGTCAGTTTGCACATAATTCTAATAACATACATTGAAAGACTCTAAAGCAGATATTTTAATATGTGTAAAGAACTTTAGATGTTGTTTTTAAGTACAAATTGAGTAATTAACTTAAATTATTAAAGTATTTGAATTCAGACTGAGGAGAAGATCTTGAATTAAGAAGATTTACATTAGAATATATATTTAAAATGATTAATAAATCAGTATTCTGAAGTTCAAAAAGACAAAGAACAGTTATCTTATTCTTTTATAAAGTGAAATATATGATCTTAACAGAGACTACAAAGAAAGCAGTCTGAATAAAGAAATTATTTAAAGAGCTAAAGCTAAAGAGATTTGAAACAGTTACAATTTAGATAAACAATCAGAGAGCTATAGTCTTGACTAAGAATTCTGAATTTTATGTTCATATAAAGTACATTAACATACATTATCACTTCATAAGAGAAGTCAAATTCTGCAGACTTATTCATCTTAATTACATCTTAACAAACAATATGATTGTCAACAGACTTACAAAGTTACTTTTAATACTGAAATTCACTTATTTTATGAATCTTATGAGTCTCATCAGTCAGTGAAAGATCTTGTGATCTAATGATATGACACTTAAATTCAAAACTTAAGAGGCATCTATTTAAATTGAGTCAGAGACATAGCATATCTTTTTTGACTTTATGAATAAAGAAAGTGTATCTTCATTTTCTATTTCACTGTTGCTGAAATGAGCTGAGAAGATGTGTCAAACTTTCAGTCTCATTTTGTTATCTTAGTGATTTGAAGCTCTACAGAGGTTTTAAGAACATGTAAAGTTTGCTAGAACAAACAGTTTGCTATGAATAAAAGTTTTTTCTTTTGCTGATTGAAGGTCTTCTTATAGGGCCACATTTCCATAGAGTAGCTAGACACTTATGATTACATGTTCATTCCACTAGCCACTTCTTCTATGTTTGACAGTTATATTTGAGTTAAGTGTCCATTAGGATTCACACACTCAGGGTCTTTTCGATCCACTGTGTTGTCATTGTTGTCTGCACTTGATTGTCTCGCTCTACTTCTGCAAGCCAACAAACCCAGCATCTGCGTCACTTCGTGAACACAATGGAAAGCAGGATCGTGCCTCTATACCTTCCAAACGGGGTCGATAAAGTCATCGGTTTCGGGTCCACTAGCTTTATAGGTCGTCTCAATAACAGAGCCGTTTTGAAA
>JAABUY010001401.1_pt1 | contig 32626 bp, 27 predicted proteins | sample 5560271 | NCBI WGS metagenome assembly JAABUY01 (sample SAMN10711886, study PRJNA513374) | rock metagenome | isolation source: Antarctica rocks | place: Antarctica: Victoria Land, University Valley | reverse complement strand
GGGTATGGAGAAGTGGAAACCGCTACGCGCTTCCCACTTCCCCACACCCCCGACGGCGGCTATCAAGCAACATCGTTAGCCGCGCTACACTAACTCTTCACTTGGTACAAAAAATCGGGCAGGCCAGTCGCACCTCCGAATTCGCGGTGGCGTGGCGAAGGCGCCACATAGCACATCGCGACCTTGGTCTCGTACTGAAGCAAAGCCCCGATCCTCTACCACCTGCGGCGAAAGACCACATTATCAAAGCCCTAGCAGCCATTGAGGATGTGCTGAATGTGGTCGAGAAGCACTATACGGCAGCAGTCACAAGCTACGATCTCTTCAGAACGATAGGGAATGCAGAGCAACTGCTAAACGTAATCCAAGAAGGTGTCATGGCTGAAGATGCCCGAATGAACAGGTTCGAAGAAGGAACCGCGAATCCCGCAGATCATGTCGCTGGGGCAGGGGCGCGCAGGAAGCCCCCCGACTGGGTGCACCCCGCGGGGTTGCTAGGTGCCAAGCGAGATCACTGAACCACTGCGGGAAAGGTACGCAATGCACAGCCTATTCGACCGTTGGCCGTGTGCATCGTCACTGGATTGATCATGCTCGGTCGAGCGATCTCGGAGAGAACTTGTCTTCAGAGGTCACGAGGAAGATTGACGCTTCGCCGCATCACTTCTGTCGCGCTAGGGGTCTGAGACATGGGCGATCTACTGTCCCAATATCCGCAAATTGACCCTTGTATGACGATATTCTGTACCACAAGCGACGTCTCGCACGGTATACCCTATTGACCCACAAGGAGAAAAGCTGATGAGCAAGCAATCCTCTGAGAAGAGGATTAAGGCCTTGTTCATCATCGAGTCCTTAGAATATGAAGTGAGCTCGACTTCGCGACCGCCACCCTCCCCGCCTCAGCGTTCTCCCCATCGTCCTCGCCCTCAACCTCCTCAGCGCCGTCAGCCCCGCCTTCTTCCCCGCCCGCATCCTTCGCACCTTTGAGCCCGCCGCCCTCCTCAAAGGCCAGTAGCCCCACCCCAACCCTCGTAAATGTCAACTGCCGGGCGAGAAGGTGCTGCATTACTGCTTAGAGCGCAGGAGCCCCTTAATCAGCGATGATCTACCGCTGATGCGTACGTCTTTTTTAGGGAGGTGCCGGCCACGTTCGAAGACGACAACGCTGTCATAGAAATGCATCGAGAGGGTTGAGCGTGTGAAGGCAGTGGGTGCGAGCGCGTTGCGACTATGGTCCGCATTGAGTTCATCAATGAGATTCTTGCAGAGCTCAATGAAGGTTCCTTCCCGTTGAAGGCCGCCGCCGAACTCGTTCCAGTAGGCAGTGTGCAAATCCTCGACGAGGTAGACGCCCGCAGGCGCTGTGCGTGAATAGAGGAATCGAAAGGTCTCGACGACGTCGGACATCCTATGGCTGCCGTCATCAAGTACGACGGCTCTGTTGCATTAACTAGCTGGAGCGCAGTTCGCCTGCATCCGGGCGAGCGATCACGCGGCAACTTGGAAGAGCTGGTTCACAAAGCGGATCTCATTGGGGACGCCCGGCTTGCAGGTGAGGCAGTGTCCGCGCCGAATCATCCGCATGATCTCGAAGCCTTTGATCGTCGCCGTCGCGGTCCGCATGCTTTGAAAGCCTCGTGTTGGCTTGATGACTCGTTTCAATGCCCCATGGTCTGCCTCGATGATGTTGTTCAGGTACTTCGATGTTCGGTGCCTCGTCTCTCTCGATAGCTGGCCGTCACGCTTGAGCCTTTCGATCGCTTCCGGGTACGAGCGGAGCTTATCCGTGGTGATCGACGATGGTGGCCAGTTCCGCATAACGGTCAGTGCCTTGGCTAGAAAACGATGTGCTGCACGCGTGTTTCGGCGATCCGAGAGCATGAAGTCGATGAGCACGCCATGCTTGTCGACAGCGCGGAACAGGTACTTCCACCGGCCGCCGACCTTGACGTATGTCTCGTCCACTCGCCAGGAAGTCGAACCATAGCCTTGGTAGGCTCGCACTCGCTTCTCGAGCTCAGGCGCGTAGCGATGCACCCAGCGCATGATAGTGGACGGATCCACTTCTACGCCGCGCTCCTGCATCATCTCCGTCAGGTCCCGATACGAGATCCCGTACTTGCAGTACCAACGAACACAGACCAGGATGATCTCGACTGGGAAGCGACGACGCCTGAACATGAACCATCGTAGCGCCCAGGAGGTGCCCGATTCCCCGTTAATGCAACAGTGCCGAACGCCGATATCTGTGTACATCTCATCCTTCGGACCTCCAAGAGGAATGATTCAAACAAGTTCCGTTTCTAAGATGCTCCGCACGGCTGGCCACAACGCGGAAGTGGCTCCGGGGACAGGGAGGGCGGAAGGAGAATGTCTTCTGCAACAGCTTTCGGGCGTGCCGTTGTCTCTGAGAGCGGAGGGAGGAATGTAAAGGCGGGAACCAAGCTGTTACGAAATTCGCCGGCAGTGAACCCGGGTTAGTCGATGACGACAAGACGACTCTCGGTGCCCGACCGCACTTGGCTGTCGATTGCCCACCATCACGGATACCACGATCAGATGCATATGATCCATGATTTCCATTGCCTGGCCGGCACATCGCCGCGAGACCTTCTTGCCAATCTAGGGGACACCCGCCCACCCGCCCTAAGCTCACTGAGAGACAATTTCGAGCTAGGCGAACCTGGCCCTCTAAGCTTGCAATTTCCCTTTCCTGAGCTGTCCCCCGGATAGGCGGTTATGCCTAATCGATCGCTGCCTAAACCAACTCTCCCAGTTGGGTTTGCCCCATCATGGGTGCCACAAACATCATCATCAAGGACAACATGACCGTTCCAACAAACCCACCAAGGATCGCTCTGCCGAACTGTGGCCTCATTTTCAGCCCTCCTCAGGACAGGATGCGTGGGATGTTCATTAGTTACAGCAGGCACGCGAATCGCCGAAATTACATGCGACTCTCCAGGAAGGCGTGAAGGCGATCCTCATAGCCCATGGGAAGCTCGAAGGTGCGCTCGTCTCCCGAGACAATAAGGACTTTTCTTACGCTGTCCAACAGCACGGAGCAGCGCCGGCAAAGAGACAAGTGCCTTTCGATCTCGCAGCACAGCTCGTGGTTCAGGTCTCCATCAATATAGGCAGACAAACTCCGGGCTAAAGTTTTGCACGAAACCATGGGTTCATTCCTTTCATCAGCTTAAGTCGATCAGTAAAGCGAGGTTGAAACACGGGGCCGAGCTGCTCCTGGAGGCGCATCCTTGCACGGTGGACTCTAGTCTTCACCACACCGACGGACACCCCAAGCACATCCGCCACCGCTGCATAGCCCAGATGCTGGTTTTCGATCAGGATCAGCACCTCACGGTAGATCACGGGCAACTTGTCTACCGCCTCCCGAACCGCCTTGCGTAGTTCGACTCCGTCGAGTGCTTCATCCGGCAGTTCGTGCCAATCGGCAAACTGCCGGGGAACCGAATCGTTCTCGCTGTCACCGTCGGCGTTCTCAAGCGATTCGTAAAGTGGTCTTCTCAACCGGCGCCGATACATCCGAGCTTCATTGATGACAATCTGTAGCAGCCACGCCCGAAAACGACTTCTGTCTTCGAGCTTGGGTAGGTTCAGGAAGACCTTCAGGGCGGCTTCCTGAACGGCATCCTCAGAGTCTGCTGGATTCCGTAACACCGCGTCCGCGTAGCCGAACATGATTCTTGTGTAAGGACGTATAAGGTCATGGAAGAGCGTCTTCTCGCCACCGCATATCCTGGCGATTATCTCCTCTTCGGAAATCAGAACGGGATGAGTCACGAGGAACAAGCTCTCCAGATAATCCTTCGAACAGATTTAAGGCGTTCGGTTGGTTCTACAAGAGTGATGCGCAAGACATCCGCAGGTTACACCTCAACAATTATCAAGCTGTTTGTTGATGTGCTGTAACCTTTCGACCGGCCACCCATCTTGCTTGCAGAGGCTAGTCCGGGCTGATCGAGACCGGAAGCCAACCTAAACCAGGAGATCACCATGACCAATGCAATGAAGTCCATGTGTCTTACCGCAGCCGTTGCCGGGATGCTCGGCGGAGCCACCGCCGTCAGCCATGCCCAGCCCCTTTCGAGCTCCAATGCGACAGTCTCGAACGCCATCGCCGGAACCGCCTCTTTCGCTACCGACCCCCAAAATCCCAAGCACGCCTGCAAGGGACAGAACGCGTGCAAGGGACAGGGCGCAGACGGCAAAAACTCCTGCAAGGGCAAAGGAAGCTGCGCGACCGACGGCTCCAAGCCCATGCCAAAGATGTAGGTTGACGAACAGGTGCAGCTAAGGGGGCGGCACACTCTTGTCCGCCCCCGCAATTATGAAGTCCCGGCAGTCGGTCGTACGGGACATAGATACTGCCAAGTGGAGCGAGTATGCCTGCGAATCGATTCAATGGCTTCACCGAGTACGGAGTCGGTATCGGCCTCCGAATCCCGCACTACCAGCACATCTTTGAGCAAAAGCCCGTGGTGGACTGGTTTGAAATCATTTCGGAGAACTATATGGTGGACGGCGGGCGTCCACTTCATGTGCTCGACCGGATTCTCGATCAATATAGAGTCGTGCAGCACGGGGTATCGATGTACTTCGGGTCGGCAGAGCCTCTCAATCGAGAGCACCTGCGCCGACTGAAGTCACTCGTAAGGCGGACCAACACTCCCTGGCTCTCCGATCATCTTTGCTGGGGTAGCGTTGACGGCCGGTACACGCATGATCTTCTTCCCATGCCCTATACCTTCGAGGCAGCTCGTCTGACTGCTGAAAAGATCCGACAAGTCCAGGACTTCGTCGAGGTACCCGTAGCCGTCGAAAACGTGAGCAGCTACGCCGAGTTCCATATCTCCGAGATGAGCGAGTGGCAGTTTCTGAACGAGGTTGTCGAGCGGGCAGACTGCGGCGTCCTTCTCGACGTCAATAACATCTACGTGTCCTCGCGAAACCATTCCTTCGACCCATTCGAGTATGTGAACAGTGTTCCTGCGGAACGCATCGCTCAGATTCACATCGCAGGCCATTCCAGGTTTGAAAAATACACCCTCGACACGCACGACCACCCGGTCATCGACCCGGTATGGGACTTGTATCGCCGGGCTATTGAACGCTGCGGTCCGACAGCGACGCTACTTGAATGGGATGACAACATTCCCTCGTTCGAAGAGGTACACCGTGAGGCTCTGAAGGCTAATCGTTTCCTTGAGAAGACCTCCCCAAGCCCTCTACCAGTCTTCGATGACAACGCCCGCAGGCTCTCCGTCCAAGAGGTCTTGCAGTGAGTTCTCTGCTTGACATTCAGAGACGAATGGCTGCTGCCGTCATGGAGCCGCTTACCCGAGACGAGACCATGCGCAAGCGGCGTCGCGACGGCATCAACATGTCCCTCGACGCTCCCCAGTTCATAAAACCCGGCGCGACCCTCACGTCATTCGAGCGGCTGGAAATCTATAACCGGCAATATTGGTTCCGGCTCTACGACTCGTTTGAAGATGACTTCGCGGGTCTGAAGGCAGTTCTAGGCAAGAGGCGCTTCGATCGGCTGATGCGGGCTTATATCGCTGATCGACCGTCTACGTCGTACACCCTCCGCGATTTGGGCTCTGGCTTGACGGATTGGCTGGCGCAAAACGAGAGCTTCACCGGTTCCGAGTCCGTCCTCGCGCAAGATGTTGTCCGCCTGGAGTGGGCACATATCGAGGCATACGATGGAGCGGACTATCCCGTTCCAGATCCCGAGTTCATGGCTTCTGTTACTGCAGAAACCCGGATTGGTCTTCAGCCGCACGTTCGGCTCCTCGCGCTCTCTTACCCTGCCGACGAGTTCATGGTTAGCCTGCGTCAAGACGATGGAAGCAGCGATATATCCAGCAACAACGCATCGGCAGAGCGAAAGGTGCGTCCTGTACGACGAGGGATGCAAGTGTCTGCCGAACCCGTGTGGTTGGCAGTACACCGTCAGGACTTCACGGTCTATTACAAGAGGCTCAGGCTGGAGGAGTACCAGATGCTCACCGCACTCCAATCCGGCATGCCGCTCGGCGAAGTCTTTGCAGCTGGCTTCGATGGAAGCTCTATGAATGAGGACGCCAGCCCCGGCTTTCTTCAGGATTGCTTCCAACAGTGGACAACTCTGCGGTGGCTTCATAATCCCGCACACATCGATCCAATCGCCAGCTTCAGAGACATCCAATGATTACCTCAAAGCCCGTCGGAATGATCGTCGATTGCTATGCCATGTTTGCGCGAGCCGCGTCATTCCTGCAGTCTCCCTTTCTGCTAGTGGTACGTCTGTATTGGGGTTGGCAGTTTGCTCAGACCGGCTGGGGAAAGCTTCACAACCTGTCTCAGATCGCTCACTACTTTTCAACCCTCAACCTTCCATTTCCCGGCTTTACAGCACCCTTCGTCGCCGCGGTCGAGTTTGTCGGCGGCATCCTGCTGATTTTTGGACTGTTCTCGCGGTTCACGGGATTGGTGCTCTCGATCAACATGTTCGTCGCCTATTGGGCTGGCGATCACGCGGCGTTGATGTCGATCTTCAGCGATCCCGGAAAGTTCTACGTCGCAGACCCTTACACATTTCTCTTCGCTTCTCTGATGGTTCTCATCTTCGGTGCAGGCCTGTTTTCGCTCGATGCTCTTGGAAGCAGATGGTTCGGGAAGAGAATGTCACAGTAGGTAATGGGAGGGTTTACCTCGTTGACTGCGCGCGTTCTCAATCCGGCCGCTGGGACGAAGAACGATCGCGTGAAGGAAGGGAGCGCGGCACAACGTCATCTGACAGGTCCAATCATGGGGCACGCGTTGCTGCGTATCGCAAGCGGCACGAGCGGTATCCTGATCGGTCTGTATTTGGCCTCGCTCAACTCGCACGGCAGTCATCTGAGCGTAGGTCTGGTGGGCACCCTTAGCGCAGTGTCGTTCGCGGCCGAATTGTTGGCATCGATCCCAATGGGCCTGGCTTCAGATGCGATCGAACCCCGCTGGCTGATGACGGCGGGTGCTCTCCTCGGCGCCATCGCGGTCTTCCTGTTCGGCATCTCGTCTTCGCCTCCCATTTTCTTCCTGAGCAGAACGCTCGAAGGTGTTGGCGCTGCCGCGATTGTCCCGGCGTTGCTGGCGTACATCACCACCGTGACCGAGGGCCGGGCCGCCTTGCGGGTACGCGCGATGAGCTACTTCGAGTTGACTTTGCTGGCCGGACTTGCACTCGGAGGCGTAGTGGCGGCGCAGCTCTTCCGCTGGCTGCATGGCGGAGCTTTCGCTGCCGTAGCTGTCGTCTATCTCGCTTGCGCGGCGCTCCTGTTTCTGAGCGTCTCCGGATCAATCAGCAGCCGGGTGATCAGTCCCATCGCCGACCTGAAGGAAGTGCTGCGACTGCCCGCCATTCGCCACCTTGCACCGGTGTGGCTCTGCGTAAACTCCGTCGTCGGCCTATGGCTCGGCCCCACGCTTCCCTTTCTGCTGACGCAACACTCCACCAACTCGCAATATCTGGCGGGAATCTACGCATCCGACCCCGCTCGTGTGGGCTGGATGCTTCTGGTGTACGCCATCGTCTTCGGCATCGGTGTCACCGGATGGAGCTTTGTGCTTCCATACATTCGACTCCACACAGCAATGACGATCACGCTCACGGCGATGCTGCCGGTGTGCGGTGGACTTTATCTACTCAACCACTCCGCGAATCAGTCCATCAGTACGCGCTGGATCGTTGGCGTCGTGACCGCGCTCCTCATCATGATTGAGAGCGGCTTCACTCCGGCGGCGCTGGCATGGCTCGCCAATACGCTGCCTGCCGACACAGGGCGTGGCGCGGCGATGGGAATCTATTCGGTTCTACTCAGCGTCGGAGCAATCATCGGCTCGGTTCTCGCCGGAGTCCTCGGCGAGCGCTATTTGGTGGACGGCCTGCTTTACGGGACGGTGCTTATGGCCGTTGCAGGCCTCTTGTTTCTTCATTGGGTGACGGATGCACAGAGCAGCATGAACGAGGTGACACATGGGTGAAGAAACGTACGACCTGGCAATTATCGGGGCCGGATCGACTGGCTTGATCGCTGCCGATTTCGCCGTAAAGCTAGGTGCCCGCGTAGCCCTTCTGGAACGGGACCGGATTGGAGGCGACTGCACATGGACCGGCTGTGTCCCAAGCAAGTCCCTCCTCAAGGTCGCCAAAGTGGCTCATGAGATGCGAACCGCCTCGCGGTTTGGGGTTCAGTCACAGACCCCCGTGGTGGATATGAAGCAGGTTCGCGAATATCTTCGGTCGACAGTCCAACAGATTTATCAGGGGACAACACCTGAGGCCATGAGCGCAAAAGGCCTCGATGTGCGTCTTGGACCGGTCGGGTTCGTTGATGCGCACACCCTTCTTGTTGGCGATAAGCGTCTTACGGCCAGGAAGATACTGATCGCCACAGGTGCTCGTCCAAGCACTCCGCCGATTGAAGGATTGAACGATGTAGCGTTTTCGACCTACCTGGACATCTTTGAGAATGATCGCTTACCCGATACCTTGGTTGTCATCGGCGGTGGGCCGGTCGGCGTCGAGCTTGCGCAGGCATACTCCCGCCTCGGGGCAAAGGTCACCATCTTTGCCGAGCAACTGCTGGCAAAGGAAGAACCGGCAGCCTCGGAGATTCTGCGTCAGGTCTTTGAACGCGAAGGCATTCAAGTCATTGCAGAGAAAGCGGAGTCCGTCTCGAACGTTCCGGGTGGGATCTCCATACAGTCCTCCACCCATAGTCAAACATGTGATCTGCTCTTGGTCGCTGCAGGGAGAATACCCACCCTCGGCGGCTTGAATCTCGAAGCTGCTGGTGTCCGTTACACAGAGCACGGCATTGAGGTCAACAACGAGCTTGAAACCTCCACCCGACACATCTATGCGGCGGGGGATGTGCTGGGAGGAATGCAGTTCTCTCACCTTGCCGGTTGGCAAGGGTTTCAAGCGGCCCGAAATGCCCTTTTGCCGGGAAGTAGCGCCGGATTTTCGTCGGCCGTGCCTCGCGTCACGTTTTGCGATCCCGAAGTAGCGCAAGTCGGTCAAACCGAAGCGGAAGCTCGCAAAACGCATCATCACGACGTAGCGGTCTTGACGTGGCCAATCTCCAAGGTTGACCGTGCTGTCTGTGACGGCGATCAAGATGGGCTGATGAAGCTGGTAACAACAAAAGCTGGAATCGTGCTCGGAGCTACGATCATGGGTCATCGTGCCGGCGAGGCAATCACGGAGTTGGCCCTCGCCATGCACCACAAGCTGAAGATCAGCGATATCGCCAGCACAATCCATCCCTACCCTACGTACTCCACGGGCATCCAACTGCTCGCCACGGAGATGTCAGTCGAGCATGCACTTACCGGCCTTTCGGGGAAGGTGCTTCGGGTCGCCTCACAAATAACGCGGTAGACACTTTCGGTGCTCCCTAGTATTCATCGGAGAAATCAACCCAATGTCAGAAATCCTTGTCCTGGTATTTGTCATCGGCTTCTGCGTCTCTTTTGCCAACGGTGCAAATGACGTTTCGAAGAGCATCGCAACACTCGTTGGAAGCGGAATTGCTAACTATGGACGCGCTATAGCCTGAAGCACACTCTGGACCGCATTCGGAGCGGCTGTTGCCGCGTTTGTCACACATGCCATGCTCCGGACATTCGGCAGCATCTCTCGATCGAGCACCATTCATCCCTTCTCGACTGCGATCGCCGCGATCGTTGGTACGGTTCTCTGGATTGCAGTAGCGACCTACGCGAGCTTACCTGTATCAACCACTCATGCGATCGTCGGCTCGCTCATAGGAGTTGCGATATTCAATGGCGGATTGACCCAGGTCAACTGGTCTGTATTGACTGGGAAGATCGCGATCCCCATGTTGCTCAGCCCGATACTCGCTTTCGGTCTTACGATCGGTCTTCTCAAAATCTGGCGAGCTTTCGCTCCTGACGTCTCGGAAGACTGCATCTGTATCGAGGTACAGGATGATTTCGACGCGCCGCGATCAGAAGCCGCGATAGCACAGCCTGTCGCTGCGTCTCTGCGACTTGCGAGCTGCGATGCAGCAAATCGATCCTCGGCTGGCCTCACCATTGGACACCTTCACTGGATTTCGAGCGGTTTTGCAAGTTTTTCGCGGGCGCTGAATGATACGCCGAAGATGGTTGCACTCCTCGTGGGCGCAGCTTTGGTCGGTGGCGGAACGCGGCCACTTTCCGGCTCATACTATGGGGTGGTCGCCCTGGGGATGACAGCGGGGAGTTGGATCGCAGGACGGCGGGTGACGAATCTACTTGCGCGGAAGGTCACCCCGATGGACCATCGCGAAGGGTTCGCTGCCAATCTTGTGACGGCAGCACTGGTAGGAATCGGTGCCCCACTTGGCTTGCCGATGTCCACTACCCACGTTGCGTCTGGAGCAATTCTGGGAATCGCTGCCGAGCAGAGGATGCCGGCGAATCGAAAAGTAATCGTCGAGATGATGATTGCTTGGGTTGTAACGCTTCCCGCTTCTGGTTTACTAAGCGTGGTCGTTCTTATGATGCTAAACAAAACGACGCTATCTGGCCGCTAATACGAGAGGATTTGAGACGATCTGGCTGGTATCCATATGAGCATCTCCTCGCAATTGGTAGAGCCTTCTTCTGTGGCCTCGTCGCCAAATGCGACCGGCGCAAGATCAACTACAAATCGCTCACAGAAAAGACTGAGGCTACCTCCCCACCCGGCCGGTTCGTCTTTCACGTCTTCGCGCTCGCCGAGTTCGAGCGCAATCTCATCCGGGAAAGAACGGTCGCCGGGCTCAAAGCCGCCCGCGCCGCAGCCCTGCCGGAGGCCCGCCCATTCAAGCTCTCGCCCAAAGAGATCAAGACCACCCGCACTCTGCTCAAATCGGCCGACATCCCGGTAGCTGAGATCGCCGCCCGTTTCTACATCGCCCGATCGACCCTCTATCGCGCCATCCTCAAGCCCGCCGCTGACCCTCAGCCGCTCAATCGAGGCTCCCCGGAGCCTGAGCGTACGTAAATTTCCCTTTCCTTGAGCTATCTCCGGTTGGTATGCCGTTTGCCGCTCTCGATCTCCTGGAACTCGGAGAGCAGGGAAGCGCCGTGCGTGAATCGTGCGACAGCGGCCCGCTGTGCTTCCAGTCCAAGGCCGCTCTCGCCCTGGCGATCCGTCGAAACCCGGTAGTTGGCCACAAACGCGCTCATTGAGCACGATTGTACTTTGTTGAAACGGTCGTTTCAGAAAGTACACGGCATGACAGAACTTATGGGTGGCTCGACATGGAGGTGGAATCCTTTTTGCCGTTCGCAAATCCTGGGACCGATGGCTCCAGGCTTCGCAGGACGAATTCTCTGAAGAGATTCCCTATTGCGTTTGCGCCTGTCGTTATACCGAGGGTTTGAAAGGTGAGTCCCAATCCTCGGCTGGATTCGGGATGATATGCGTTTGCTACACCGCCCGCCGCAAGGTTGCCGAGTAGATGGGAATAATTGGGTTGCAGCTTTCCGTTATCTCCGCGGGTTACCAGCGCGGAGGTCAACGCATGCCAGGTTCGCGAGCGAATGCCGCCCGAGCCCTGGTAGAAATAGCGGGGATCCTGATGAAACAGGGACGGCAGGACTGCGCTTCCGATGATTCGACCGGAAACCGAGTCCGCCAGGGCTGCGCCATAGCGTTTTCCATACCCTTCGATTCCGGGGCCATATCCAGGATAGGTGCCGTTGTATTGTTCCGCGCCCGCCACTCCGGCAAGCACGACAAAGGTCGTGGGGTCGACGATAGTGCGAAACGCCAGCTTGTACTTCTGTTTTGCGGACATCGGTTCCGCCTCCCAGATGTAGCTGGTATAGAAATTCTGAAATACGCCGAACACGCGCTGCTTCTCTTGTCCCTCCACCTGTGCCTCGGCGATCTGATCGGCAGTCGCGAAGACATTCACGGATGAAGCGGTGGTAACGTTCAGAGCGATCTTCGGCGCCTGGATTGTCTCGCCGGATTTCACGAGAAACTCAGAAGAGGTATAAGTTCCAAGTCCGGCCGCTGTGACGACGAGTCGAAACTTGCCGGCGGGAAGCTCCGTAAAGGTGAAGCTCCCGTCGCTGACGGCGGCGGTCTTCCTCTCGCGCCCCAGCTTGCCGGGTGAGGTCAAGGTTATCTCCGCACCGGACACGCCGTTACCTTGCGCATCGGAAACAACTCCAGTAACCTGCGCTGTGCCCTCCACTTGAGCCGTTTGACCATTTGCCGCTCCGCCGTTCAGATCGAGCGCTGTTCCAGGAATTCTTCCCGTGGCTGACGCAGGACTCTGTTGAGCCCCCGCCGTACTCGCCTGTATGCCCACTCTCGGTGCATCCGGAAGCTCGTCTAAAGGAGGGCCTGTTGAGACGGAGGTTCGATGGAGAGTGACGGCCTCTTGGTTCTGTGAGTGGGGCTGAGGTGCGTCTCCCAACGATGTTTGCTGGTTACTAAACGCAGGCTGCGCGCTAGCGCTGATGCACATAGCCAAAGCAATACTCCCGAAGAGGAACAAGCGAAAAGGAGGCGTCCTTGCAATCAGCAAGACGGATGGTGGGAATAAGGAAGTCATAGTCATATACCTTCACTAAAGTCGTTGTGCTGTTGTGGTCGGTTAGAACTCATAATCGAGGGAGAACTGGATGCGCCTTGCGGTAGAAGTCGCAATTGGCCTGCTGAAGCCGCTCTGTGGCTGTGCGTTTAGGCCGAATGCTGTATTCAGGAGCGAGACATTGCGATGGTTCAGGAGATTGAAACTTTCAGCAACGATATCCACGTGCCCCGTGCCGAGTGGCACCATTTTGAGTATGCGGAGATCGAAGTCTAGGTTCGGACTGGTCGATAGAGAGTTGCGGGCATAGCCTGCTGGTCGTGCGGCGAATGGGTAGATGTGCTCCTGATTGCTATCGGTCCCGGTGAGCGGGTTGGCTCGAAATCCGCTTGATACCTGGAAGATCGGCGCGAACTCCAAACCGTTGAGAACGCGCATGAGCGGTCCGGGGTTGGGGTTTTGTGCGGCGTCGGCCGGATCGCCAAGGTCGGGGCCGATGAGCCATAAGCCGCTCAGCGTAAAGCGATGCCGTTGGTCCAACAGCGACAGGGTTCTTTCCGCGCCAGGATCGAACGGGTTCTGCGGTTGCTCAAGGTCGGAAGAAGCATCGTCGATGGTCTTCGAGTAGGTGTAGCCTGCCAGCAGCTCGAAGTCGTCCTGGAACTGGCGATTGAGCGTGACCGTAGCTCCATTGAAGTTCGAGCCGGCCGTGGTGGAGAAGCGGTTCACGGCATCGTAGGCGGGATCGACGCGCGCGGAAGTAAAGACGGGCCTGCCGAGCTGCTGGGCTGTAGGTGAAGAAATGCCCAAAGAGGCGGCGTTACCGGGCGTAAGCACTATGGGCGGGAACAAATTGCTGTTGATCGTGCGCCCCAGATGAAAGCCATGCACGAGCTGATATTCGGCTGTGAGCGTGGTTTGGAGCGGGAGCGCCTGTTCGACACTCAGCGAACCCACTTCGCTGTATGGGTTGATGAGGCGCGGGTCGGCTCTCCAAATGCTCGGCGCTACGCCGGGCAGCGGAGATGCGGGAAGCGAACCACTGCCATACAGCGAAGCCGCCGCCGGACCCTCTACGATCTGCGCCGAGGCGTGGGCACCATCGAACTCCAGCACACGGTTGAGGCTGGAAAACAAGTAGCGGTCGTAGAAGAGGCCGAAGCCGCCGCGCACAACTAGCGAAGGCCGCGCCGTCCAAGCGAATCCGAGCCGTGGACTGAAGTCGATGCCAGTTGTCGGAAGTGCGGATGGCAGACGATTGATTTCGTAGCGGAGCCCATAGTCGAGGGTCAGGGTGCGACCGACTTGCCAATGGTCCTGGATGAAAGTACTCACCCGGCTCTCGGCGGAGTTCGTGGTGGGGCTGCCAAACGAGCGAGTAAAGAGATCGGCGTCGCCTGTCTGAAGCGCCGCAACAGTAGGAAAAACGAATAGCCCGCTGAAGCCGTCGAGCACCTGCGCTCGGAGCGCAACGTGCTCCACCCCGAAGCCTGTCTGGAAAAGGTGATGCCCACGCTGGAAGAGGAAGGAGTCTTCCCCATCGACGTGTGTCTCGAAACGGCGGCTGTTGCCCTCGAACGGCGTACCGAACAGAGCCACCCCCGGAATGAGCACTCCTGGGGTGCTCGGGATCTCCGTGCGCTCCACGGCTCGGCGTTGCGAAAGCTCGAAGCGCAAGCTATTCACACCTGACCCGCCGAGAGTTGATACCAACGTGCCGTTGACGCTATTGTCGGCAATGAACGACGAGCCTCGCGCGCTTCGGTCTGTCAGCTCGTCCGTGTGGAAGGCATCGCCCACGTTGCGCGAATTTGTAAAGGCGTACCGCACCATGAGGGCATGTTGCGGGTTCAGCACTCGGTCCAGCCGCCCGGACAGTTCCGTCTCTTGATCGGTAGTTGGAAAGAAGCCGCTGGCCAGAGCAAAGCCGCCTAGCGTTCCATTCTGTCGAAGTGCGGTGTTGATGAGTGCAACCGTTCCCGGTTGGAGGTCGTTCACTTCCTCCCCCCTCGCGAGTTCCTGTTCGGCGGCGATGTAGAAGAATGTGCGGTCCGGCTGCAAGGCCGCTCCCAGGGCCACTCCCGCACGAAAACGGCTCTCGTCCGGCTTGCGCGGATAAATGCCCAGCGGCGGCGTCCCGTTCAGGGCACCGTTCTGAGCGAAGATAAAGGCATCCCCATGGGGGTTGTTGAGTCCGGCCCTTGTTTGCACGTCCACCGCTCCGCCTGCCGCGCCTCCCGACTGCGCTGCAAAGCCGTGGTTGACGATCTGAAAGTCGTTGATGGCTTCGGGCGAAAGCTGGGTACGGCTCGATCCGCTGAACTCGTCGTCGTCATCCACCCCGTCGATCCGCACGGAGTTGCTGCCTGGCCTGATGCCGCCGAAGCTGAAGGCGAGCGTGCCTCCACCCTGCGTAAGCGTGTTCTGGGACAGTGTGGGGTTGGCTGGTGCGGCCTGTGGTGAGAGTTGGACGAAAGACAGGTAGTTCCGGCTCGGGATGGGCAGCTCCTCTACGCGATCACGGTCGATGTTGACGACCGATGAGGTCTGATTCGTGTCGAGCGGAGAGGGCTGCGCGGTGACGTTCACCGTCTCGTTTGCGGCTCCCAGCGAAAGCGTTAGAGCGAGCTGCGTCGTGCGCCCCACGGCAACGCTGATGCCCGGCTGCTCGGCCGGCGTGAAGCCGGGTGCGGTAAAGGTCACCTTGTAATTGCTTCCGCTTGGAAGATCGCGAATCGTAAAGCTTCCGTCTGGGCCGGTCGAGACCTGACGGGTAAAGCCATCTTGACCGGTGAGCAGAACGGCGGCGGAAGCTACGGGAGAGTGGTCAGAAGCCACTACGGTTCCGCCAATTGTTCCCGGTTGCCCAACCTGAGCCAGCGAGCAGAAGCTTGAGGCCGCAGCGAGACAGACCACACCCCAGACGCGGAAAAAGGATCTTGACGGCAAATGTAACACTCCTGATGTGTACAGAAAACAGCAGCTCGTGCGCTGGCACGGAAGGTTCCCAGACGCGGCAAATCGCCGCGCTGGAATGCACGTTTCAGGAGCGATCAGATTCGAAGAGGCGGGGAGCTGTGAGGCGGGACGGGTGATGGCATGACCCATACCAAGCTATCGATCAGACACGCCACGCGTAAAGGCAAGAGCCGCGAAACGAATTGCCTCTTTAACGCTCGCAATGCTACGAGCATGGCGACCACCAGCACGAGGCAGATCAGAAAGACGAAGAGGAAGAGAGCAAACTCCGTATCGTTGCACAAGCCCGTTGCGTCCCAGCGGTCGAAGAACTCTGCTATGGGCGCGATGAAGCTCGCAATCATAAGCAGAAAAAACCCGAGCTTGAGCAAGCGGCGCACGGAATCAGTATAAAGTGCAGGGAATGAGGCAGGACGCCAAACAGGAGAGGAGATCGATTCGACGGTCTTTGTTCAGCAGCAGGCTAAGGTGACACTCCAGTCGTCGCGGTGCTGGAAGTGCATAAAGACCGTGTGAGGGTGTGAGGGCGCGGCGTACAACGTTCGGGAGTAGCGCGGGCCGAGATGTGCCCATGCGTCCACCGAACCAAGTAGAGCAGATGCAGCATCCCTGGCCTTTCCCGCGCTCCCCGACTGTGGACCACACTCATTTGCAGGCATGGCGAAGAATAGGCGGATATGCTGTCCATGAGTGTGGAACGGCTCAGGCCCCCCACTGGACAGAATGTGCCTTTCGGAGGTTAAACTGGGCGATTTACCGTAGGCAGCTTATCGGACCTGAGTTCCTCGGCGCGGCGGCAGGGAGGCTGAAGGTGAACACAGAACCGTGGTCCGGCTGGCTGGTCACGCTGAGGGTGCCGTCATGAGACTCGACGATTGCACGGCTGATGGCGAGACCCATTCCAGTACCGGACGTGTCACCTCTTTGGTTGCGAGAGCGATAGAGGCGGTCAAAGATAAGACCCTGCTCTGTCAGATCAATCCCGATGCCTCGATCGGCGACGCTTGTCAGCACCATGCCGTCCTTCTGTTCGGCCGAAATGAAAATGGGCGACTCAGGCCTGGAGTACTTTGCCGCATTTTCCAGCAGATTACAGAGCACCTTGCCGATCATCTCAGGATCGGCGGATACCAGCGGCAGACTAGGGAGGCGGACTGTGACGGGATGGGTGTTCGACACCCAGGCGCAGCGCTCCCGCGCTTGCTCCACCAGGTCTGACACGGCAACCGGAACAAAGTGCATATGAACCTCTTGAGCCTCGATCTGAGCCATTTCCACCGCCTGCCCCACCAGTCGGTTCAGCCGGTCGGCTTCCTCATCTACGATGGTCAGGAGCTCACGGCGGTCTTCCGGTCCTACTTCCTCATTGGTCAGCAGAGTACTTGCGGCGCCCTTGATGGAGGTTAGAGGTGTGCGCAGTTCATGCGTGATGGAGTCGAGAATCAATGTGCGCAGCCGTTCGCTTTCCTTGTTCGCTTCAGCTTTAGCAACATTCTCCAGAGCCTGCACCCTGTCGAGCGCTATGGAGATCAGCCCCCCAATAGCCTGAAGCGTCTCGTCCGACAGGCTGAGCTCAGCCAGAATCAGGAGTCCACGTGGCCGGACGCCCGTGCGCAGGGGAATGCGAACCTCACCATCCGGCCTAATCTCTGGACCGGGAAGTCCCAAGGCAAGCTGGCGCAGGTGGGAAACTTCCGATCCCGAAAGCTTGCTGATTCCCGTCTGATAAAGCCGGCCGCCTTCCACTAAGAACAACACGACCGAAGGCGAGCGGGAGACTCGTTGGACGATCTCCGGCAGTGTGTTGACCAGTTCGGCGACATTCTCGGTTTGCAGGAGTTCACGACTCAACGTGAATAGCACCTCCACCTCACGCTGACGATTCCGTGCTTGCGCCGCTTCGTCGCGGGCCTGTTGAGATAGCCGGCTGCCGATGACACCGGTTGCGAGAAACGCAAATAGCGCCAGCCAGTTCTGGGGATCGGAGATGGTAAACGTGCCGAGCGGGGGGAGAAAATAGAAGTTATAGCAGGCGGTGGCAGCCAGGGAGATCGCGACAGCGTAGCGCAAGCTCCATCGCGCTGCTAGCAGCAAGATGTAGAGAAGCAGCGTGAGAGCGACCGTCGTGGGGTTGACATGAACCCATGCGCGATAGCCGATTACAATTCCGGCTAGAATACTTGCCGCGCTTACCCATCGGGTAGCTTCGACGAAACGCGGAGAGTTCATGGGAAGGATTGTACGGCGTGGCCGAGCAACGAGAGAACACGCGTAAAACGCCGGAAGATTGGTTGCTCGCAACCGATGGCGAGGGGCGGCGTGGGCGCTTCAAGGTATTTCTGGGCTATGCACCGGGAGTGGGTAAGACCTTCAGTATGTTGAGTGAGGGTATTCGCCGGCAAAAGCGCGGCGAAGATGTCGTGGTGGGACTTGTGGAGACGCACGGACGCAGTGGAACGTCGGAACTGGCCGACAAGCTGGAACAGGTATCTCGCCGGGAGGTGGAATACAAGGGTACTCTGTTTTCGGAGATGGATGTTGACGCCGTTCTGGCCCGATCCCCACAAGTCGCGTTGATCGATGAACTGGCACACACCAATATCGAAGGCAGCCGCCATCCGAAGCGCTACGAAGACGTATTGCTGCTGCTTGAACATCGAATCGACGTTCTAAGCACCATCAACATCCAGCATGTTGAGAGCCTCGCGCCTCGCGTTCAGACACTCACTGGGATCAGTGTCCGCGAGCAGGTACCTGACTGGGTGCTCGACCGGGCAGACGAGATTGTGATCAGCGACTTGACGCCGGAGGCGCTGGTGACGCGCATGCGTCGTGGCGACATCTATCCTGCCGAGCGCGTCGAGCGTTCGCTGGGCAACTTCTTCCGTCGCGGAAATCTGATCGCCCTGCGCGAGATGGCGTTGCAGCGCGTGACACGCGCTGTCGACCGCACGCTGGATGACTATGTCAAACGAAAGGGCCTTGGTTCGCAGTGGACGGTGGCGGAAAAAGTCGCTGTCTGTATCAGCTCCAACGCGCAGGCACGAGACCTCATCGCCCGTGGTGCGCGTCTTGCTGAGGCATTGGATGCCGAGCTCTATGTATTGCATGTAGCCAGCGAACAAGATGCAAAGGCGGAACGTAAGCGTGTGCTGGACGCCAGCCTTCAGCTTGCGCGGAATCTTGGAGCTCAGATCGTTAGCTTGAGTGGAAAGGATACGGCCCGGACGACGGCATCGTTCATCCGCGAACATCGCGTGACGCAGGCCATTGTGGGCCGATCCGCCACACACGGGCTTCGTTCCTATCTCTACTACTACGCCCTGCAGAAATTTATGGCTGAGGCTCCGCATGTTGATCTGCACATCGTCACTCAGGGGGCGCTTTGAAACGCATTTTGGTAGTTGACGATGAACGGCAGATTACGCGTATGTTGCGTGCTTCCCTACAGAGCAGCGGGTACTCCGTCGTCGTCGCGAACGATGGGTTGGAGGGGTTTACACGCTTCGCAGCCGAACGCCCGGATTTGATCATCACCGACCTGGCTATGCCAGAGATGAACGGGTTGGAACTGACGGAAGCCGTGCGCCGCGTCGCACAGACGCCCATCATTGTCCTTAGTGTCCGCGACACGGACGGGATGAAGGTGACGGCACTTGACGAAGGAGCTGACGACTACCTCACCAAACCGTTCAGCATGCCGGAGTTGCTGGCGCGCGTCCGGGCACAGCTTCGGCGTACAGCCCAACCTGAAGCGGTGCAGCCCCGCCTGGAGGTGGCCGAATTCACGCTCAATGCCGAAGCACACACAGCTAACCTGCGTGGTCAGCCACTTCACCTCACTCCGAAAGAGTTCGACCTTCTCGAGATCTTTCTCCGCAACCCTGACCGCGTGATGACGCATAAGGTGCTTCTGAGAGCGGTGTGGGGGCCTGCAGGCGAAGACCAACCCGAGTACCTGCGCGTTCTGGTCGGGCAACTCCGTAAAAAGCTCGGCGTCGACGGTGCTCGCTACATTCAGAGCGAACCCTGGATAGGATACCGGCTCAGGCTGGCAGCAGGCAGTGACGAATAGCCGCCCCGAAAACTTACTGTTTTTTTACATCTTTTCTACGGACTTCCTACGCTTCCCGGCCTTGAAATAGGACTCGAGGCCCGTCATGAAATTCCTAGTCCTGCTTGTTCCAAACCTCCTGCCGTTGTGTCTGGCGATAGTGCTTTCGGCCCAGACGCCGGCACCGCAGAGTGCGGCTACTAAATCCGAACGCGATGCCGAGATTCGCGAATTGCACCAGGAACTCGACCGAATTGCTGCGAGACTCTCGGTGTTGGAAGCCGAAGGGCACCACGTCGTGCCACGAGGAATCGGCCCGGACCCCGCCGCTGTCTCCACCCCGGCCACCACCGCTCCTGCGATTGCTGCGGATACGTCTGCTTCGGCTAACCCGGCCGGAGCCCTTCCTACGCTGACCGCGGCTGACGCGCCGACATTCGCTGCGTTTCGCGGCACGACGATCAGTGTCGGCGTGGATGGCTACTACGGCTACAACTTCAACGAGCCGATCGGCCGCGTCAATCTGCTCCGTGCCTACGATGTGAGCTCTAACAGCTTGAGCCTGAACCAGGCTAGCGTGATCCTCGAACGGTTGCCTTCCACGGAGAGCCGCCTGGGAGGTCGTATCGATCTGCAGTTCGGGCAGGCCACCGAGACGCTGCAAGGATCAAGTGTGAATGAGCAGCGTCCACAGGTGTGGCGAAACCTCTTTCAGGCCTATGGGAGCTATCTTGCGCCGGTTGGCTCCGGACTCCAGATCGACTTTGGCAAGTGGTCCAGTTCGCTCGGCAACGAGGGTAGCTATACCAAGGACCAGATCGCCTACTCCCGTGCCTACAGCTTCAACTACCTGCCCTTCTATCATATGGGCGTTCGTGCGAACTACAACCTGACTTCGAAGGTCAACGTTGCCTACTGGCTCGTGAACGGCGCAAACGATACAGAGGACCTCAACGGCTTCAAGTCGCAGGCCTTTCTGTTCACCATCAAGCCGACCTCCACCGTGAGCTGGAACGTCAACTACTATTTCGGCGAAGAAGGTCGTGACGTAGCGCCCACCGTTAACCCCGGCCTGCCGACCTCGCCGGCGCAGCCCGGCCTTCCCACGACCAACATCTCGCCTGCTCCAAATGGCCGCGAACACATCTTCGACAGCTATGCGACCTGGCAGACCACGCCGAGGCTCACCCTCATAGGGGAAGCCGATTACGTGTTGAACCGCAATTATGCCCGGCAGCAACCGTCTCGGGTCGTGATTGGCGGGTTCGCGGCGAAGTACGCTCTACCACGCAACTGGAACGTCGGTGCACGTGCGGAATACTTTGACGACCGTGGCGGTCTTTTCAGCGGGACGACGCAGGCGCTAAAGGAAGCAACAGCGATCCTCGATCACACCGTCGCACCTGGCTTTATTGCGCGCGCAGAGTATCGCCGTGACTGGTCCAACCGCCGCTTTTTTCTCTCGGACACCGCTGACGCACTCCAACCGGCCCAATCGACCGCGACGCTCGGCCTCGTTTACTGGTGGGGCACAAAGCAAGGTAGCTGGTAAGGGGAGATCACACCTATGCCCGACTTATTCGCCCTCATCTCACTCACAATGCTCGTCGGCCTGGCCGTCGCATACACGCTCGGCTGCGAGCGCCTGAAAGGAAAGCACCCATGATGCTGAATGCTGTCCTTCTCTTCCTCTCAGCTTTGCTGTTGATTTATCTCACATACGCCCTGCTTCGCCCGGAGAAGTTCTAGCCATGACTCTGAACGGTTGGCTTCAAATCGCCTTATTCATCGCGGCGGTTCTTCTGCTCGCCAAGCCAATGGGCAGCTACATGACGAAAGTCTTCGAACGCCGGAGGACCTTTCTTGATCCTGTTCTTTTGCCCTGCGAGCGGCTGCTATACCGACTGACGAGCATTAAGGCCAATGAAGAGATGAGGTGGACCGAATACGTTATCGCCATGCTCACTTTCAGCGCGGGGACACTGGTGTTCACCTATGTAGTGGAGCGTCTGCAAGGTTGGCTTCCGCTCAATCCACAACACCTGCCCGGCGTGGAGCCGTCTCTGGCGCTGAACACGGCCGTCTCTTTCACGACGAACACGAACTGGCAAAGCTACGTGCCCGAATCCACGATGAGCTATCTCACGCAGATGCTCGGGCTGGCGACGCACAATTTCTGGTCGGCGGGAGTCGGCCTGGCCCTCGCGGTTGCGTTTGTTCGCGGCATTGCGCGGCGCGAGGTGAAGACGCTCGGCAACTTCTGGGTGGATCTGACACGGGGCACACTTTGGGTGCTTCTTCCCGCATCCTTTGTCTTCTCCCTGGTTCTGGTCTCTCAGGGAGTGGTACAGAACCTTAAAAGCTACGACACCGTAAACCTTCTTGAGCCGCAGCGCACGACGGGGACAGACGGGAAGACAACAACCGTTACAACCCAGACCATTGCACAAGGTCCGGTTGCCTCACAGGAGGCAATCAAGATGCTGGGTACGAACGGTGGGGGCTTCTTCAACGCCAATAGTGCTCATCCGTTTGAGAACCCAACGCCTCTCACGAATTTCCTCCAGATGCTCTCCATCTTCCTGATTCCCGCTGGCCTCTGCGTCACGCTGGGGCAGATGGTCGACTCGCCGAAGCACGGCTGGGCGGTGCTGGCTGCCATGGTGGTGCTTTGGTTCGCCGGAACCTTTACAACGTACTGGGCGGAATCACATGGTAACCCCCTGCTGCACAACGTAGACGCACACGCTTCGCTGACGCAGTCTGGCGGCAACATGGAGGGCAAGGAGGTTCGCTTCGGTATCGCGAACTCCGCACTCTTCGCAACGGTGACGACCGACGCAAGTTGCGGTGCGGTGAATGGCATGCACGACAGCTTCACCCCACTTGGCGGCATGGTGCCGATGATCAACATTCTTCTGGGTGAGGTCGTCTTCGGTGGCGTTGGCGCGGGCCTCTACGGCATGCTCGTTTTCGTGGTCATGACGGTGTTTATTGCGGGACTGATGGTCGGGCGGACACCGGAATACCTGGGCAAGAAGATCGAAGCTTTCGACGTACAGATGGCCATGCTTTACCTCCTCATCTTTCCTCTGCTCATCCTTGGGTTTGCCGCGGTGACCGTGCTTATGCCGAATCTCGGACTGGCTAGTCTCGCCAACCACGGTCCGCATGGCCTGAGCGAGATCTTCTATGCCTACACGTCGGCTACAGGAAACAACGGCTCCGCATTTGCCGGTCTGAACGCGAATACGCACTGGTACAACTATTCGCTTGCCGTGGCCATGTCCTTCGGCCGCTTCATGATGATCGTTCCCATGCTCGCGATCGCCGGCAGCCTGGCCGGAAAGAAGATCGCGCCTGCTTCAGCGGGCACGTTCCCGGTGACGACGCCGCTGTTCACCGTGCTGCTCACGAGCGTCATTCTCATCGTGGGCGCCCTCACGTTTTTCCCCGTGCTTTCCCTCGGCCCGGTGCTGGAGCACCTGCTGCTGCGGGCCGGGCAGCTCTTCTCGTAACCACCCAGGAAAGATGCCTCATGTCTACGCAAGCCAAACGTCGTTCGCTGTTTGATCCACAGATTGTCCGTCGCGCCTCCGTTGACGCCCTGGCTAAGCTGAGCCCTCGTGTCATGATGCGCAGCCCCGTAGTCTTCGTGGTGGAGATTGGCAGCGTGCTGACGACGGTGCTGCTCATCCTCAACCTGTTCACTCATCACGGTCACTTCCGCTTCGACCTGCAGATCACGGTCTGGCTCTGGTTCACCGTACTCTTCGCGAACTTCGCCGAAGCGATGGCCGAAGGCCGGGGGAAAGCGCAAGCTGACGCTCTCCGCCAAGCGAAATCCGAGACCACCGCCTACCGCCTCAAAAAATCGGGAAAGTTTGAGGAGACCCCAAGTTCGCAGTTGCATGTAGATGATGTGGTGCGCGTGGCAGCTGGGCAGATGATCCCCGGCGATGGCGAGGTGATCGAAGGTGTCGCGTCCGTAGACGAATCGGCCATCACCGGCGAGTCCGCTCCCGTAATCCGCGAGGCGGGCGGCGATCGCTCGGCCGTGACGGGCGGCACGCGCGTTCTCTCCGACGTGATCACGATCCGTATCACCTCAAATCCCGGTGAGACCTTTCTCGACCGCATGATCGCTCTTGTGGAAGGTGCGGAGCGGCAGAAGACACCAAACGAGATCGCGCTGAACATCCTGCTCGCCGGCCTGACGATCATCTTCCTTCTCGCTGTAGTGACGCTGCAGCCATTTGCTATTTACTCCGGTGCGCCACAGACGGTGTTCGTGCTCATTTCTTTGCTCGTCTGTCTCATTCCCACCACCATTGGGGGTTTGCTTTCGGCCATTGGCATCGCGGGCATGGACCGGCTGGTGCAGCACAACGTGCTCGCAACCTCTGGACGTGCGGTCGAAGCCGCAGGTGACGTGAACACCCTTCTACTAGACAAGACCGGAACCATCACCATGGGCAATCGTCAGGCGGCTGAGTTTGTTCCAGCGCCCGGAGTGTCTGCCGATCAGCTTGCCGACGCCTCCCAGCTCTCGTCCCTATCGGACGAAACACCCGAAGGCCGTTCTATCGTTGTGTTTGCCAAAGAGCACTTCAACCTGCGGGGCAGGGAATTGGCGGAGCGCTTCGACCAGCTTCGCACCATGGGCATCCGCACCGTCATGATCACTGGTGATAATCCCCTCACCGCGGCCGCAATCGCGCGTGAGGCGGGGGTGGATGACTTTCTGGCGGAAGCCAAGCCCAAAGACAAGATGGACCTGATCAAGCGCGAGCAGGCCGCCGGCAAGCTGGTAGCCATGACCGGCGACGGCACAAATGACGCTCCCGCGCTGGCTCAGGCCGATGTTGGCGTGGCCATGAACTCCGGGACGCAGGCCGCCAAAGAGGCGGGGAATATGGTCGATCTCGACTCAAATCCTACGAAGCTGATTGAGATCGTCGCCATCGGCAAACAGCTACTGATGACACGCGGAGCTTTGACTTCATTTTCGATCTCGAACGACGTGGCTAAGTACTTCGCAATCATTCCGGCCATGTTCGCAGGCGTTTTCCCGGTGCTCAATGCGTTGAACATCATGCACTTGCACAATGCGGAGTCGGCCGTGCTTTCCGCTGTGATCTTCAATGCCCTGATCATCGTCGGACTGATCCCGCTGGCACTGCGAGGCGTGACCTACAAGCCGATGTCAGCACCAGCTCTTTTGCAACGCAACCTACTCGTTTATGGTCTCGGCGGCATCCTGGTGCCGTTTATAGGGATCAAGCTGCTGGACATGCTGATCGTCACTCTGCACCTCGCGTAAGTTCTTCTGGAGATCGTATGAAAAGACATCTTCTCACCGTTTGCTTGTACACCCTGGTCACGGCCTTCGTTTTCGGGATCGTCTATCCCCTGACGATCACCGGCATTGCCCACCTCACCATGCGCAACAAGGCTGACGGGCAGATCATTGTGCTAAATGGGCTGGCGAGCGGCTCCGCCCTGATCGGCCAGCCCTTTACCGGCCCGCGCTACTTTCATAGTCGTCCTTCAGCAGCGGGCACGGGATACGACGCCACGGCTTCAGCCGGTTCGAACTACGGACCCACCAACAAGGCGCTAAACGAACGCATCGACGCCAGTGTCAAAGCTGAGAGCACGGGAGCGGCCCTTCCAGTGGACCTTGTGACCGCATCCGGCTCAGGATTGGATCCGCACATCACGCCGGCAGCCGCCTCTTACCAAGTCAAGCGAGTGGCAGAGGAACGGCACTTGCCGGTTTCGGAGGTCCAGAAAATCGTGGACGAGCACATCACGCCCCGGCAGTTCGGACTCTTGGGTGAACCTCGGGTGAATGTTCTCAGGCTGAACATGGCCCTGGATCAACAGCCGGGCCCCACGCACTGAACCGCAAACGGGAAAGAGTCCACGCGGATCCGCTCCTCCGCCAAGACAATAGGGAGCGAGATAAAGGACAGATCTTTACGGACTTTTTACAGGTTGGTGATTTCGAATTCTAGGGGACAGTACGGAATTTACGCCCGTCGACAAGGACCCACAAACCGCATGAAAGTTCCTGACCTTCTGTTCGGCAAACCTTTAGCGAGCAGCGATGCCGAACATCAGCACATTGGGGTGGCCGCCGGCATTCCCATCTTCGGGCTGGACGGACTGACAAGCGCGGCATACGGGCCGGAACAGGCAATGTCTCTCCTGATCCCCCTTGGGTTGCTGGGCGTACAGCAACATCTGATGCCGATCTTCACGGCCATCCTGATCCTGCTCACAATCCTGTATTTCAGCTATCGCCAGACAATTGAGGCCTACCCAAACGGGGGCGGATCGTTCACCGTCGCGAGCGAGAACTTGGGCGACAACGCGGGCCTGCTGGCGGCTGCGGCATTGATGATCGATTACATCCTCACGGCTGCTGTCGGGATTTCGGCCGGTGTCACGGCGCTGGTCAGCGCGGTGCCTTCGCTTCACCCTCACCAGCTTTCCCTTTGCCTGCTGATCCTGGCGATCATCGTGGTCGTCAATCTGCGGGGCATTAAGGAATCGGGCTTCGTCTTCATGTTGCCCACCTTCCTATTCGTCGGCACGCTGCTTGCGACCGTGGTGGTCGGCATTCTGCACTCGGTAGCGGCGCATGGACATCCGGTGGCCGTATATGCACCACCCCCGCCGATTCCGGCCACGATGAAGTACCTCACAGTTTGGCTACTGCTCAAAGCCTTCGCGAGCGGCTGCGCAGCCATGACCGGCGTGGAAGCCGTCTCGAACGGCGTCACCGCTTTCAAGGAACCGAAATCCAGAAATGCAACGCGGGCGCTCACCGTCATCATTGCGATACTGATCGTTCTCTTGGCGGGACTGTCGTATGTGGCGAAGGCGTACGGAGTCACCGCCATGGACTCCAACAATCCGGCTTACCAGAGCGTCCTGTCGATCCAGGTCGCGGCGGTCTTCGGGCGTGGGTTCTTCTACTACTTCACCATGGGCAGCGTGCTCGCGGCCCTGAGCTTCAGCGCGAACACGGCCTTTGCCGATTTCCCGCGTATGGCACGGGCCATCGCTCTCAAGAACTACCTGCCGCACGTCTTTCTGCTACGGGGGCGCAGGCTGCTGTTCTCGCACGGCATCTACGCTCTGACCGGCTTCACCGCGCTGCTGCTTATCATTTTTGGCGGTGTCACGGATCGTCTCATCCCGCTCTATGCCATCGGAGCCTTCTTGGCCTTCACGCTGAGCCAGGCAGGGATGGTGAAGCATTGGTTGAAATGCAGGGACGAAAAACACCGCGGCGTAAAGATGTTCCTCAACGGCTTGGGCGCGGGCGCAACTGGCATCACGCTGGTGGTCGTGCTCGTGGCGAAGTTCACCACCGGTGCATGGATTACGGCCATCCTGGTGCCGCTCATCATCGCCGTCATGTACGGCATCAAGCGTCACTACACGCGAGTGGCGCTCGAAACCGCGGATCCAAGCCGCATCCGCCTTACGGGACTCGAGCAGCCGCTGGTCGTCATCCCAGTAGCGCGCTGGGACAAGATCAGTGAAAAGGCCGTGCGCTTCGGATTGCTGATGAGCAAAGACATTAAGGTCGTCAACGTGCAGAACGACGGTGACCTTGGCTTTGGTCATATCTGGGAAGAGATGGTGCTGGACCCCATCCGCGAGAGCGGCATGCCGGTGCCAGAGCTTGTGACAGTAGAGAGCACCTTTCGAACGATTCTCTCGCCTCTGATGGACTACATCTTGAAGCTGGAAGACGAGAATCCAGGCCGCAAGATTGCGGTCCTCCTCCCCGAACTCGTGGTGCGCCACTGGTGGGAGAACCTCCTGCACAACCAGCGGGTTCAGGTGCTCAAACTTTTGTTACTGCTCAGAGGTAACCAGCGGATCGTCGTGGTGAACATACCTTGGTATTTATGAGCTTCGCCTCGAGCTGAGAAGGTCCGTGACTCGAATCTTGGGGGTCCCTGCTATTGAGGCTTGCCGCGTGTCTCATTCGAAGGAACTGTGGCAGGCCGGAAGATTGCCGGCCGCTCCGAGAAGCGCATGACTATCGTCAATCCAAGGCGACCCGCGGGATGGAGGGAGCTCTATGAGCTTCAGCTCATTGCGGCTCTCTTGTTGCTGTGTTTTATACCTGTTGGACGTCTGGTAACTGGAGAGTGGGGATCGCGGATGCTGATTCCCTTTGCGTCCTTTTATGGAGTGCTCTATCGTCCGTTTTCTGACGGGACGCCAACTACATCAATGCGACGATCGGTTTTGCCAGGCTGGCAGGAGAGACGCATATCTCGTCGCCTAGCTTGCAGCGCATGTTCGGCCCGAAGGGCAATCCGAGCGCGCAGAACCTGTTCGGCGTGATTGCGGCCCTGCAAAAAGCCGAGGGCGTCAGCGGTCGAACTGCAGATGCACGCACAGTGAGTACAGCACCTGCAGTTATGAATTTGCCGCGCCCCATGTCGACAGAACTGAAACAAGCGATAACGAGCCTTCCAAATTAAGCAACCTAGATAAATTGCCCAGATCGTAGCGGTTTAGCTTAGAAGCCTCTTCGATGCCTTCGCTGTGGTCCCCCCTCTCTGTTTACGCTGCTCACCTCTACGGACCTTCGTTAGGGGGTCAACTCGATGGCGGTGGCAGCGCTGAGAGCATGGATGGCCTGCCAGGTGGTGGTATAGGCGTTGAGGGCTGCGGTGGTGGTGGCGCGGGCTTCGCGGAGGGCGTCCAGGTAGTCGATGAGGGCGAGGCCGCCGTGGTCGTATGCGAAGCGCGAGATGGTGAGGACGTCGGCGGATTCGTCGAGATAATGCTGCCCGAAGCGGTCGGAGAGGGCACGGGCACGGGTATAGCCGATCCAGGCCTGGTCGACGTCGGAGGTGACCTGGTTGCGGGCGGCGACCACGGAGAGGCGGGCGGAGTCGGCCTGGAGACGGGCGGTCTCCTTATTGCCCTGGTTGCGATCGAAGATGCGGATGGGGATATTGACGTTAAACCCGAACGAGTTGTAATAGCCGGACTTGTCGAACTCGCCCTCGAGGGTGGGGTCAGCGGTGCCGTTGGCGATGGCGAGACGTGCGTTGGCCTCGGCGGCAGTAACGGCCGCGCGGGCGGCGGCGTAGTCGGGGCGGCGGGTGAGGGCTCCCTGAATGAGCTCCTGCTCGGTCTGCGGAAGGATGGGAGGGATGATGTCGCCGGAGATGTCGAAGCCGGGCTTGGGGGTGTCGTTGCCGATAAAGCTCTGGAGCTGATCAGAGGCCTGAAGGAGGTTGATCTCGGCGTTGGCCTGGTCGGACTCGAAGTTGCCGAGCTGGAGATCGAGCCGCTCGAAGTCGAGCTTGCCGATGTCGCCTGCCTTGTAGCGGTCGTTGGCGACCTCGATCTCGTGGCGGAAGTCTTTGAGGTTGGCGTCGGCAAGGTCGAGGGAGGCCTTGGCGAAGAGCATGCGGACAAACGCGAGCTTGATCTGAAGAACGGTCTGGCGAATGGTGTCGTCTAGCTGGGCCTGAGTCTGAGCGGTGGTGGCGCGGGCGGTCTGGAGGCGGTATCCGCGCTTGTTGCCGCGTTCGAATAGGCGTGAGAACTGGAAGGCGTAGGCGTCTGGGTTGCCTTTGGAGCCGTCTGGTGGCAGGGTGACGTTGGTGCCGTTGACGCCGAAGAAGGGGTTGGTGCGGACGCCGGCCTGAAGCTCCTGGCCGCGGACGGCGCGGAGGTTTTGTTCGGCGGCGAGGATGGTGGGATTTTGGGTGCGGGCGAGGTCGATGACTTGCTGAAGGGTGAGGGCGCCGGGTTTGGAGTTAGGCGGCTTGCGGAGGTCGGGGCTGGGTGAGGGGGTGTAGCCGGAACCTTGTGTTTGCTGGGCCGGGGTTTGGGAAGGGGCTCCCAAGGTTGCGGGAAGCGCAGGTGCGGGGGCAGCGGGGGCTGCGGGGACGCTTTGGTTGGTGCCGGTGGGAGCCTGAGCTTGCGAGGCTGCGGAGGTTGGGGTGCTAACGGCACCGGGAGGCGCTTGGGCGTGGGCGAGGGAGGCCACAACGAGGAGGAGTGTTATGGCAGGGCAGAGCTGGTGCCAAGGCGGGATACGGTCGAGACGGGTCAATTTTCGAACTCCGTAGCCGGGGCGGAGAAGACGTCATCGGGACGAGCGACCCAGACGTAGAGGGTGGGGAGGATGAAGACGCCAATAAGGAGGGCGCCGATGAGGCCGCCGACGATGACGATGGCGAAGGGACGCTGTGAGTCTGAGCCGATGCCGTGCGAGAGGGCGGCTGGGAGCAGGCCGAGGGTAGCGACGATCATGGTCATCATGATGGGGCGGAGGCGGAGGACGGCCCCTTCGAGCGCGGCTTCGGCGATGGGGAGGCCGCGGGCGCGCATCTGGTTGATGCACTCGAGCATGATGATGCCAGTCTGGACGGAGACGCCGAAGAGAGCGAGGAAGCCGACGCCGGAGGAGACGGAGAAGTGGTTGCCGGTGAGATAGAGCGCGACGAGGCCGCCGACGGGAGCGATGGCGACGTTGGCGAGAACGAGCAATGCCCACTTGAAGGAGTTGAACATGCCGTAGAGGATCATAAAGATGATGAGGATGGTGATGGGGCAGACTATGGCGAGGCGGCGCGAGGAGCGCTTCTGGCTCTCGTACTCGCCGGCCCAGTCGAGTCGATAGCCGGGCGGCAGCGAGACTTGCTTGTTGACCTTGTCGATGGCTTCCTGGACCGTGGTGCCGAGGTCACGGTTGCGGACGGAGTATTTGATGGCGACGTAGCGGACGCCGTTTTCGCGGCCGATGGATTCGGCGCCGTCGGTGACCTGGAGCTTCGTGAGCTGGCTGATCGAGACGCGTTCGCCGGAAGGAGCGACGAGGCGGATGTTGCTGATTGCCTCGGGCGTGGCACGGAACTGCGGGGAGTAGCGAACAGTGACGTCGTAGCGGGCTTCGCCGTCGAGGACTTTGGTGACCGCAGAGCCGCCAACGGCGGACTCGATGGCGTCCTGGAGGTCGGCGACGTTGATGCCGAAGCGGGCGGCGGCGGTGCGATCGACGGTGTAATTGAGGTTGGGCTGGCCGATGACGCGGAACAGCCCGAGGTCGGCGACGCCGCGGATGCCGCTCATGGTCTGGACGATCTGGTCGCCCTTTTGCTCGAGGAGCTTGAGGTCGGTGCCGTAAAGCTTGACGGCGAGTTCGCCTTTGACGCCGCTGACGGCCTCTTCGACGTTGTCGGAGATGGGCTGTGAGAAGTTCCAGACGGCGCCGGGAATCTTGACGAGCTCGCGATCCATGGCGCTGATCAGCTCTTCCTTGTTTTGGTCGAAGACGGGGCGCCAGTCCTTTTTGAGTTTGAGGTCGACGAAAAACTCGGTGTTGAAAAAGCCAGTGGTGTCGGTGCCATCGTCGGGGCGCCCGATCTGGCTGACGACCTGGGTGACCTCGGGGAAGGAGGAGAGGATGACGCGGGCGCGGTTGGCGACGTTGCGGCTTTCTGTGGGGCCAGTAGAGGGAGCGAGCGAGCCGCGGACCCAGATGGCGCCTTCATCGAGGTGCGGGAGGAACTCTGAGCCGATAGCGCCGCTGAAGAGGAGGAAGCCGCCGAGCGCGAGCATGAGGGCAACGCCGGCAAGCGGGACGATCTTGCGCTGGATGGCCCATGAGGCGTCTTTGCGATAGCGCGCGGTGAGCCAGTGCAGGATCGGATTTTCCCATTCGGTCGTGCCCTTGGGGAAGAGAAAGCTGGCAAGCACGGGGGCGACGAGCATGGAGAAGACGAGGGAACCGAGAAGGGCGAAGGCGACGGTCCAGGCCATGGGCTTGAAGAGGCGGCCTTCGACGGACTGAAGCGTAAAGATGGGGAGGTAAGCCGTGATGATGATGGTGATCGCGTAGAAGACGGGCCGCTGGACCTCGTGTGCGGCGTGGCGGATCTGCTCCTTGACGGGGGTGTTGGGATCGCGGCCGTGGGTGAGGTGGCGAACGATGTTTTCGACCATGACAACGGCGCCTTCGACGACCATGCCGAAGTCGAGCGCGCCGAGCGATAGAAGGTTGGCCGGGATGTGGGAAAGGTCGAGACAGATGGAGGCGAAGAGGAGGGCGAAGGGGATGGTGATAGCGACGATGAGAGCGCCACGGATATTGCCGAGAAAGAGGAAGAGGATGAGGGCAACGAGGATGATGCCCTCGGTGAGGTTGTGGAGGACGGTGTGCGTGGTGAGTTCGAGGAGAGTGCTGCGGTCTAGAAAGGGGACGACGGTGACGCCCTTGGGAAGGATGCGCTCGTTGAGCTCCTTCATCTTGGCGTGAATGCCTTCGAGCACCTTGTCGGAGTCTTCGCCTTTCTGCAGGAGGACGACGCCCTCGACTACATCATCATCGTCGACGAGTTTGCCGTCGTGGCGGCGATACGTTTTACCAATCTGGCCGAGGCGGATCTTTGGACCCTGGATGACGGTGGCGACATCGGAGATCTTGAGCGCGGTGCCGTTCTGCGCTTTGAGGACGGTGTTCTCGATGTCGTGTGTGCTGGTGAAGAGGCCGACCTCGCGAACGTTGACCTGCTGGGCACCCTGTTCGATGAAGCTTCCGCCGGCGTTGACGTTGTTCTGGGCGAGTTGCTGCTTGACCTGAGCGACGGTGAGGCCGTAGGAGATGAGCCTTTCGGGGTCCAGAATGACCTGGTACTCGCGGGTGATGCCGCCGAAGGAAGAGACATCGACGACGCCGGGCACGGAGCGGAACTGCTTTTCAAGCGTCCAGTCCTCGATGCTCTTAAGTGCCATAGTGTCGTACTGCGGGTTGGAGCTGCGGAGGTTGTACCAGAAGATCTGCCCGACGGGACTCCAGTCGGTACCGATCGTGGGTTGGAGGCCGTTGGGGAGCGTGACCTGGGAGAGGCGCTCGAGGACCTTTTCGCGGTTCCAGTCGTTGACACTCCGATCGTCGAAGATCATGGTGACGCTCGAGAGGCCGGCGAGGGATGTGGAG
>JAABUY010001396.1_pt1 | contig 32668 bp, 29 predicted proteins | sample 5560271 | NCBI WGS metagenome assembly JAABUY01 (sample SAMN10711886, study PRJNA513374) | rock metagenome | isolation source: Antarctica rocks | place: Antarctica: Victoria Land, University Valley | reverse complement strand
CGCCGGCGGAGCGCCTGCGGGGCGGGACTAAGGTTTTCCATTTGGGTTTTTCCTTTGCAAAGGCGCTTCGCCCTCATAGACCTAGATAGGGACTGAATAGGGAGTTAATAGAACAAATAATAATATTGTTAGAATGTGTTGATGTCTTAAATGTTATATGTATAGAAATCACTGACAATCTTGCTAAATTCTTAATGAAAGATACAGCAGAAAGAATATCTTTTTTATTCTTTTTAATGATTATAATGTTGCTGTTATTGCACTTTCATTACTGTGCTGTTTACAAAGTGTTATGAGAGAGAAGCATCATTTAAAGACATAAAGTTGCTATGATTTTGATATATTAAGATGTTGAAGATGAAATAAATGCAAGTTATATGTGAGAAAGAGTTTCTTATATATTGCAATTGAACAAAGAAATTACTGATTTAATCAATTCAGAAATAAAGAAAAGTTGATTTTGCTTATATTTCATGTATTATTCATCATTAAACAAAGCTGAATCATCATCTATCTGAATGTGACAAACTTAAAGTATTGCACAAGATCATCAGTCTAACTGAGATAAACAATAAGTAAAATACATAAAAATGTTAAATAAATTGTTGCTTACATCTTGCTGATCTGGTTTCACAGAATCACAATATATCTATAATGTTAGTGATATGTCAATGTGCTGAAGAATCAGCACATAGAAGAAGAGACAATTATTATGATATTATTATGTATTTATATTGAATTATAGCTGAATCTCTTACACAATGATTGATAAGTGAAGTACTATATAAATAGTCTTTACATACAAATCTTTTAAGTTTCTTAGTTGTTTGTTACTGTCAGATAAAGTCAAGAGGTAAAAAGCTGTCTTGCTAAATGAGTGAGAAGTCTCAGCTATATAGTTGTCTAACTATTACATCATAATGGCAGACAGGCAGAAGCAATTTCTTATAATAATTAATAAAGTAAGATTGAATGCCTAAACAGAAAGAAATGGTGAAAGATCATAATGATAAATTAGTGTGAGAGAAAGAAAGACATCAGCATCATAACAAGTTATCAATTACAAAAAAGACATCAATTTTTAACATTACTTTCTCTGTTCATTCTTGCTCTTGCACTTCATCAAGATTCTTTCATTCTTTACATTCAGCACTATTCACTCATCTTCTGTCATCTCAATTATCTCTGCATTTACTGTTCTGCCATTCTCTCTTAAATATTTAACAATGAAGTCTAATATATTAATCATCTTCATCAGAATGCTCTGAATTCTCACTACATAATTCTTAATGATGCTCAGTTTCCCTTTCAAAACAATGATGCAATTCTTCACTTCAGCAATATAACTTCATATTTTAATCACTGTCTTCATTTGTTTGTTCAGACATACATCTAGTTGAGTGAAGCTATTTAGTAACTTTTGTATTATGACTTGTAGAAGAGATACATTGATGATAAGAATTGCAGCAGATAGAGATTGTAATTTAATTGATGCTGTAACTGATCTTAAGATAAGTAAATTCATCAGTCATTGTTTATTCATCAAAAGAACATTAAGTTCTGTTTTATCTGTCTTTTGCTTAGATGTATAAAATATAGTAAATAATGTAAAGACATTAAAGCTGATTGCTGTTTACAATGATGTAATCATTTCAGTAAATGCAGTGATGATATTGAATGCAATTAGATCTTGAAGTGTTGACTTTAATGATAGTGTTGATTGAATAAAGAAGTTAAAGATGAGCTTTGTTGCTAAATTTAATGTAGATGATGACATCATTATAATGAATGAAGTCAAGTTTAATGATGATGATGATGCTGTTGTGATAGATGAAGCTATATTGATATTTTAACACAATGAGTTAACTTAATTCAACAATTCAGCTTTTGTGACTTTCATGATAGACATTTTTACTTTATTATCTTTGACAGTCTTCTTTGATTTAGAGGCTGATTGTGAATTAAGATGTATGATCTTGTTGTTAAGTTGAAGTAATTTGTTATCTTTAATTTAATGTGTACTATAATGCATCTTTATATCTGCTTCTCTTCTCTCTTCTTTACATAACTGATAATAGTTCTTAAAAACAGCATAGCAGTTCTTGTCAGCATTGTTTATCATAATAACCTCATTGCTATAGTTAATTCTTAAGACTCTGATATTTCTCTGTTGATTAAAGTCTGCAGATCACATTACATTTCTCTTATTTCTCTGTATCTTTTATATAATCATATAGACATTGTAGTCATTGAGTCTTACTTTATCTGATGATGATTCATTCAGATAATCTGACATTTCAATATAAAGCTTTCATTCTTTTCATACTGTCTAAGAAATGTTGCTCACTCTGACTGTATCAATCTTTTTGTTTAATTTCTTGTCACATCATAGTTCATGATTTACTGACTCTGAATTTTTCTTTTAATTAATCATTTTGATGTCTCATGATATAAAGAATGAATGAATGTTGTATGTGTCTTATAGAAATGATTGACAAGCTAAAATTGTGTAAAAAATATAAAGAGTAATAGTTGATAAAAGTTTTGATGAATGATGATGTTATTTATTTCTAAATGTTTGTTTACTTTTCTGATATCTGTCATTTGAGTTTAGATTGTATATGTGAAATTCACTGCTTGAATAAGAAATGCTGTCATATAATTATGCATTAGATATTTGCTTCAATTCATACAGCTGCACTAGCTCTTTAACATTTCTCAAATCTTTAATATTAACTCAGCTGTCAAATTCTGAGCTATACTTTAGTCAATGAGCTAAATATTTGATAGTCATGCCTCTGTCTCTTTAATACATTCTTTTAAACAGCAGTTTTTCAACTTCTCACTTCTTCTTATCATTCACTATAACTCTTTTCAGCTCTTCTGATCTTAATTATCAATATAAATCATTGATATGAGCTGATTTCAGGTGTGCTATTAATAACATCATGAATGTATTAACTCAATGATAACTCTAGTTAATATGTCAGTTTTTTAACACAATTCAGAACTTTCAGCAGACTCACAAATTGCTGTCTCAGCTTCTTATTTTTTTCTTTTAGACTGAGTAATGTATAGCTCTTGTGTAAACATAGATTTATTAAATCTCTTATTTTGAAGTAGAAAGATTTATGTTTTCAATTATAATAATACTTCATTGTCATAATGATGTATGCTATTGCATCTTTGACATCTATATGCATCAATCAGTACTGATTCATCATTATAAGAGTAACTAACTTTCTTTTTATCTGTTCTTCATTATAATTAAAGTCTATTTACTTCATGTTAAGCTCTTCTACTTAAAGTAAGTTCATGACTTTGCACATTTGCATATCAAAAATGATCTGATTAAGACTGAGCCTGATTAAACTGTACTTAATTAAGTTGTTCAAAGCAACTTATAGATGTATCAGTATAAATAATCAGAGATCTGACTCTTTTAAAGTCATTAATCAGTATTAAAGTACAATTTTAACTGTTTAGTTGATTGCTTTTAAGCTATCATTCATTTATAGATGATAAGCACTTAAGTAAAGCAAGTCTATCTTAAGTTGCTTAAATACTTCTTTTTACAGACTCATTAAAAATTTGCAGTCTCAATTTAATATGATTGCTTTAGACAAATCTCAGTTTAGCAGTGCTAAACAGTCTAGTAGCATAATTGCTCAATCTTCTGCTGTTATGATGTTTTAATCAGATATAAGAGTGATAGCTTTGCTGAATTTGTCAGTGATTAACATAATTATGTTATACTTATCTGACTTCAATAATGATAAGATCAGAATAAAGTTGATTGTTAATGTATAAAAAGAGTAAGAAGATGTAATTATTGACTGTAAAACATCATAAGACTTGTAATGTAATGTTTAATTGAGCTGACATTGTGAGCAATGTTGTATGTACTTATAGAGATTCTTTGATAAATCATAGAAATAAAGCAAATCAGTTAATCTCTCATGAGTCTATGCATATTCTGAGTAATCAATGTCATCATGAACTATCTTAAACATTCTGTCATAAAGACTTTTTAATATACATAGGCAGAGCTCTTTCTCAAGATCTTTATAGAAGATAAGATCATCTCTTATTTCATATGAGAGTCTTACAGCATCAAGTCTCAGAGCATTGTTTCTTTTTAATATCTGTAAGATATATTCTCATTTTGATTCTTCATCATATTCACACTTAATATTCTGTCACAATTGATCTGAAACTTTCATTAAGATTCTTATGTAGACAGCTGTTTCTAAGTCAGTCTGCAAGACTTTCAATATAAAGTTATCTGTTTTTAATTGATTCTTCTGATTGACTAAACACTCATAGACATTGTTATTGCTAAACAATTGAGATAGAGCATCTAATATTATATTTGATTTTTTAAACTTATAGTGAATGTTTAGATAAAAGTGCTGAAGATATTTAGATGCTTAAATAAGACATAAGTTAAGCTTCTTCATCACAGTGATATTTAGACTAAACTGATGACTGATCTTTACTGAGACTGCATGATCAGTGTAAATAATCACATTTTTTATCATTACTTCTATTATGTGTCTGATTTTCTTAACTACTCAGACCAATTCTGTCACTTCAAGTTCAGTTAATCAGTATTACATTTCAGCATCTTGAAGCAGTCTGCTTAGAAACAGAACAGACTTCATGAACTTTTGTTTTAGAGTACTGTCTTTAATGAACTTTTTTGTGTAATATATATGTACTTCAAAGTTAAATTCTTTGAATGCATTTAGATCAATGTAGAGTTGTTGTTTTGATGAGAAATGCATTAGAATGATTGATCAAGAGAATAGAGACTGAAGATGATGAAAGACATTTAACTTCTTTAAGATTGACTTATTCAGTCTAATAATAATGATTATTTACTTTCTAGCATTTCCTTTCACTTCTTTTGCTCAAAGACCTTGATTTAAGAAGATTTTTTGCTGCTGAAGTGACTTGATGATAGCTGCATAATGTGAGATATATTGTTGCAGATAGTCAGTTAGATCAAGATACTTTTCTAACTGACTGAGATTCAAAGAGAATCTAATTCTAAATATTGTGACTAACTTGTTCTTTAAAGTCACAAAGCTCAAAGCATCTATCTATTAACTTAACAGCTGAATGAACAGATATGCTAGATAGAACTTCTTCAGTAAAAGACAGATTTTCATTTTGTTTAATATGTTAAAAATGTTGTGAAGATGATTCAAGTGCTCTTTTAGCATATTGAAGAAAATAACAATATCATCAACATAAATTTTAATGTATAATCTCTGTTGTTGTAGAATTCTATCAATCATTCATTGAACATACATTGACAAATTTTAATATTTTATAATTGCAATCTTGAAGATTTTCTGATCTCAGTGTGAGACAACAGTCAGATGATGTTAATGTGCTCATTTTATTCTTTACTGATAGAAGAAGAAGCTGCAGTCAACTGTAAAGATGTATTTGACTTCTTAAATTGCAGTTAAAATGTCAGTCTGACTAGATACTGAATAAATATTCAGCATAATGATTTTGTTGAATGCTTAAATGTTAACTACTACTCTGTCTTTTTGAATCTCATTCAATAGATTTTTTCATATCATGAAACAGAAATAGATAAAAGAAATGAAGCTTATAGTTCACTTTAAGTAATCTTGTATCTATAACTTATCAAACATCATATCAATTACTTTACAGTTCTTTTGCTCAACTAAGTATACACATATTTATTTTAACTTGTACTGAGTCTTTCAATCATTAATGAATAGAATATTCATTCATTCTTTCTTCAGAATCTTTATTAAGTTGCTTTGATCTGTTTAAAGATGAGAATATAAGTGCATAATCATTGTGATTTGAGTTGCTACAGTGTTAGATCTGTAAACTGTTACTTTATGCATGATCTTTCTCTCAGAGCTAATCATCATTCTTAAATAAAATGTCATCACTATGATCAACAGACTTCAAAAACATGTTCTGACTCAATTTGCTCATTTTTTAATTGTGAAGACTGCAAGTTCTGAATTCTGTAAATTGACTAGATAACATTCATTGACTTTATATTTCACAATATGATCAAGACAGATTTTTTGTGAAATGACAAGAGGCACATCTGAGTCATTTTGCACTTATACTGTCAATAAAGTATGATCAACAATGTAAGTATATATTGCTGTGTTCTCTATGTGGCAATCTGATTTAAACAGAAGATTGCAATTTTAAGATAGAATAGTCTTGACTATTAGTACATTTGTATGACTTCTGAGCTGTATAATTATATTTTCATAAGTCATTATAGTCTTTTGCACTGAGTTAATTAACTATGTAATGACTGTTAATGATAGTTCAATGTTGTCACAACTACTCACAATTGCTTTTCTGCTTGAAAGCATAATAGAAATATTCTTTAAAACAAGAATATTGATGTCTATAAGCATCTTAATCTTCAGATTATTGATGATATACATTTCTTTAATGATTACTGTTAGTTAATTGTTATTGTCAGGCAGATAGATGATCAGAATGATGTATTTATCATAATGATGAGTTTTAGTTCTTAATTCTTGAACAACAATGAATAATGAGATTTATTTAATCAAGATATCTGAAATCTGTTTCTTTAGAAAGCTTCTGTCAATTAAACTTATAATGCAGTCTGTGTTGAGGCAGATTAACTCTTCTTTTGTTGTAAATGTCAGTTTTGCTAAGACAGTGATGTATCTTCAGCTCTGAAAATCATAATCAATAAATATATAAAAGAATGAACTAGCTATAAACCTAATCAGCATAAATCTTGACAGTTTAACAAGTTTTGTCTTTTAAATTGTTTTATTAAGCTTCTGTTTAATCAACTTTCTGTCATTGCATTCATCATACACATGCTTATGCAATTTGTTGTTAAACAAGAAGATTTTACAGCAGCTGCAGCAGTCATTTTGTGTTTCAGTTATATGATTCATGTTTACAGCTTCTTCTTCATTCTTTTTATTCTTCAGTTTTTGCTCTTAATTCAGCTCATAGATCTCTTCTTCTTTCTGAATATTGAGTATATTGACTTTCTGATATGTATCATTGTAATAGACATTCTTAAATTCTTAATAGTCAGTCTGATCATTCTCAGAAGAATTTGCTTTTTAAGTGAAGTATGCTTAATTGTTGTATTTATTGCAATTGTCTCATCATGAGAACTTATTGTCTCTGTTTAAACAGTTAAACAGTTTTTTAATCTGATTTTTAAATCTTTAATTCAATGTGTTTATCTCAGATGACAATCTTTCATTTCTAAAGATGATTTAAAGAGATGTCTTGAAGCTCAATTAAGTGTTTAATAAAGTGTCTTGTAGACAGAGTTGAAACTGCTGTAACTAATTATTAGATTGTCATTGTGATCTGAGTGAATATGAGAAATTGTCATATCTTGACAGCAAATATGATGAGTAAGAGAAAGATTAACAGTTATAGTTATCTTAATCATGATTGTTGTAATCATACTGATCTTGCTGATTTCATTGAACAAATTTATCAGATTAAGAATTGCATAGATAGCTATTGTATTAATTTGTTTATTTGATTAAAAGAGTATTGACAAAATCTTTAATAGATGTTTCATTTTTAGATTCATCAATGTCTCATTGAAGAAACATATCAATATGCATTTATATTTAAATTATCAGGTCAAATTCAGATTCACTTTGATCATAGCTTTTGACAGCAGTCATAAAAGTAATAACATATTTTATTGAGCTACAACAATTTCTGATGTCTTCAACAATGTATTTAATCAAGTTAAACTTATTTTAAGCTTCACTGAGCAATACTTTAAAGCATTTCTTTAGTGTCTTGCATCATTCTTTAACATCATTAAAATGAGCTATTAATTCAAGATAAATGACCTTTAACAGCTAACTATTTCATCACAGTTTTACTTCTTTACATAAATTAACATCAAGATTTTAATGTATTTGCCTAACATCTCAAGTGATAGTTGTCACTCTGACTTAATTGATGAAGATGTAGACATTTTAATAATAATTTTTGTTATTCTTATCAATGATATTGCTGTCTTCTCACTTCTTAAGCAAGTTTAAGTAAAATAAGTCAATATTGATCAGCTTTTAAGTCAAGTTATCTTCATAAAAGTTATCATTGTTGTTGACATCATCTCTGTGAAGATCAGAAGAACTGAATGAATCAGATAGCTTAAATATACTTTGCTGTGAGATATCTTGTTTTTATGATTGAGCAATTAACACAGTGATGATCTGCAGAATCTATGTCTAAACAGTAAAGTTTATATTAGCTGAGAGAGATGTATTATCATTATTGCTTTATGAATCAACATTTTAATTATTGTTTGTCATGCTTTGTGATGAATTTCAAGAAATATTTTTGATAGTGCTGAAGCTAGACTTGAACTTGGCAACTTAAGATGCTTGTAATGTAATAGAATGCTTTAAGATATTCAGATCAATTTTTGATGAAGTGATAATGAAATATTGTAGTCTTCATTCAGTCATAAAGAAATTTAATAAATCTAAATTAAACATACTGTCAATCTCTGACTGCTAACTGACTGTTCACTAAAGAAAGAATAAATCTATATATAATATCACTGTGTTCTGATTAAAGATCTGTAGTGCTGAATTGAATAGAATTCAGTTATGTGCTTAAGCAAAAGAAAATATGTCAAAAGATACTGAAAAAGTGGTCTGAGTTTCTTAGACACTTAATTGTTTGTATAGAGTTGTAATTCTGTGAATAAAAATGATGATATCATTAAATATAAATGAAACAAAGTCAAGATTCATCAATTCATACTCTCTAAGCTGATAAGCTAGAATTACTGTATGATCAAATAGTTTTGATAGATTAGACAAAGAAGATTTGTTGAAGATCTTTGTCAGCTTGACAAGTTGAGAGGTGTTTTGACTATAAGATGAAGTCATGAGATGAAAGAATGATGTGACATGATAGTAAGATGATAAGATTTCTTAACAGTTTAATTTATTGATCTTGTTGTTATCTGATGCAGCACAGAAGTCAAGCTGTAGAACTGATGATTTAGCAAGCTAGAATCTTAATAAATAATTAATAATTGTTTTGATGAAACACTGTTAATGCTATTAAATTGTTATCATCAGGTAAAGTCAAGAGATAAAAAGCTGTCTTGCTAAATGAATAAGAAACCTCAGCTATATAGTTGTCTGACTATTACATCATAATGGTAGGCAGACAGAAGCAATTTCTCATAATGGTGAATAAAGCAAGATTGAACACCTAAACAGAAAGAAATGGTGAAAGGTCATAGTGGTGAATTAGTGTGAGAGAAAGAAAGACATCAGTGTCATAACATTGTTAATCTTCATCAATACAAGATCTTAACATCAGAACTTCATTGAATCACTGTTGTAATGTAGTGTCTCACATTATCACATATCTTACTCATCAGTCTCTTATAGATAAGAGGCTCATGGGTTCACAGAGTTAGCAATATGAAATATATTAAGAATGCATCTCAAATACATTAGAGTGTTTAAGTGTTAAAGATCAAGTTAGAATTAATATATTGTAAATTGATTAGTAATATATTTAAAGAAATTGAATCTCAATTGATCTTAAGGTATTTCAGAAGGTCAGATAGTCTTCTGATAAATTCTGTTAAGACTATCTGACATTTTAGTGAGATCATTCAACATGTGTGATCTGAGCATTCTGAGTAATCAGAATTATTGCCTGCTGTTAAACATAGAAGAAGTGACTAGTGAAATGAATATGTAATCATAAGTGTCTAGCTACTCTATGAAAATGTAGCCCTATAAGAAGACCTTCTATCAGCAAAAGAAAAAACTTTTATTTATAGCAAACTGTTTATTCTAGCAAACTTCACATGTTCTTAAAATCTCTGTAGAGCTCTGAAATCACTAAGATAACAAAATGAGACTAAAAGTTTAACATACTTTCTCAGCTTATTTCAGCAACAATGAGATAGAAAATGAAGGCATACTTTCATTACTCATAAAATGAAGAAAGATGTATCATTCTTCTGACTTAATTTAAATGAATGTCTCTTAAGTTTTGAACTTAAGTGTCATATCATTAGATCACAAGGTCTTTTACTGACTGATGAGACTCATAAGATTTGTAAAATGAATAAATTTCAGTGTTAAAAGTGACTTTATAAGCCTGTTGATGATCATATTATTTGTTAAGATGTAATTGAGGTAAATAAGTCTGCAGAATTTGACTTCTTTTATAAAGTGATGATGTATGTCAATGTGCTTCATACAGACATAAAATTCAGGATTTTTAATCAAAACTATAGTTTTCTAATTGTTTATCTGAATTGTAACTGTTCTAAATCTCTTTAGCTTTAGCTCTTTAAGTAATCTCTGCATTTACATTACTTTCTTTGTAGTCTTCATTAAGATCATATACTCTGCTTTTATAAAAGAATAAGATAACTATTCTTTGTCTTTTTGAACTTCAGAATACTGATTCATTAATTATTTTAAATATGTATTCTGATGTGAATCTTCTCAATTCAAGATCTTTTTCTCAGTCTAAATTCAAATACTTTAGCAATTTGAGTCAATCACTCAATTTATACTTAAAAATGATGTCTAAAGTCTTCTGTACATATTGAAACACTCATTTTAGAGTCTTTCAATGTATGTTGTTAAAGTTATGTGCAAACTGACTAAGAGTTGACATCATATATGTAATGTTGAGTTAAGTTTGTATCATAGTGTACATAAAAGATTCTATGACCTTCTAATATTAAGTTATTAGCTTTGATTCAGCTATTTTAATAATCTTTATAAGATAGATTCTGAGTTTCATTAAAGTTGTGACTGCCTTAATATTCTATAGACTGAAGTCTTTGAGTATCTTCATAAGATAGATCTTCTGAGACAGAATAAGTATTTATAGAATTCTATTTTGTGTAATTAGCATTTCTAAGTAATGCTTACATACTCTGCAGTTAATCATTTCAAAATGATTACTCAATTTAATTTTAAGATCTAGAATTTTGTTCTTATCTGATCTGCATATAAGAATATTGTCAACATATACAGTAATGAATAGAGTATCATTTCTAAACACATTATTGTTTATATGAATTTATGTGTATCTGAGGCTGTCAAGAAATTGATGCATCATCTTATATTAAAGATAAGAGAACTATTTTAATTCATATAAAGCTTTCTTTAATTTACACATCTTTTCTCTTTTCTTCTCATATTCATTAAGTTAAATCACATAGACTTTTTCTTTCAAATCATTGTGTAAGAAAGCTGTTTTGATATTTATTTGTTTCAATTTGTAATTGTAAAACATAACTATGATAAAGATGACTTTATAAGTCATGAATTTAACAATCATTGCAAAGATCTCTTTATAATCAATTTTAAATCATTATTTAAATTCTTTGACTACTCATTAAGTCTTATGCTGTAGAATTGAGTTGTTAAATTTTCTTTTGTAATAATAAACTCATTTATTTCTTAAAGCTTATCAATTAGGTAACAATGTCTCTAAAGTTCATGTAAAGTTAATCATTAATGAGTTATACTCACTATTTATTGCTTTCTTTCAGTCTTTTAACTCATAACTTTTAATTATCTATTTAAATGTCTAAAATTCATTCTCAGAGTCTTCTTTCTTTTTTATGACATCAATAATTGCATTAAACATAGTCAGATAGATCATGATTGCTTTAAGCTTTAGCTTTATAAAGAGTTATCTTTTTCTTTCAGAGCATCAAGACTCAGCTGATACTGATTTGTTAATTGTAAAAAGAATATTTATAATATCTTCTTTCTCTTTCTTCATTTCTTCTAACTGATTTGACAATATCAGTATGAGAAAGTATGATGATATGTACTTTAAAGACAGTGACAATGATGAGAATTAAAAAGAAAATAAAAGAAATAGCTGCATATCTTTTCATTCTGCATTAACAGTATGAAGTTGAATGACTTTAGAAATTGAGACTGCAACTTTAACATTATAGATTGATGAATCTTCATCAAACTGCACATTTCTTGCTTTAATTACTCAGTCTGTCTTCTTCTTTTCAGAAAGTTATACTTTATATTGATTTTTTTCTTTATATTCAACAAGAATTTTCTTATTGCTTCAGAATTCAAATTTAGTTTCTGTTGTTCAGATCTTCTTTGAAATATATACATATGTTGTGCATTCAAAACACTGAAAATGTTTAAGATCAATAAAGTTTGCTGATCTATTCTTATTAAAAAATTTAAACAGTAGCTGAATTGAGATCTTGTTGTTCTCAAAAGCTGACATTGAGAGTCAATTAAGAAGATAGCATGCTGTTTTAACAGTCTCTGATTATAGAATTTCAGAGACTTCATTATTTAAAATTATAACTTTAACTTTTGCTGTCAAAAGTTCATTACTTTTTTCTGTCATCTCATTCTGCTTTAATTCATAAGAAACTGTTGTATCATAGATAATTTCTAGACTTCATAATTATTTAATGATGAGCTTATCTCTGAATTTCTTTTTGTTGTCAAGTTGTATTCATACAATTTGTAGATTCATCTAAGTAAAAAACATATTAAGAAACTGTTCAATTTTGTCTTTTATTTGATCTTTTGTTTTCATATTACAAATGTATCATCAGCAGATAAGATCATCTATGAAGACTATATATTACAAGAACTTGTCATATGCTTTTGATGTGACAAAGTCAACAACATTGATATAAATCAGTTTGATCATCTTTGTAACTTAGTTTTGTAATTTTCTTAAGATCTTTTTCTTTTAATTTGCTCTCATGCAGACATCACATAAGTGTAATAATGTTTTTATAAGTTCTTATAAGTTGAGTCTCACTATTTTAAGATTTTTTAATATATTGTCAAGACTTAAATTCTCTATATAATCAAGATGTCAATGTTAAGTAGTTCTTGAGATCTTATTATCTTTAATAACTGACATGATCTTATTCTTGTTCACAGAATTTCTTGTTGTTAAGATTTAAAGATAATATAGCTTATCTTTAAGTACTGTGTAATTAAGCATATTTTCTACTTTATTCTTTAAACATAATAATTTGTTCTTAATTTTGATCAATATCTCTTTCTTTTTGATTATTTCAATTAAAAAGAAATTGAGCCCTATATTAGATATAAGATAAATATTCATTAAAATAATATTTTAAATTTTTTCATCATTATTCTTTAACTATAAGTCAATCATTTCTATCTCTTGAATGTATGTCACTTCAGACACTTTCTTTATAGAGAATTTATTGTTAAACATTTTAATCAAGCTAAATGCAGAGAGATCACAGCACATATATTGTGTTGTATTAAAGTCAGCTATTTATAACATCTTATTAATTACAAGATTATAGCTCTCTATCACAGTCAAGATCACTGAGTTCTCATTATATTGCTTATCTTCAGAACTTAAAAATTTCTTTTTTTCTTTCTCTTTTTTCTTTTTAGTTTCTTACTTCTTCTTTATTTCTTTAAACATCTTTTCTGAGTATAACTTTCAGCAATTATTCTTGAAGTGAACTGCTTTCTTACAGTGAGTATACATCTCATTCTCATTTTTACTCTTATCAGCATTTCTCTTCTTATTTTTTTTCTTCTTATTTTTATGATTTCTCTTTTTACTCATTAGAACAAGCTTCTCATTTCTTTCTTTAAGACACTCTTTGTCAATTAGTTTGACAATTAAGTTATTAAGAAATGAGATTACTTTATGAATCTCAGAGTGTTTCATCATTACTTATTGAGAATAGAAGAATTTTAAATTCAATAGAAAAGTAATGATCTTTAAAGTTTCATTAATGATGAGACTGAAGACTGCAATTTCTCTTAAGAGTGTTTTATACTTTAAAGTATAAGCATTGATAGAGAAGTATTGATTGAGTTGATAAACATATAGATTATTGAATAAAATGTATTTAAAATTAAATCTATATGATAAATAGAGATATACAAGATGATTTTATATCTTTTTTACTATTTTTATGTCATCTATAATGACAGTAATCTCTGAGCTAACAGTAAAAATAATAATAACTGTGATCTTGTTGTTCTGTGTGATTCAGTCAGCTTAAGTAACATTAATTAAGATTATTAATGTAATTATCATTATTTTAAATATAAATTCTTCAGTCATTACTGACTAACTTAAAACATCTAACTTTAATGAGAATTCAATGTTACTTTTTACTATTAAATCTTATAATTCAGCACTCATCAGACTGTATTTAATCAACATTCTTCATAATAAGTAGTTTGCTGATCTCTTAAGTTTCATAACTTTTAAAAACATAAGATTATATGATATTGTGATCATTTTGTATGATAAGAACATCTAAATCAGTGATGAAGTTGTTTCTAATGTAAAGATCTGACTTTAAAATGATTATGAGAATTGTTTTTGACTGTTTTATCTATAAATTTATAACAATTTGATGTGAATAACTTCTCATTATATGTTGAATTCACTTTATCTTTTAAAACTCTTTATAGCATTCATAAAATAATGATGATGATAAAATGTTTTTTCTTTCACTGTTTCAAATAAAAGCAAATAACTTAATGAATGAATTTTAAAGAATATCAATATACATTCAGACTCATAATCTGTTAAATATAGAAGAAGTAATTAATGAAATGAATGTGTAATCATAAGTGTCTAGCTACTCTATGAAAATGTGGCCCTATAAGAAGGCCTTCTATTGACAAAAGGAAAAACTTTTATCTGTAGCAAACTCTGCATGTTCCTGAAACCTCCGTAGGGCTCCGAAACCACTAAGGTAATGAAATGAGGCTGAAAGTTTGACACCTGCACTGTACCTCAAAGCGCCACCATCACATGCCCACTACAGAACCGAGTGTCGTCAGTGTGAGTTTCTGTCAACTTCCTACAACTATATCAAAAGTCTATACGAGTCGTGTCTCCTGGACGACTCGAGTAGAAGGACAAAGCACACCTTTCTTGTCGTGTAGTTGTATGAGTGAGTGTCCTCATGGATATAAGTCAGTTCGAAGAAGAATACAGTAATTGTGACCGTGCCCTACCATGGCGGGGCCTGACGACGAAGAGAAAGCCCTTTCAACCATCGGCACCTCCTCACTTGCTCATATCCCAGCAACATCTGGCAATACTCTGTTGCCCCACTCCGTTGCGTCCGTCGTCAGCTTCGTCACTCAATCCTCCTCGGTATCCCTGAGGCTCGGTACTTTCATCGGAGGCTTGGCCATCGACGGGGCGCGGGTAACGACCCTGACTGGACTTGAGCTCAGCCGTGCCGCCCTCGAAGCAATACTTTCGAGGGCTGGGAGGGATGTTGCGAATCGGAGTCTTGGGGAGCTGGGGAAAGCAGAAGCAGAGGGGCTGCTCGAACGAAGTGTAAAGGCCTACCCCTGTTCCAACCAGTGCCGGTCTGGTCCATCTCCTGGGGCTCTCTTGTTAATAATGCGGTAACGACAGATAGCAGCTGTGCATTCCACCATCACGCAAGCTTCCTTTCTCGTATCGGCGAGCTTTCACCTATCCACTTTATCGCTTACATCTGCGTCGACGCTGTCTCAGCATCTACTGTCGGCCCTCAATGCGACTCTCGGCTCTACCGAGTCCTCGAGAGCTATCGCAGCAATCATTACACTCATACGACGAGAATTTCGAAATCCGAATACGGGGGCAAACGGGGAAGTGATTGGCGTTACGGACTTGCTCGTAGGATCTTGCGGCTTTGCGCTGTTGCAGCGATGGGGCAGGAAGAAGACGGAGCAGGAGATGGAAGAAAGTCGAGGCGAGGAAACGGTCTGGGATGTAGTAATACTCGGAGACGGTACTAAAGCCGATGTGATCGAACCGCGGTCGCATGGATATGCGGGTGAAGGGGTGGAGAGTGGAGGGCGCATGTTGAAAAGATCCTCTTCGTTCATATCTACCAGTGGTGAACCACAGACTTTTCAAGCTGTCACACGCTCGGAACCTCGCGATGATGAAGGGGCTTCACAGGTGTCGATTCAGCGAAGAAACAATGGATTTGAAGAAGACCTACGGTCCCACCTTATGCAACAACTCCCCAGTGATGCTCGGATCTCCATTGACAGTCAAACAATCACGACGAAAACGATATCTGTCGAAGTCTCCAGTCGATCCCTCCCTGTCTTTGAACCACCACCTGGAGTTTCAGTTCTCAGGGAAGAGTATGAAACAGCCGAGATCGAACAGCCCACTGTTACTGATAAGGGAGGCTCATCGAATGACTCAAACCCAAGTCATATTCCTCGTTACAAGGTCATCTATCAATCGGTTGCGAACCAGTTTCGGAGCACAAGCATTGGCCCTAGAAATCCACCTGATGTACCTTTAGTGCCCGGAGCGCATCAGGAGAGTTCGATAGAAATACCCACTGAAGCTATGTCAGATGTCGATGAACATAGATTACGCTCGTGTAGTTCATCGGAGCCGGAAGAGTCTCTGTCGCCCGTCTACGACATGTTAGATGTTTCGGAGAGCTCGCCGACAAACCGAAGTACACCGCAGAGGTCCAAAGGAGCACTGACTATGAAGACAAAGAGGCCATCCACACCTGAGGGTCACCCTGACAAGGCCGCCAATCAGAAACGGCAGCGGAAACCCTTGACGTCTGGCGTCGAACACGATACGGACAGGCCCAGCAGACTACCGTTCGCCAAATTCACCCAGAGATCCAAGCAAACCGCCATTCCAAACTCCGAAACAAAACCACAGTTGCGCTCCGCTCATAAGATGAAGGATGTCGTTAGCAAGCCTGTAGGATCATTGCAAAGCAACAATAGCACACTGTCAGCACCGAGTGCTCCCGGAACGAAGCCAAACCGACCGCCATGGCGCTCGAGTTCCAAGACGGAGACTCCTTCAATTGTTCCAGTCCTTCGAAAGCCTATCAACCCAATATATAGCAAGAAGCTACGTAAGCTACCTCAACTTAACAATGCACCCTCCTTTTCATCACAAGGTCCACGTCGAGAGAATACAGTAGCAGCAACGTCACCCGGAACAAGCTACTACGCTATACACGAAAGACGCCGAAACTCCATAGTTTCTCAGACCGATACCTACTCTGTACACTCGATAGACACTCGGCCGACGTCTCCAATCCAAGCCAGGATGGATCTGGACAGACGTGGCAGCTTCTCTAGATCCAAGTCCGAGAAGGATATCACAAGAGGTGTCGACATAAACGAATCCAGCTCAGCTTCAGCCAGGCGTCACCAGAGATCGGAATCATTCGTTCCCAGCATCCACACTCTCAAAACCACCAGTTCGCAGACCTCTCTTGTGCTTTCCAGTCATCGCTGGAAGAGTATATACGACGACCCTTCTGCTATTTCGTCACTAAGTCGAGACGGCCATTTTCCCGGTAGTTTCCCTCGTACGCATTTCGTCCGCAATCTGACGCGGTTTGCTCGCTTTTCCTCTGCATCATACGGTGCCAACTTTCTGCGTCTGATGGGCATCGCCTCGGCGACGACATCGCCGGCGGAACTCGACGCGCTCCACCACTACGAACACCACTCTTTCTCAAGTCACACGGGATTACCACCGTCCACCATCCTCCTGTCATCCTTTGTCGACCCTCAAGGCGGATCCAATGCCGCCGGCGAGACCGGAACCAACGTCCCGCTGGTGCACTACGTCTCGTTGGACCACGACTCCCACGCCGTCGTCCTGACGTGCCGCGGCACGCTGGGCTTCGAAGACGTCCTGACCGACATGACGTGCGACTACGACATGCTCGAATGGCGCGGAACGGCCTACCAAGTCCACAAAGGCATGCACGCCTCGGCGCGACGACTCCTGGAAGGCGGCGGCGGGCGGGTGATGGCGACGATTCGCGCGGCGCTCGAAGAATTCTCCGACTACGGCCTCGTCATGTGCGGACACTCCCTCGGCGGCGGCGTCGCCGCCCTGCTCGCCATCCTGCTCTCCGAACCGGACCCCACTCTCTCGTCCGGCGCATCATTCGTCACCGCCTCCTCTTCTTCCCCCGCCAAACCCACAAACCATCACCCAACCACGGCACCACCACCACCCGCCTCCTCCCTCCCGCCCCACCGCCCCATCCACGTCTACGCCTACGGCCCCCCCGCCACCGTCTCCCCCGCCCTCCGCCTTGCCACCTGCGGCCTCGTCACCACCATCGTCAACAACCAAGACGTCGTGCCCGCCCTCTCCCTCGGCGTCCTGCACGACTTCCAGGCCGTCGCCCTCGCTTTCAAAGCAGACGCCTACTCCTCCCGCCTCGTCCGATCGCAGTTTCGCGCACGGCTGTGGCACGCCCTCTCTGATAACCTCGGCGCTCGCTTCGGCTTTCCTTCCTTTACCGCTCACGACGCACCCTCCTCTTCCTCCTCCTTCTCCGCTCCTTTCGCCCCCTCCGCTCCTTTCGCCCCCTCCTCCGCTCCGTTCGCCCCCTCCTCCGTCGGGCAAGACGCCCCTCCCCCTGCAGCCCGCGACGACGGGGACGACTGGGCCTGGGCCTCGCTGCAGGCGCTCCGCGCTACGATGCGCCACGCGAAATTGCTCCCGCCGGGGGAGGTGTTTGTGGTTGAGACGACGCCGGTGTTGCAGCGGGAGGCGTTTACGACGACGGGTGGTGGTGGGAGGGGTGGTGGTGGGGGGTTGGGGCGGCCGGCGGTGAGGGTGCGGGTGAAGTTTGTGAGGGATGTGGAGGGGCGGTTTGGCGAGGTGAGGTTCGGGGCGGGCATGTTGGCTGATCATAGTCCGGGGAGGTATGAGGGGTGTTTGGGGTTGTTGGGACGGGGGGTTTTGGGGTGAGTTTGGTTGTTGGGGGGGGGGGGGGGGGGGGGGGTGGGTTGGGTTAAGTTGATTGAAATGAAAGGATAACGGAAGGATGATGAATGAATGGATGATGAGGACTTGGGGTAATGCAAGGAGTCGAAGGGAGGAGAGGTGTTGAGTCATGGTGGGTTGGTGGGATGTTTACTGTCATGTCTTGTCATGTCTCATCGACGAACGAACGAATATACCGTCTCTCCATCCAAGGCATGTCAATACAATTTCAATAGTACATAAGGATACCTTGCTGGACACCTACACTGGCCTTCTGTGCAGACAGAGCCCCATTGCGAATTGTGAATTGGTCGGTACACCGACGGAAGGCTAATGTCTGATCCGTTCAGTTCAGTCACTTGTGGCAGTTTTGTCCTCCGGATTGGGATGGGATGGTTGGCTCCCCAATCCACTGCACGCCTTTCATCTGGCCCCAGAGATAAGAGGCGCGGGCGTTGTGCTCTGATCTGGACGGTGGGACCTGGGGTGGGAGGGGAGGAGAGGCACGAGGAGGGGTGGCGATGCGGTGGCTTTTGGCGCTTGGCCCTGGGCTTCTGGGTTCAGGGATCATGACACAAGTTGGTTTTTCATGTCCTCTGATGTGACCTGATCTGATCGGAACGGCTCGGAGGGTGGAATTGCGGAGGCTATGGGTTCAGGCAACGAAATATCATGTTTCATCACATGGCCTATCTATCTATCTATTTATCTTATTGTAACTACATATCCTCCACCCTTACCGTCCACCTCTGGCCATCCCATCCCGTTCTGTGCCCTTCCGTCCCATCCCATCCCATCCCAAGCCATCCCATGTCTACCCGTCCCAAGCCATCACATCTCTACCCATCCCATGCCCACCTCCAGACAAGCCGAACCGTCAACGACACACAGGGAGGCACTCTTCCCACTCTTCCCGCTCGACGCGGCGAAGCTGGCAGGTGGGCGGACACAGCGAATGGTGGCTGGGAGTGGGTGGGCGGACGAGCAGAAAGAGAGGGTTAGGAGCTGGGAGCGGGAGCATGCGGGTGGCGATGAGGGCCTGGTCGACGGGGAGATGGGGGAAGGGAGCGTGGGTGGTGCCAGGTTAACAGCTGGCTGTCGTCTGTCGTCTGTCGTCTATCTATCGACGACGCCACAACAGGCATGACGAAAGGATGGTAAGAGTCGAGACGGAGAGATGCCTGCATTGGCGGACGGCCGTCGTTGCTAGTCTCGAAATCACCCATGGCGCTCATTCCGCGGCTGTTTTCCTGCCCGTAGAGGTGGGAAGTCCGGACGGCTGCGGGAGACGGTGGGCGGCTGCTGCTGCGGAGTCGGAGTCGGTAGCGTTCATGACGGTGTCTATGTGGATGATGGTTTTGGTTTTGGTTTTCGAGGGAGACGAGATAGGCGCAGAGAAGGATAACTCCGGACGGTCAGCGCTCAACGTCGTCCTCTCTTTCAAGCGTAGCGGAGACGTGGATCCCGTTTTTACTCTCTCCTGGCTTGGGGGAAGTTCCTATCGGCGGCGGTCGATACAGAGGCAACATCGAGCCTTCTCCGTGGTATGTATGTTCACCCTTCACCGCGGCGTCGAAAGCTTCCGACACGGCCGCCGCGGGACAGTGCGTTCTTCTTCCTTTGTACGCAACTTGCGTGATACTTTGGTGCTCCTTGCATGCTATACTCTCGCCGCTCTACAGGGTGTGGCTCTTCTCGCGCAGCGCGAGGGATGGTTCAGGGAGGCGATGGAGCTTCTGAGAGTAAGGATAAGAATGGTTTCGGTCCTTGCGTTGGGTGGGAGTGGTGAGACGCAAGATAGTAGACGTACGTTGGGTTAGAGATATGATGGGTGGAGGAGGCTTTGCTTTTGTGTTCTTGTCAGCCATCGTCCTCTGATACGTTCTGGGATCTCACGTTGGGAGCAATGCAGGAAGTGTCGTAAACAACAGAATGAGCAGCGACAGCTGACGAACCGCACGAGGGTATGAACGTGGTAGGATGTGGAGCACGGTTTCGCACATCCACCAGTGATTCGTAAAGCATTGTATGGTCAACCGCCTCAAAGGGTTGAACAGGTTGCCAGATCCTTTCTAGAAAGCGTGACTGCCAACGAAGCCGTAATGCGCCCAGGCTTAGCTACAGTGAAGCAGGTCCTTGGGCACAGCAAGTTGCTTCAGTTCGGAAATGAATACGTGCACTGCAAGACGTCGGTTCGGTAGCTTTGACAGCAGGGCAATGACTCTTAGGCAACACAGGATGGCTGTAGCCAAGGACTGCAAGTGGTCTGGTGCCACTCCTAGAGCTGTCGTTCTCGAAGGGTGTGTGTGTTCCTCACTGGGTCCGGTACACGCTGCACGATGTCCCATTCAACGCTGGTCACGAGTCAATACAAGACCGTGAGAGAACCAGGTCGATTCCAAAGGCACCCTCAACAGGATCTCATACGAGTGCAAGGTTGTGGTGGAAGGCGACCATCACGAAGTATGGCCCACTGAGAGCCAGCAAGTAAGAGTTATAGTAACCTATAGCTTCTAACGATGCGCTGGCTCGTGAGATGTGGGTTCATGCTTCCATAAGTTCCATCTAGTCTCCTGATCCGTATCTAAGAGTATGTAGAGGAGGATTGGAGTGGGATACAGTAGTCGGAAACTATCGGTAGACATTTCATTGCATGTCTAGCATGCCAAACTCCAAGCCTGAAGCAAGACTTGGGGTTTGCACATGGCTGAGGTGGACAGAGGGGAATAAATGAAAGTATTACGGACAAGTTTCCGTAGTACATTCTTGTCAAGGAAAACGACTGTGAGACCATAGCCCACACCCAAGTATGAATGTGCTGTACTAACAACGTGTGTGGAAATGCCCTGAGGACATCGTCAGGCCTATGCTTGAAGGTTCAGAGGAGGATCGCGCCATCCTCGGTCGCTGAGGTCTTAGCCAACGCGTGTCCAATATCTGCAACCATACTAATCTGCTTGACAGCCCAGTCCATCAAGACAACAGTGGCGTCAGGGCTCTGATGGGTCCTGTCTGTAGGAAGGATGATCGAACTGTCCATGGATGTGTTAGAACTCGCAGCTGGTCGTTGCTTTGAGACGACCGCAAGCAAGTGCCACGATCGAACACGCTGAAGACCTGAGAAAAGTGACTGACAGGCCAACGAAGGTAAGTATTCGAAGTCAGCCTGGACTCCTTCCGGAGGCTAAGTTAGTGCAAGTGGATCAATCAGAAACCTTCCTGTCCGTTAGCCTTCCTCCGGTGTCCAGCGAGCGCCCAAAAGACCCTGATAGAGGAGAGAACGGAAGAAGGCGTGTCTTTGTGTGGGTATCCTTGGTTAGTGCAGGCACGAAAGTCGGGGAAGGGCCGCTTGCTTCATCAAGCAGAGCGGGCAGGTCAGCGAGGCCCTTCTTCCACTAGATCCACCCTTAGGCCAGATCTCGTACCAAATTGCGCCGCCTAAGCAAGCTACCTCAGGCACAGCTGTGTTGCACCAAGCTTCAATAACGGGGATGTCGTATAATGATGCCCCAAGCAAAGGAGTCAACCCATTCCCACGCCCATCACTGTTATGCCCAGAGTGCTGGGTCTCTATCCGGAGAGTCCCTGTCCAGGAGGAAGGGTTACATTCGTCATGCGGAATCCCGATGCTTCCGATCAAGCCATGACCCCAGCGTGCGGACGATGGCCTGATCTAGAGAGAAGATCCAAGATGCCAGATGGCCCAACATTATTCATTCAGGACCGACATTCCTGTTTCCAAGATTGTCTCGATCGTCTGGCCGGTGCCGGATCGAGTCCGTCGGAAGGGTCTTCACATGGTCAATGCAAGATGCCGCCCATGTACTGCATCTCGCATCATCTCGTCTCGTCCGGTACGACGAGTACGAGGACGAGTACAAGTACGACTTACGTTGTGGTAACAGATGGCTGGCGGCATAGAGCGAGCTCCCCAGCTTACTCATACATCCCCCATGATCTATCGTACGAAGTACTTAATGCGCTGAGTTGATAGCTCCGGCGTCAAATCGTTGTCGGATACCGATTTCGATCGTTATTATCTTTCCTTTCCAGACTGCCCGTCTCTTCTCTTGCCGCCGACCCGACCTGATAACATGCGTGCCCCTATCAAGTGATCGATATGTTACTCTCGTACTCTATTTTAGGCACGTCGCTTCGAACGACAAAGACTCAGGTGAGGGAGCTGTCGATTTGATTTCCTAAACCGACAGGTCTTCCTGCACGAACAATGAAAAGAGTAGTAAGGTAAGGTAAGTCATGTACCTTAGCTAACGGAAGCTTCCGTCTACTTTCGTACCTCGTACCAACCCAGCGTACGGGTAACTCACAAGCTGGCGGCAGAGAGGGAGGGGCTGATTTGGGGAAAAAGTGGCGTTGCTGAAGTCGATGCTTCACCAGGAAGATTACAGCTACTAGCGGCTCAGTTGTATTGTGTTGTCTGAACTAGCTTCGTATGTGTAATGTACTCCGTAAAAGCATGGGCGTGTGCGTCGCTAGTATGGGTACGGTAAGGTAAGGTACTGAATGATTTGTCGCGTGGCAGCAGGGTCGATCAAAAGTGGTGAAGTTAAGGTTATATGGGACAGTTCCCAAGGGGCATCTTTTCGGGCGGGTGTGGCAGCTCCATCCTGAATCGGGATTAGCTTCGGTGTCGCCGATGCAGGGGCCTTTATCATTGTCGTGTGAGCCACAGACATACATGTACATAGTATACAGTACCTGAGGTACCTTATGCTGGGATTGCCTCTGGACGCGCACCAGCAGGATCAACATCCAAATCAGATCTTACCTTATATAACATACTATATCTAACAAACATCCAGGATCTTCATCTTGTTTCTTCCATTTCCCCTCCCCATCTTCATGCAGAATGATGACAGGATCTTGAATAAATCAAATGAGAGAGCATCAAAGTAGATTGATAATGGAATAGTGAAGGTGAGGGTGAGGTGAGGTGTGACCGGAATTCAATAATGGGAGTACTCTGTACATAAGGTACCTTATGAAGTACCTTAAGGCCGGGGCTATATTAGTCCGTATTGGTACTTTAGTTTCTCGCTAAGTCAGGCCTGTGGTTGGTCAATCTCTCAAGGACCGAACAAGTCCGCTAAGTCCGGGTCATTAGGTTCCCTGAGTCATGCATTGATATTCTGAGCATTGGGTGTTGAGCATAAGTCAGTAAGGTAAGTCATCTGTTTTTGTACTGTACTGTACAAAGTTCCTTTGGGTGCTTGTGCTTCCATTTGTTTTTGATATTTTACCATCTTTTTCTTTTCTTTAACTCTCCAACCACGTCGGAAAAGCCATGGCGCACGTTGAATAGAAGTCTGTTGCCAGGCAAATGGGCCGTGCTCGGCCGCAACCGACTTCTCCCCTATCGGTAAGGTAGGTGGGACGTTCCCTACTTCGGTAGGGTAAGGCGCATGTCCGTGCACAAGATCTGTACAGTACTGTATGTATGGAGTACTCCGTACCTTATGCATGCATACTTCAATCACAATAATGTGGGAAGCCACACCCTTTCCCCTTGCTCAAGAGGCGTCTAATTTGCCTTTCGTCCGGACCGCATACTCGGGTCGGCCACCAACCACAAGACGTCATCCCTCTGGTGTGTGCGGGGATTGGGTGTTGTGGGACAGGTCCCGAACACGAATAAGAAGAGACGAGAAAGGGAAAAGGCGAAAACTCTCCAAGTCAATCAACTTTAGCTTAGTACCTTACAGTACCTTTGGTATTTTTATCAGGTATTAATGTAACTTACAGCATACCGTACCTACCCTCTTTTATGCGGGATATCTTTCCCAAAATCTCACCGCATACCTGCATGCCCTGTATACGGAAATGATGTGCTGTCCACGTGGTTTTTGGACGAGGCCACGGTGGTGGGTGGGGGTTGAAACCTAAAACACCGTGAGCCTCAACCATATCTATTCGTGCTTACCTCTTCATAGGTACCCAATCATCATCACCTATTGCCGAGCGTCGATATACGCCAGACCTACCGTCAAGTGTCAGAGCGGTAGGAATATTAAATATTACTAAGAAGTTAAAGGTGTACTAAGGTACTTTACTGGCGAGGCTTGAAATGGCTCACGTCTCGTGTCGGAAGGAATATGGCACACTTACCTTAGTAGTACACACACATTACCTAACTTCAGGTACCATACAAAGTATCCCAACACGTCATGTAAACCATCTTGAGCCGATGAAACCCAAGCCCTGCAGCTTCCAATATCATCACCATTTCAGGACGGGGATTGCTTGCGAAGATCAAGGAAGATCGAGATCTGATCGACAAGCTTGCACCACCTCATCATTATTCCTTGCTACTGGGTTTATAGATTATAATAATGTCTCGGAATGCTCCAAACAATACTTCGTGGTGGAGAACGAAAAAGCAAATCTGACGCCTGGAATCCGGTCTATGCACTGTCACTACCTAAGGTACTGTACTGTACTGTACCTTATGGGACAGGGTCCCAAGCATGAGCGTGCCTTTTGGATCTAACATCCATCCCATGTACCAGTCTTTGAATTGTCAGAAAAAGACCACCCGCAAATATGCTTATCAGGAATTGTGCCATCTTTATTGACAAAAGTAACGATAAGTTTCAATCTTCATCAATATCAAAAGGTAATTCATAAGCTGTTGCCGTGCAAGTACAAAGTAAGGTAGCAGAGCTTCAATCATCGAGCCTGCAGACCAGGTCGCTTACACTATGAAGTATAGGTAGACTGAACCCTGCCATCTCATGCATGTCAGGAACATCAAATGATAATCATCATGTCTGTCTCCCTCACTCCATCTCCATCGTATTAGGATCATCTTCCCGCACTTGGCCGGGGTCGAACATTTCGATATTAATAGTGTTTCGACGAGGGTTTGCCCTCTAGTTATCCTTTTGTCTTTGGCTTTGCCTTTCCCGTCCTGGTAACTATCTGTCAAATCAGCCCATGTCCATCTCGGCCTCGTCGTCTGTTGATCCTGCTTTGGTCCCCACACCAGACGAAGCAGGCTTCAGTTTATACCTGAGGTGCCCGACCCTACAGTACAGACTGATCTTGACATCAAACCTTGTGTAGCACAGACGCCTGCAACAAGAAGAAGGAATGCAATGGCCTACTGTCTGTAAGCACACCGAGAAGGGGGACTGGAAGGATCGAATCTTGGAAAGAGGGTGTTGGCATATGGCATTAATCTCTGATTATTCGCCGAACTCGTCTGTACCTACATGAAATGATAAGAACACCTTACCTTTTAATCTCTCAGATCAGTTACTCGTACTCTTCCACCCGGCAGGGCATTGGACGAACGAGACCAGGAGAAGAGGAGCTCGTACTTTCCTTGACTACCTTACCTTACCTTACCTATCCCGCATTGACCACGGCCCGAACCAATCTCTCATTCCGCCCGTCCACCACGCGCGCTTATGTACCTTAGCCTACCTTACTACCTTACCTTATGCTGCCTTCATTTTGACAATTCCATATCTTACCTTACCTCTACTCCGTACCGTACTTTTACTTTACCTGACACACCTCATATACTTCGAGGCTCTTACCGGAAGAGGAGAAAAGCTTTTCATCACACAGCTTGGATCCAGATCGTTGACACGATGGTCTAAAAACTTAGCTTACCCGGGGAGGGGGGTGGCCTGTCGAACGCTACAGGTACGCTTTGAAAAGAGAGCGAAGATATATGTACTGTAAGGTAAGTTGGATAAGTCTAAACAGACAAGAGTTCCTGTTCATACTGTACTGTACAGTATCTTATGCTTCGAGACTTGAGGTATTTGTGTTACTGTACCTTTGCTCATTCCGAGGAGTAGATTATTGACAATAATCCGTTTCTCTGCTTCTTCCTCGGAACTCCCACTTCTCTTTCTTCTTTCCCAGTGATTACAAGGCTACAGATTATTAATATTGACCTGAAGCACCCTAACGTACTCGACCCATACGAAGTACTCGTCTTCCCCATACATCTCACTAACGTCGAGTAGCTTGGAAGAACCCTACAAAGGCCGCAGGAATTCCCAGAAACAAGCTGCACGAATCACTCGTTAGCCCGGCAGGGCCCATCGCAGCTTGGGGATCCTTACGCGAGAGGCCCGCATCCAGCCTTCAAGACCGCCATCCGCCCCTCTAAAAGCGCCCTGGTGGAACGAGCTTGAGCAAGTAACAAAGGGATCGACACAACAAATCCTCGAGTCCCTTTAGTCTATACCAACAACCAGGTTCAGCTTCGAAGATAATCATTGGAATAATTGTCATCTCCATTGACAGGAACGACGACAGCTTCGTTTCTCTATATTGTTGTGTCTTTTCTGTCCTGCAGCGACGTCCTGAAAGCGCATCCAGTGCTGTTGTCACGTTTGTGCTGGAGATATTCAATTACCTTCGTCGCCGCTCGACAGAGAAGCCGGCCATATCCTTCAGTCTCCGTCAACAAGTGATTCTTCCCAATATTCGTCTTCAGCGTGCGGATCATCGTCGCTCTTTGCTTTGATCAAAGGTCAGCACCCTCACAACCAGAGCACAAACTCAGAATCACCGACTAACTTACCCTCAGTCAGACGATCGATCAGATTGGGATCTGGAACTCCAGTCTGCGGAAGCGTAACGTCGCGCAACAGTTCATATCTACCTTGAAACCACATCACGTTATCCGTACGTTTTCCGCTCTTCTAGCTTGTTTTTGGTGAATATAAATCCAGCAAACTGACTGCTGTCGAAAGTCAGACCTTCTGTTTGAATTGATCTCAAAGTAATTCATGTGTTGACGCTCTTGCGGTTTGGCATCGACTCTCGGCTTCTGTCCTCGTTAAGAACAAGCACCATCAGACGAAACATCATCCGGAATTTTACCCCAAACAAAGCTCATCTTTGGATTACCCGGAACTGAAACACCGTTCAGTCGTCAAAACGGCAGCTCTTACGTTTCCTCCATCGCGCGATTACTTCCGACTGCCGAGCTTCGTGCCTCGGACTCCAGCGCAGGAGCGGTTTTCAATATCACCGCCGTCTTCGGCAAGTAGATATTCGTTGCCCCCCCTGGATTTCCCTCAGGGACAGTCTGGTCAGTACTGGCCCGGCGGCAACGGGTCGTCATCGGCTCTCGCGTTCCCTCCGGGCAATACTCTGCCCACTCCGCCGACGCTGGAGACCGACGTCTGTAAGCCACCCGGCCAAATCCGCGAAGATCCGTTCAATCTGGCGGCCGCGGCCGTTCACCAGCCTGGAATGGTTTCCCATATGGATCCATTGGGCGCCCCTCCCAGCTTTACCGCTCGAAGGTCGGCAGCCTCAAATCTCCCGACGTTTGAGCTTCCGCCTCCACAGCTCTCGCAAAAGTATCCTCCATTCTCGACGATCAACGCCACTCACCCCTCACCGGCAAACGTGAGCGTTGGCAATCTCTTGACACCGCCATCGAACATCTCTGGTGAAGCCCTGACACCGATTTCCACCGGCATGAACGGGCCCAGCTCCAGCGTCAATAATGGACTCCCCGCATACACACCGAATGGCTTTTGGCCGCCTCCAGTGAATGGAACCACCCCGTACGGATTTGGGTCTGGTACGACTCCTCATGCGTGGGGTCAAGGTTCACTGAATCCGTTATTTCCACCTCGAGGCATGTTTTCACCGTCGTTGGGGTCACTCATGCGCAACAACTCGAATTCGCCCACGGCTACCGAAGGCTTACCACCACCACCATACGACTTCAACCAGCTCCCTCCATTTTCGACTTCGGCGTCAATGTCTGCACCACCGGCTTTTGCAGCGCATCAGCAAGCGATGGCTAATGCTATGATGGGCGCGCACACACCCGTCTCGACGACGGCGCCACAGGCGTCTCCGGTTCACACCTCCGAGTCGTACATGCAAAGGCCACCCTTGACACCATATTATAGTGGCTCTCAACCATCCTCGACACCTCAGCATGGTCATTTTCCAACGTACACCAGCGCATCACCTGTCCAACAAAGCCCTATGACAGCAAACGGAGGAGGCCACAGGATATCACCGACCTCGAGCCATCCCCCGATCCTGCACCCAACACCAATACCGCAACCCCACCATTTCTCCCGGCCATTCACCTCTTACTCCCTTCCCGCGATGAGTGGTCCGATCATGTCCAACGTACACAGTCCGAACAGTCAGATGGCACTCGTTGGCGGCCTACCCGGCGGCATGATGCCTGCATTCAACAGCGGTCACGCCGCTGCGATGCAGCAGATTTACGCCCAACACCCGTCGCAGCAGACGCCACAGAACGACCGGCCATTCAAGTGCGATCAGTGCCCGCAGAGTTTCAACCGTAACCACGATCTCAAGAGGCACAAGCGCATTCATCTAGCCGTGAAGCCCTTTCCGTGCGGCCATTGTGACAAGAGCTTTTCGAGAAAGGACGCTCTCAAAGTTAGTTGTTACCCATCTCACTGACTCCCGTTCAGTCGCTAATCTGCTTTCCAGAGGCACATACTCGTCAAAGGTTGTGGCAAACCTCATCCGTCCGATTCTACCATCAAGGAGCGCGATTCTCTCTCTCCTATCGGAAAATCAGAAGCCATGAGCAGCGATGCTGACGACAACCCAACGCTCAACGGGCATTCTTGAAAAGCAAAATGAAGGCATCATCCGTTTCCTCTAATATATTGTGTACGACGATTTTTCCTGGGCGCAAGCGGAGCAAGCGTTGTGCAAGGTGACTGGCGAGGGCGCGGGTTGGGAAAAGGGTGATTCATGTCTGTTGGTTCTAATAATGTATACCTCACGTTCACGGTTCGACTCGGCGCTATCTATCTCTGGCCACGTCCTTCGCCCTCTTTCTCGTCTCGGTCTCGCGCTCCAATTCGCATTGTCTGATACCACCTCTCCTTTTTGTGTCTCTTCTTCTTTGTATACACAGCGCTCTTGGTGCGCATTTTTCCCCACGCTTCTGACGGCCTACGGTGTCACAGCACGCTTGGCTATCAGGTTCACGTTTCCTGGTTGGGGTCGGGACAAAACTCGGGGGCAGATGGATGGATGGATGGTTTTGGGGGAAGGGTTGACTATGGCCCCGGCACGCTGGTGTTTGTCTGTTCGTGGTCCTAGTATATAGGGTAGCTGATGTGGAAAAAGAGGTTATGAAGCGTTTTCTTTGGCATGCTAATTGCTGTGTCGTTCACTTCTACCATGACTGCATGACTGATGTTGGCACACGCTCGAGATGGATTGTATGCGGGATCATTTGACTATCAGATCAGAGTCGCTGCGTACAGTGTATGTAGGTGCGAACCTATCACTCGTGGCTGATGAGGTAGAGCTCTAGCTGAGTCCTTGACAGGTGCCTGACAATAAACAACACCGTCTGAGAGCTTGAAACCAAGTGGAATTAGCTACCGATGCCGTGGAATCCACCTAACTTACCCACCTGATCCACCCAACCCACCGACTTCTCCTCGTACACTACTTCCCCCTCGACCATCGTGCCTCACACAAACATAACGCACACTCGCACCCCCCTTCTCCTCCCATCAGCCTTAATCTTCTACACAACAAGCGCAAAAACCGACGCCCAACTGCCAGACCAGACCAGACCAACCAACCAGCCGCCTAACTGACTGACTGACTGACTGACTGATTTCGCACATCCACCTTGGCACCAATCAACCCCTCGACGACGCTCCCGATCCCGATCCCGATCCCGGTATCCCCCTCCACTAAACCATCACTTACTACTTACCCTACATATACACGCCGCTGCTCCGACCCGGTCCCAAACCGAAACCAGACGGAAATAGAAGTCTTGACCTTGACCTTGACCTTGACTCTGAAGAGTCGGGAGGGGGAGACTTGTATTGTTCCCATTGCTGTTGTCAATAAGGAGGGAGGGAGGGAGTAGTGGAGTGGGTTGAGTGAGTGAGTCAGTGAGTAACGGGAGATCCGACCCCTCCCTCGACGAGGCGCGTTTCTTCGTGTATCCAAGGTCAGCTAAATTGCGCCCTCGCGCCCTTTTCATGGCGCTCTGGCCGCTTCGCGGGGAGAAGGGGAGTGCGACGCCTTCTTTACGGTTGGGAGGGAGGAGGGAGGAGGGAGAGAGAGGATGAGCTGGTGCTTGGGTTGCGGGGGAGGCGATGGGGGTTGGAGTGTCTAACTAGCTATCTAGCTGTTTTGTACGCTTTTGTGTTCCTCTGGAGGAGGGTGGCGGGTTGGGGGTGGGGGAGGTTGCTTGGTCTTGGGCTTGTTCTCGGCTTTAGCGACTTTGGTTCTTTGGAGAAGCGGACTGGACTGCGCGCCGCTGTGCTTGAGTTTGGAGTTCCTGAGGAAAAGGTTTCAAGAAATGAGTGAATGTCTATCCACAACAAGGCAGATGAGAATGATAACACAAAACCAAAACGGCGACTCTTCTCGTTCACTTTCACGCGTTCCTACGCGATTCTACATGTTCAAGAAGCCTCTTCCTTCTGCGCGATCATTATTTCTGAAAGATACACGCACGCGTCTCTCTGCCGTTATTTTTTCATCAGCACAATTCGCTGCCGCTGCAGAGTCGTCTTTCCCATCCATACCCATCCTCGAAAGGGTTCTGATACAGGCATCCGTTTTGCACAACGCAATGCAACGCAACGCATCGCAACTGCCATCTCCGCCTCACTGCTTCCCCATCTCAACCCATCGCATCGCGTTTGATCCGATCCGATCCACTCCGATCCGTTCCCCGGGGACAAGTTAAGCATACCTCGACGCGAAGCCCTCCCTTCACGAAAGAAAGGAAGAAAGAAACAAAAAAAGAAAGGAAGGAAGGAAGGCACCACTCGCGCCATCAACAAGAACAACAGTCTCGTCTCGTCTCGTCTCCCAGCGACCGTCCGACAGGACTAGTAAGTCTCCCCATGCATACCGTGTCGATAAACCCTACCTGTTATTGCCCCCTTTCTCTCTCTTGTCTTTCCACAGTCGTCTCTCTCGCGCTCCACTCCCCTCCGCTCCACTCCACTCCACGTCTCGCACGCACGCACTTGATCGCGCCGCCACGCTTTCCTGTCCTCTCTCTTCTACAGCACTCTGTACTCCCTCTTCTCCACACCACACCTATCTAATCGTAAATGGGCTCATTCAGGAGATTCTACCGCCGCCTCGCTGCAAAGTAAGTCCTCTGCTTCCCGAACATCGATCCCATCCCATCACACCACCGCACCCTTGAAAAACCCCCTCTCCTCTCCTGTCTGACCGTCGTACCATCCATCCTATCCATCCATCAGCCGTCTCCATTGCTGACCAAGCCTAGGATGCGCCCAACCACCACCCCAGACCCGCGCCCACGCCCGCGCCCGCCCCTCGCCGACGTCACCGCCGCCGCCAACAACGCCGCCACGCCCACGCCCGGCCCCGCCGTCGCAGCCGCCATCGCCGCCTTTCGCTCTCCACTGCCGTCCTCAGCCGCCGCCGTGTCGGACGGGAAGCAGAAAACCACCACCGCCGCCGCCGCCGCCGCCGCCCCTGCCACTACTACTCCCCCTAAGACTCCCCCAGCTACCACAACCAACATCGCCCCCACCACCAACCCCACCCCCCACCAGCCCCACAGACGCAACAAAACCGCCATCGGGCCCTGGAAACTCGGCCGCACACTAGGCCAGGGCGCGAGCGGGAAGGTGAAGGAAGCGCGGCACGTGGCGACGGGGGAGGTGGTGGCGGTGAAGATTGTGCGGAAAGAGAAAGGCCGGAGCGAGGGGGGCGCGTGGGAGGTGCCGGGGGGTGTGGAGCGGGAGGTTGTTGTTATGATGGTTTTGGGGGGACTTGAGCTTGAGAAGGAGGGGAAGGAGGGGAAGGAGAGGGGGAAGGG
>JAABUY010001395.1_pt1 | contig 32669 bp, 28 predicted proteins | sample 5560271 | NCBI WGS metagenome assembly JAABUY01 (sample SAMN10711886, study PRJNA513374) | rock metagenome | isolation source: Antarctica rocks | place: Antarctica: Victoria Land, University Valley | reverse complement strand
GACACCGCGCGGCGGTCGCCCGAGCCGATGAAGCGGCGCTGGCGGAAGAAGTCGTTGGCGATGGCGTCGGCCGGCTTGCGCGGCGCGGCCTCGATGGCCGAGAGCAGCTCGATGGCGGTGGACAGCCGCGCCGCCGGTGTCACCCGAGCAGCGCCGGCAACGCGGACAGGTCGGCGATCTCCGGCACCGTGCCGCGCAGGCCGTACTCGTCGGGCTGGCCCTTGCGGTTGACCCAGATCGCGCGGAAGCCGAAGCCGTGCGCGCCGAACACGTCCCATGGGTTGGACGACATGAACGCGATTTCCGCGGCGGGCAGGCCAAGCCGGGCGATGGCGAGCCGGTAGACGTCGGCATGCGGCTTGAACGCCCCGGCGGCCTCGGCGCTGAGCACGTCGTCGAACAGCTCGGCCAGGCCGGCATGGCGCAACTGCCGGCCCAGCATCGGCGGCGGACCATTGGAGAGCACCATGCGGGTGACGCCGACCGCCCGCAGCGCCGGCGCCGCGTCGGGGAACGCCGCCAGTTGCTCGTAGCCGTCGCGCAGCTCGGACAGCAGCGCCACGTCCTCGATGCCATGCGTGGTGGCCGCGAACGCCAGCGCGTCGTCGGTGATGCGGGCGAAATCCAAGTGCTGCCCGGCCAGGGTCCGCACCCAGGCGTACTCGAGCTGCTTGGTCCGCCACAGCAGCGAGAACGCCTCCGCCTGCCCGCCCAGCCGGTGCGCGTGCGGCGTCACCGCCGATGCGACGTCGAGCAGCGTCCCGTACGCGTCGAACAAGGCTGCCTGCACGTCAGTTCTCCTGCCGGTAGTTCGGCGCTTCGCGGGTGATGGCGACGTCGTGGACGTGGCTCTCGCGCAGCCCGGCCCCGGTGATGCGGCGGAACTGCGCCTGGCGCTGCAGGTCGGGGATGGTGGCGCTGCCGGTGTAGCCCATGCCGGCGCGCAGCCCGCCGACCAATTGGTGCAGCACGCCGGACACCGGACCCTTGTAGCCGACGCGGCCCTCGATGCCCTCCGGCACCAGCTTCAGGCTGTCGGTGATCTCCTGCTGGAAGTAGCGGTCGGCCGAGCCTCGCGCCATCGCGCCGATGCTGCCCATGCCGCGATACGACTTGAAGCTGCGGCCCTGGTACAGGAACACCTCGCCAGGGGCCTCGTCGGTGCCGGCCAGTAGGCTGCCGACCATGACGCAGTCGGCCCCCGCCCCGATCGCCTTCACCAGATCGCCGCTGGTGCGGATGCCGCCATCGGCGATCGCCGGCACGCCCGCCTCGCGGCAGGCGGCGGAGGTCTCCAGCACCGCCGAGAACTGCGGCACGCCGACGCCGGCGACCACGCGGGTGGTGCAGATGCTGCCCGGGCCGATGCCGATCTTCACCGCGTCGGCCCCGGCGCGGATCAGCGCCTCGGCGCCCTCCGGGGTGGCGACGTTGCCGGCGATGACCTGCACCGCGTTGGACGCCTGCTTGATCCGGTCGACCGCCGCCAGCACGCCCTGCGAGTGGCCGTGCGCGGTGTCGACCACGATCACGTCGACGCCGGCGTCGATCAGCGCCATCGCCCGCGCGTGGCCGTCGTCGCCGACGCCGGTGGCCGCCGCCACGCGCAGCCGGCCCAGCTCGTCCTTGTTGGCCAGCGGGTGCGCCTGCGCCTTGTCCATGTCCTTGACGGTGATCAGGCCGACGCAGCGGTAGGCGTCGTCGACCACCATCAGCTTCTCGATGCGGTGGCGGTGCAGCAGCCGCCGCGCCTCGGTGGCGCCCACGTCGGAGGTCACGGTGACCAGCGCGTCGCGTGTCATCAGCTCGTAGACCTTGAGGCCGGGGTCGGTGGCGAAGCGCACGTCGCGGTTGGTCAGGATGCCGACCAGCCGGCTGGTGCCGCGCTCGACCACGGGGATGCCGCTGATGCGGTAGCGGTCCATCAGCGCGCGGGCGTCGGCGAGCGTCTGGTCGGGGAAGATGGTCACCGGGTTGATGACCATGCCGCTCTCGAACTTCTTGACGCCGCGCACCTGGGTGGCCTGCTCGTCCACGGTCAGGTTCTTGTGGATGACGCCCATGCCGCCGTGCTGCGCCATGGCGATGGCCATCGCCTGCTCGGTCACGGTGTCCATGGCGGAGGCGACCAGCGGGATGTTGAGCCAGATGCCCCGGGTCAGCCGGGCGCGGGTGTCGGCGGCGCCGGGCAGCACCTGCGAGTAGCGCGGCACCACCAGCACGTCGTCGAACGCCAGCGCCTCGGCCACCCGCGGCTCGATGCGCGGGCGCTCCTGCGGCCCCGCCCCGGCAAGAGGCTGCTGGCTGTACTCGCTCAAATTGTCGTCGGGTGTCATGGCGGACCTCAGAATCTGCCTTGACGGCGCGTTCTACCGACCACGGAAGCCGGTGGCAACAACGTACAGTTCGCTGGACCCCTTGCGGCTGGCCGGCGGCTTGGCGTGCCTGACGGTTGCGAACATGCGCTTCATCGGCGCCAGCATCTCCTGCTCCGAGCCGCCCTGGAACACCTTCGCCACGAACCCGCCCCCGGGAGCCAGCGTCTCGGCGGCGAGGTGCAGCGCCAGCTGCGCCAAAGCGATGATGCGGATGTGGTCGGTGGCGGCGTGGCCGGTGGTGTTGGGCGCCATGTCGGACAGCACCAAGTCGGGCGCGCCATGCAGCAACCCGGCCAGATGCGCCGGCATCGCCTCGTCCATGAAGTCGCCGAGCACGAAGCTGGCGCCCGGCACCGGGTCGATCGGCAGCAGGTCGAGCCCGACCACTGCGGCGGCCCCGCGCTGCACCGCGACCTGGCTCCAGCCGCCGGGGGCCGCGCCGAGGTCGAGTACCTTCATGCCGCGACGGATCAGGTGGTAGCGGTCGTCCAGCTCGATCAGCTTGAACGCCGCCCGCGAGCGGTAGCCCTGCGCCCTGGCGGCGGCTACGTAAGGATCGTTGAGCTGGCGCAGCAGCCAGGCTTGCTGGCCGGTGCTGCGCTTGTCGGTGCGCTTCAGCTTGACGGCGAGCTTGCGGCCGGCGCCGATGGGGGGCTTGGTCATGCCGGCTGTATAGCGGAGGCGACGCGCGCTTGTCTGCCGCGGCTGGGTTGGCGGTCGGCGCGCATCAGCCGCAGCAGCACGCCGTCGCGCAGGCCGCGGTCGGCGACGACGATGCGCGACGCCGGCCACAGCCGATGGATGCCGGCGTAGATGGCGCAGCCCGGCAGCACGGAGTCGGCTCGCTCCGGCCCCACGCACGGGTTCGCGGCCAGCCCGCCCGGTTCCATGGCGCGCAGCCGCGCCACCGCCCGCGCCGCGTCCATGGCGGTCAGGATGACGCCGTCGACCAGCGGGCGGCGGTAGCGCGGCAGGTCCAGCGCCACCCCGGCGAGCGTGGTGACGGTGCCGGAGGTGCCGAGCAGCACCACGCCGCCCTGGCGGATTTCCTGGGCGATCCGATGCACCGCCTCGAAGCCGCGCAAGGCCGCCTCGACCTCGCCTGCGATGACCTCGAAGTCGTGGTGCCCGCGCCCTGCGAGGCTGACCACGCCGACCGGCAGCGAGACGGTGCCGATCAACTCCGGCCGGCCATCCGGCGCGCCCAGGCGCACCCAGGCGACCTCGGTCGAGCCGCCGCCGATGTCGAACAGCACGGCGCGGCGCTCGCCCAGGCTGGCCAGCGGCGCCAGCAGCGGCGCGCACGCCTCCAGCGCCAGCTCGGCCTCCTCGCGGGTCGAGACGGTCTCGAACGCCAGCCCGGTCTCGCGCCTGACCCGGTCCAGGAACTCGGCGCCGTTGCCGGCGCGGCGGCAGGCCTCGGTGGCGATGGCGCGGGTCGCGCGCACCCGGCGGCGGGCCAGCCGCTCGGCGCAGTCGTGCAGCGCGGACATGGCCCGCGCCATGGCGGCCTCGCTCAACGTGCCGCTGTCGTGCAGGCCGTCGCCCAGCCGCACCACCCGGCTCAGGCTGTCGATGACGCGGAACCCGGCGCCGGCGCGGGCGGCGACCATCAGCCGGCAATTGTTGGTGCCGAGGTCGAGGGCGGCGAACACCGGCCCTGCCTGGGCGGCTTGAAGGTCGGCAGCGGACGGGGTTGCGGCGGATGGGTTCATGGTTGTGCAACATATGTGGTGCGGCAGGATTTCGGTGCGAGTGGGCCGCCACCATCGGTTGCGCGGGAACAGGGTGCGTGCTACCTGCCGTGCTTGTCCGCAAGGGCGCGCCGCCGCTTGGGGGATAGTTTAGCGGTAGAACTCCCGGCTCTGACCCGGGCAGCCTTGGTTCGAATCCAGGTCCCCCAGCCAACTCGGTCATCGCGACAATTCCGCGGCTTCGCCAGCGCAGTTCGGTTCTTGTCGCCGTGGCCCTCGCCTAGCGGCCTGTTTCGCGTCTAGGGTTTCCTGAACGAAACGGGAGGCTCGCTGTGCCGTCAGCCGCTGTCGTCGCCACGCCAAGAATCAAATCCATCCAACGCGCGGCACTCGCCATGCTGGTCGTGGCGGGCGCGCTGAACTACATCGACCGGGCGACGCTGGCGGTGGCCAATCCGCTGATCCGGCAGGAGCTGGGCCTCTCGATCTCCCAGATGGGCTACCTGCTGTCGGCGTTCCTGTGGTCGTACGCGTTCTGCCAGCTGCCGACCGGCGCGATGGTGGACAAGATCGGGCCGCGGCGGCTGCTGACGGTCGGCCTGTCGCTGTGGTCGCTGGCCCAGCTGCTGGGCGGGTTCGTGCAGGGCTTCAACCAGTTCTTCGTGGCCAGGCTGCTGCTGGGCGTGGGCGAGGCGCCGCAGTTTCCGACCGGCGCACGGGTTGTGCGGGACTGGTTCAACCCGCGCCACCGCGGGCTGGCGACGGGCATCTTCAATTGCGCCTCCACCCTGGGAGTGGCGATCTCCGTGCCGCTGCTCACCTTCCTGATGCTGTCGTTCGGCTGGCGCGCCACCTTCATGATCATGGGAGTGGCAGGCCTGCTGATGGCGGCCGTCTGGTTCGCACTCTACCGCGATCCCAAAAGTGTCGCGTTGACCGCGCAGGAGACCGCCTACCGCACCGAGGGCGACCCGCCGGGCCAGCGGACGGAGGTCACCTTCCGCGAGTGGAAGCTGCTGTTCCGCTTCCGGACCACGTGGGGCATGATCCTCGGCTACTTCGGCTGCATCTACCTTACCTGGATCTACGCCGCCTGGCTGCCGGGCTATCTCGAGATCGAGCGGCACATGAGCATCAGGGCGACCGGCATCGCGGCGGCCGTCCCGTTCGCCTGCGGCGTGCTCGGCGGCGTGTCGGGCGGCTACCTGGCCGACGTGCTGGTCCGCCGCGGGGTGTCGCCGGTCGACAGCCGCAAATACCCGGCGGCCATCGCCCTGCTCGGCACCTCCGCCTGCACCCTGGCGGCGGCCTACGTCACCAGCAACGTCCTCGCGGTCGCGTTCATCTCGGCGTCGCTGTTCCTGGTCTACGTCACCAGCACCTGCGCCTGGGCGCTCAGCTCGGTGGCGGCGCCGACGAACTGCACGGCGTCGATCGGCGCGATACAGAATTTCGGCGGCTATCTCGGCGGCGCGCTGGCGCCCACCGTCACCGGCCTGATCGTGCAATCGACCGGCTCGTTCGTGTGGGCGTTGGTGGTGGGCGCGGTCGTCGGGGCTGCCTCGGCCGCGTCCTACCTGTTCGTCGTCCACGACCCGATCACCGCCGCCGGCATGGACCAGCTGTTCGGGCCGGCGGCACGCGACTTGGCTGGGCCTGACAGCCGCCCCGGAACGCGCGCCGTCTAGTTCGGAGGCGGGTTTCGGATTGCGGAGCCGGAACGACCGGGTACCGCGTCGATCTTCGATGAACACAGCAAGGTTCAGCAGCCAGGCGTCGACAGCTTGCCGTCAGTAGACGTGAAATCGGTGTGGTTTCCAAAATTTCATTGCTGGCGGTCGCTCGGGCAGGTCCAGGTTTCCTTTTTGAGGCGTTGTGCCTGCGCAACCAGGGACGGCTGGACATGGCTACTATCAACATATCTTCCGCCGGCTTCGACGCCGGCAACTTGCGGGCGTTCACCAGCGACGGCGGCATCAGCTACTACGCCGCGCTGACCGGCTGGCTCGATATCGGCGAGAGGGCGCTTGTCGAGGCGGCGTCCAGGCGGCTGGAGCGGCCTCGCACGCTCGACGTCGGCGTCGGCGCCGGCCGCACGGCGCCGCTGATGCAAAGCTTCGCCGGCAGCTACGTCGCGGTCGACATGGGCGCCCAGATGGTCGAGGCGGCGCGACGGCTGCATCCAGGGATCGACGCACGGGTCATGGACGCGCGCGCGCTTGACCTCGCCGACGCGGCGTTCGACCTGGTGGCGTTCAGCTTCAACGGCCTGGACTCGCTGCCGCCGCCGGACCGCGACCGGGCGCTGGCCGAGATCGCGCGGGTGACGCGGCCGGGAGGGTTGTTCGCGTTCTCGTCGTTGAACCGGACCGGCCCGGGTTTCGGCGAGAAGTTCGCGCTCACCAAGCCGCGGCCCGGCCGCCCGCGCGTCACGGAAACGTTGCGCGTCGCCGCCAAAACCGTGGTCGGCTACCGGAACTACCGACGCAACCGGCGCTTCGGCACCACCGACCCCGGAACCGCCATCTGCACCTCGTCGGCGCACAACTTCGCCGTGGTGCTGGTGTTCACCTCGATCACCGCGCAGGTCGCGGCGCTGGCGCGGCACGGCCTGGTGGTCGAGCAGGTGTTCAGCGACAAGACCGGCGCGGCGTTGCCGTTGGACCGCGACGACACCGAATCGGTGTGGCTGCACTACCTGGCGAGCCGGCAAGCCTGGGACGGCAGGCCCATAGACATAAAGATGTCTTTATGCGATGCAGGGGCATGGAATCCTTGCTGACCGCCCTGCGCGCCTGCGCCGAGCCGACCCGGCTGCGGCTGCTGGCGCTGGCGGCCCGCGGCAGCTTCTGCGTCATGGACTTCACCGAGATCATGGCGCAGTCGCAGCCGCGGCTGTCGCGCCACCTGCGCCTGCTGCACGAGGCCGGGCTGCTGGTGCGGGTGCGCGAGGGCGCCAACGTGTGGCTCGCCCTGCCCGCGCCGGAGACCGAGGCCGGATCGCTGGCCCGCGCGCTGCTCGACCGGCTGGGCGAGGACGACCCGGTGCTGGCCGACGACCGCCGGCAAGCGGCGCGGGTGCTGGCCGAGCGCGCCCGCGCCGCCACCGAGATTTTCCGCCGCAGCGGCGCCGACTGGGACGAGATGCGGGCGCTGGGCCTGCCCGCCGCCACGGTCGAGGCGGCGCTGCTCGACATGCTGCCGGCCGATGCCGGGCGGCTGCTCGACATCGGCACCGGCACCGGGCGGCTGCTGGAGCTGCTGGCGCCGCGCGTGGTGGCCGGCGTCGGCGTGGACGCCAGCCGCTCGATGCTGGCGCTGGCACGGGCACGGCTGTCGCGCCCGCAGCAGGCGCAGTCGGGGCTGGACCACTGCTCGGTGCGGCTGGGCGACATGTACCGTCTGCCGCTGCCCGACGCCGCGTTCGACACCGTGCTGCTGCAGATGGTGCTGCACCACGCCGAGGACCCCGTGGGCGCGCTGGCCGAGGCGGCGCGGGTGCTGCGCCCGGGCGGCACCTTGGTCGCCATCGACCTCGCCGCGCACGCCGACGCCAACGCGGCGCGGCGCCTGGCGCATCGCTGGCCGGGCTTCACCGAGCCGCAAATGCGCCAGCACATGACCGCCGCCGGGCTAAGCCAAGCCAGCGTCGCCACGGTGCCGGGCCGCCTGGAAATCCGGCTCTGGAGCGCTACCAGGGCCGCCGCCGCGCCTGTCCGGGACATCGCGCATCTGCTGGAGACCACGCCATGACCGCTCGACCGCATCTGCTCCAGGCTCTGCGCGACCGCGTGCTGCTGTGCGACGGCGGCATGGGCAGCCGCGTCCAGGCGCTGACGCTCGATGTCGAGGCCGACTACTGGAACCGCGAGAACTGCACCGAGGTGCTGAACCTTTCACGGCCCGACATGGTGCGCGAAATCCATCGCGGCTATTTCGAGGCCGGCGCGGACATGGTGGAGACCAACAGCTTCGGCGGCTCGCCGATCACCCTGGCCGAGTTCGAGCTGGAGGATCGCACCTTCGAGATCAACCGCATCGCCGGCGAACTCGCGCGCGAGGCCGCGGAGACGTTCTCCGACGGGCGGCACCGCTACGTGCTCGGCAGCATCGGGCCGGGGACCAAGCTGCCGTCGCTCGGCAACATCGCCTACGACCCGCTGGAACAGGCGCTGTATGAGCAGAGCTGCGGCCTGATCGCCGGCGGCGTCGACGCCATCCTGATCGAGACCTGCCAGGACACGTTGCAAATAAAGGCGGCGGTCAATGGCGTGAAGCGGGCGCGCGCCGAGGCCGGGACCGACACGCCGATCTTCGTGCAGGTGACCGTCGAGACCACCGGCACGCTGCTGGTCGGTCCCGACATCGCCGCCGCCGCGACCGTCATCAAGGCGCTCGACGTGCCGTTGATCGGCCTCAACTGCGCCACCGGGCCGCAGGAGATGGCCGAGCACGTGCGCTTCCTGGCCGCCAACTGGCCCGGACTCATTTCGATTCAGCCCAATGCCGGGCTGCCGGAATTGGTGGATGGCGCTACGCATTATCCGCTGGGCGCCGAGGAGATGGCGAGCTGGGTGGAGCGGTTCGTGGCTGAGGACGGCGTCAACCTGATCGGCGGCTGCTGCGGCACCTCGACTCCGCACATCGCCGCCCTGGACGCCATGCTGCGGCGGCGCGGCGAGCGTCGCCCGGCCCCGGTGCAGCGCCACCCAGTTTGGGTGCCCTCGGTCGCCAGCCTGTACCAGCAGGTTCCGTTGCGCCAGGAGAACAGCTATTTCTCCATCGGCGAGCGTTGCAACGCCAACGGCAGCCGCAAGTGGCGCGAGCTGCAGGAGCGTAACGACTGGGACGGCTGCGTCGCGGTCGGGCGCGAGCAGGCTGCCGAAGGCTCGAACAGCCTCGACATATGCACGGCCTTCGTCGGGCGCGACGAGGTGATGGAGATGGACGCGGTGGTCCGCCGCTTCACCGGCTCGGTCAACGCGCCGCTGGTGATCGACAGCACCGAGGCCCGCGTTTTGGAGAGCGCGCTGAAACTGCACGGCGGCAAGCCGATCCTGAACTCGATCAACTTCGAGGACGGCGACGAGGCGGCCGACATCCGCATGGCGCTGGCCAAGAAGTTCGGCGCCGCGGTGATCGCGCTGACCATCGACGAGCTAGGCATGGCGAAAACCCCGGAGCGCAAGCTGGCGGTCGCCGAGCGGCTGGTCGAGTTCGCCTGCACGAAGTATGGCCTGGAGCAGTCCGACCTGCTGATCGACCCGCTGACCTTCACCATCGCCACCGGCAGCGAGGACGACCGCAAGCTCGGCCAGTGGACGCTGGAGGGCATCCGCGCCATCCGCGAGCGCTTCCCCGACATCCAGATCATCCTGGGCCTGTCCAACATCAGCTTCGGCCTGAACCCGGCGGCGCGGGCGGTGCTGAACAGCGTGTTCCTCGATCACGCGGTGCGCGCCGGCATGACCGGAGCCATCGTCCACGTCTCGAAGATCCGGCCGCTGCACCTGATCGCGCCCGAGGAAGTGCAGGTCGTGGAGGACCTGATCTTCGACCGCCGGCGCGAGGATTACGACCCGTTGCAGCGCTTGCTTGCGATGTTCGCCGACCGCAAGGCCGCCGACGCGGTGAAGAAGCCGCGCGCCGAGACTGTCGAGGGAAGGCTGCGCGACCGCATCGTCGACGGCGACCGCAAGGGACTAGACGCCGAACTTGACGAGACGCTGCTGACGCATCCCCCGCTCGACATCATCAACAACATCCTGCTCGACGGCATGAAGGTGGTGGGCGAGCTGTTCGGCGCGGGCAAGATGCAGCTGCCGTTCGTGCTGCAGTCGGCAGAGACCATGAAGGCGGCGGTGGCGCACCTGGAGCCGCTGATGGAGCGCGTCGCCGGGCAGGAGAAGGGCATCATCGTGCTGGCCACGGTGAAGGGCGACGTCCACGACATCGGCAAGAACCTGGTCGACATCATCCTGACCAACAACGGCTATCGGGTGGTCAACCTCGGCATCAAGGTGAAGCTGGCCGACATGGTGGAGGCGGCCCGCGAGCACCGCGCGCATGCTATCGGCATGTCCGGGCTGCTGGTGAAGTCGACCGTGGTGATGCGCGAGAACCTGGAGGAGATGTCGCGCCAGGGCCTCGACATCCCGGTGATGCTGGGCGGGGCGGCGCTGACCCGCAACTACGTCGAGGACGACTGCGTGCAGGCGTACGCGTGCGGCCGGGTGGCGTACGCGCGCGACGCGTTCGACGGGTTGCATCTGATGGACCGCGTCACCGGCAACGGCTTTGACGACTACCTTTCGGCGATCCAGGCCAAACGCTCGGGCAAGGCGCGCAACACCGCGCGCACGCTGGGCCAGGCGGATGGGCGGGCGTTCGCGCCGGTCGACGTGGCGGTGGTGCGCGAGCGGCGGCACCGCCTGACCCGCGACGTGCCCCCGGCGGCGCCGCCGTTCTGGGGACCGCGGATGATCGAGAGTTCGCCCAAGGCGATCATCCCGTTCCTCAACGAGCGCAGCCTGTTCCAGTTCCAGTGGGGGTTCCGCAAGCAGGGCCGCAGCCTCGACGACTTCCTCGGCTGGGCGCGCCAGGAGCTGCGCCCGGTGATGAAGCGGATGCTGGCGATCTGCGAGGCCGACGACATCCTGCGCCCGCAGTCGATCTACGGCTACTGGAAGGCCGCCGGCCAGGGCAACGAGCTGATCGTGTTCGAGCAGGACGGCAGCACCGAGCTGTGCCGCTTCAGCCTGCCGCGCCAGCCCAAGGACGACGGCGAGTGCATCGCCGACTTCTTCCGCGACGTCGACGACGCCGAGCGCGACGTGATCGGCTTGCAGATCGCCACCGTGGGGCAGAAGGCCAGCGACACCGCACGGCTGTGGTTCGAGGACAACCGCTACCAGGACTACCTGTACTTGCACGGCCTGTCGGTCGAGATGGCCGAGGCGATGGCCGAGTACACCCACAAGCGCATCCGCGCCGAACTCGGCTACGCCGGCGAGGACGACCGCGACATGGAGCGGATGCTGGGGCAGCACTACCGCGGCAGCCGCTACTCGTTCGGCTATCCGGCCTGCCCCAAGGTCGAGGACCAGGCGCCGCTGCTGCAACTTTTGGAGGCCGAGCGGGTCGGCGTCAGCATCTCCGACGAGTGGCAGCTGCACCCCGAGCAGTCGACCAGCGCCATCGTCGTGCTGAACCCGCACGCGAAGTACTTTTCGGTTTAGGAGCGCACGATGAGCGGCACATCTAGCCACGACCAGGCACGGGAGTTGGCCGAGCAGGCGGTGAGGCAGCAGGAAGCCGGCCGCGACGCCGACGCCGACGCCTCGTTCGACGCCGCAACCAAGCTCGACCCGGACGCCGTGGTCGAGGTGCTGGATGAGACCGGGGCCAACACCGCGCCGGACTCGCGCGACGACAGGACGGATCGCGAGAAGCCGCTGCCGTAGGGCAGCTCCGCCCCTACCAGGCGAGCGCCTGCCCGTCCTTGCGCGGGTCGGAGCCGGCCACGTAGCCGGCAGCGGTGCGTTGCACGACCTGCGCGCCGCCGAAGGCGAACATCTCGTCGGTCGGCTCGACGACGATCTCGTGGCCACGCTCCCGCAGCGCCTGCACCAGATGCGGGTCCATCCCCGGCTCCACGGCGACGCGCCGGCCCGACAGCACCCGCCAGCGCGGCGCGTCGGCCGCCGCCTGCGGGTCCTGCCGGTGCGCCAGCATCCGCAGCGCCAGTTGCAGGTGGCCCTGCGCCTGCATCGGGCCGCCCATCAGCCCGAACGCCAACAGCGGGCTGCCGTCGCCGTCGAGCGCGAAGCCCGGGATGATGGTGTGGAACGGCCGCTTGCGCGGGCCGACCCGGTTGGCGTGGCCGGCGCGCAAGGTGAAGCCGGCGCCGCGATTTTGCAGGCTGATGCCGGTGTCCGGCACCACCACGCCCGAGCCGAAACCCATGTAGTTGGACTGGATGAACGAGATCATGGTCCCGTCCCGGTCGCCGGCGGCGAGGCATACGGTGCCGCCCGGCCCGGGCGTGCCGTGGCCTGGATCGGACGCCCGCGCGGGATCGACCAGCCGGGCGCGGCGGGCGACGTACGACGGATCGAGCAGGCTGGCGGCGCTGACCGTCATCGCCTCCGGGTCGGCCAGGTGCTGGTCCAGGTCGACCATCGCCAGCTTGGTGGCCTCGATCGCCAGGTGGACGGTCTCGGGATCGTCGACGCCGCCCCCGTTGCCGAGTGCCTGCATGATGCCGAGTGCGATCAACGTCGCGATGCCCTGGCCGTTCGGCGGCAGTTCGTGGACCACCGCCCCGGCATAGGCGTGCGACAGCGTGCCAACCCAGTCAGCGCTGTGCGCGGCCAAGTCGTCGAGCGTCATCGCGCCACCGTGCCGCCCGGCGTCCGCCACCATCGCGTGCGCCAGCTCGCCGCGGTAGAAAGCCTCGCCGCCCGATCCGGCGATGCTCTCCAGCGTGCGGGCGTGCGCCTCGGAGCGGAACAGCTCCCCAGCATCTAGCGCGCGCCCGTCCGGCAGGAAGCACGCGGCGAATCCGGGTTGGTCGGCGAGCAGCACGCCGGCGCGTCGCCACTGCGTCGCGACGATCGGGGTGACGGCGAAGCCCTCGCGCGCGAAGCGGATCGCTGGGGCCGCCAGCTTTTCGAGGTCGAGCCGGCCAAACCGCCGCGCCAGCTCGACCCAGGCGGCGACCGCGCCCGGCACGGTCACCGCGTCCCAGCCGCGCTCGGGCATGCTGTCCAGCCCGGCGAAGCGTTCGGGCGTCCAGGTTGCCGGCGAGCGGCCCGAGGAGTTCAGCCCGTGCAGCGCGGCGCCGTCCCAGACGATGGCGAAGGCGTCGCTACCGATGCCGCACCCGGTCGGCTCCACCACCGTCAGCGCCATCGCCGCCGCGACCACCGCGTCCACGGCGTTGCCGCCCTGCGCCAGCATCGCCATGCCGGCCTGCGAGGCCAGAGGGTGCGAGGTCGCGATCACGTCGCGGCCGAACACCGGCGAGCGGGCCGAGGGGTAGGCGGCGGCATAATCGATGGAACGCATGACCTCTCCTACGTCAGAGCGACGGAAGCGCGCGGCGTTGTCGTGGAACAGCGCCCGTTGCTCGGCTCCGGTCAAGTCCGCAGCCACGCGACGCAGGTTCGCCAGGGCTGGTTCGCGAGGACTGGTTCGCCAGGAAGCCCATGCTCGGCGACGAAGACATCCGTCGCCTTGCGAAGGTGTAACAGCCGTCGGCAACCATGACGGTCCGCGCCATGAACTAGAAATTACGTGCTGCGTCTTTCTCCGCAGCATCCCTATGGTACGAGCACTCTTGCAGCCTGGACTCCAATCCGTTCCGCCTGGCCACCCATATCAAAGCCCGACGCTACGCAGGAACGCCAGCGACGGGGCGAAGAAGCATTCGCCCCTGCATCGTCACGAACTGCGCGAAACTGCGCGTCACCGCCGGCGCGCCAGGCGTTCATCCATCTTGAATGGGTACGCTCATGGTCTTTCGCCACCTCTAATTGGCCGATGACGGAGTCGATGCCGGTCGGAGAATGCCGTCGGGCGCCGGCCCTTGCCAGGCGAGCAGGCTCCGCGCCGCTCGCGACGGGTCGCCCAGCCGGCTCCGGCTCGCCTCCATGCCCGACCGGAAGGCCGCCCCGGCGGGCAGCCGCGCCGCGTTGCCGAGTGCCGCGTGGCCCGAAGCGCCGAGGAACAGGCAGCGCACCGATCCGCCGTCGAGGCACGGCGGCAGCTTGCGGTTGGTCCGCAGCTGCTCGTAGCGCTGGTGCGGCGCTGGCCGAGGCTGCGGATGAGCGCGGCCACGTCCTTCGGGGCCATGCCGGCGAAGCTTAGGAATACCTGCGCGGCGTGCTGGCGACCGTGGCCCTTGAGGATGTTGGCTTGCAGATCGTTGAGGAACGTCTCGGTGTCAGGATCGACGGCGGCGTTCATCCAGGTGATCGGCGCGTCCAGCATCGTCGAAAGCGCTGACTTTCGGACGTCGCAGATCTCGCGAATCCCGCAACGTGTCGCCGCAATCCGCTAGCGGACTTGGCCGGCTCTGGACGGGTAACTAGCGAGCGGTCTACTCGTCACGGTATCAGCCGGAAGCGGGTTACGGCACACGTGCAAGACTTCGAGTGGATGCAAGCAGGCCGTGTTGCAGCCCTCGTCAGCCCTGGTGAAAAGGGCACGATCGTCATCGTGCCTGGCGCCATGGCCGACGCACGGAGTTGGCTTCCGTTTGCCGCTGCACTGCACACCTCCATGTCGGTCGCCATCGTCAATCGACGGGGGCGAGACCCAAGCGACGACCTGCCGCCGGACTCGACCGTGCCCGACGAGGTTGAGGACGTGCAGGAGGTTCTATCGCGCCTACAAGGACCGTTAGCAGTGCCGCTGCACCGTTTCTGGAAGCAGGGCGTGGCGGCACGGCTCGCTTACGGGCGGCTGCGCGACCGGCTGGCCGCTGGCGGGCGTTAGCGGGACGAGACTTTCTGCAGGGTGCTGAGCTTGTCCTGGACGACGCGCCGGGTGGCCGGACTAATCCCCAGCCGCACCGCCAAGGCGAGCCAGCGCGCCGCCGAGGCGGTGTCGCCACGGGCCGCCGCGCTGTCGCCGGCTTGCAGGTAAAGGTCGGCGGCGTCCTGCGGCGAACCGGCGCGGCGCGTCGCCTCGGCGGCAAGGGCCAGCGTACTGGCCATGGCGCGGTAATTCAGTTGCACGCGATGGATGTCCGCCGCGCGCTGCGCGAAGGACGCCGCTTTCCGGTAGTTTCCGCGCAATAACTCCAGCCGGGCCATGAGGTCGTCGTGATCCGCCTCCCAATCGGCGGAGGCGACCTTCGGCCGGCCGAACCCAGCCAGCGCCGCGCTCAGGCCCGGCGCGTCGCCCCGCTTGTCGGCGATCAGCCCGCGCACGTAGCTCGCCCGGGCGACGGTCGCGGCGCTGGCGGCGGTCGCCTGCGCGTGCGCCGCCAGCCGGTCGGCGTCCGTGTCGCGGCCGAGCCGGTGCAGGGCGGCCGACTGCACCAGGTCGAGTTCGGCGAAGCCCGACGCCGTGCGCGCGGCCAGGGCGTCGCGCGTACGCAGCGTGGTGCGGAGCGCCCCGCTCGCCTCGTCGTCGGCAAGCTGGGCCACGGCGAGGTTGTAGCCGAAATCGCCGATCGCCTGCACGTCGTCGCGCGCCACGGCCAGCGTGTAGGCCTGCTTGTACTCGGCCACCGCCTGCTTCAGCCGGCCGAACTCCAAGGATTGCCGGCCCGAATCGGTCGCCAGCGTCAGCGCGCTGTCCTGCGGCGGCGCCACCGCCACCGCCGGATGGCCGCCGCAGCCCGCCAGCAGCAGCAGCGCCGGCCACAGCCTCACGGGCGCACCTCGCGCGGCGGCAGCCGCGCCGAGTTCGGTCCTGGCGCGCCGTTGCCGCCGAGCAGCCACGAGCCGCGCAGCTGGGTCAGCAGCTTCTCCAGCTCGGCCGTGGTCGCCTGCGCCTGGGTCAGCACCATCGGCAGGCTGCCCGTGCTGTCCGCGGCGTTGCGCGCCAGGGCCGGCAGCTGCGGCGTCGCCCTCGCCGCGTCGCGCGACATCGACTGCACGTTCGCCAGCACGCCGTGCACCTGGCTCAACAGCCCCGGCAGCGGCGCCAGGATCGGGCCGATCTGGGCGATCTCCGCCTTCAGCGTGCCGACGGTGGCCTCGGCCTGGCGCAGCAGCGTGTCGTCGGTCAGCAGCCGTCCGGCCGAGCCCTGCCCCGCCTTGATCCCGCTCACCATGTCGTCCAGCGACGCCATGGCGTGCCCGGCGTGCTCCAGCGTCGGCAGCAGGTCCGCCGTGACCTTGTTCAGCGTCGCGGTGAGGGTGTCGGTGGGGTTGGGGTCGACGGTTGCGGTCAATACGGCGTAGGTCCAGTCCATCGGCGCGCCGGCGCCGCGGCTGATGTCGACGTAGGCGGCCCCGGCGACGCCGTAGCGCAGGCGGATGCGGGCCGTGCTGTCGCGCTTGATGAAATCGTCGGTCTGCCGCTCCATGGTGGCGAGCGCGTACATCTCGCCGTCGGGGTTCAGCACGACCTGCTTCACGGCGCCCGCATGGGTCCCGAGCACGTCGACGTCGGCGCCGACCGCCAGGCCGCCGAACCCGGCCTGCGGCAACACGATCCGCAGCTCCGAGTCGGAGCGCAGCCAGCGCCGCAGCACGCCTGCCTCGAACATCGCGCCGAAGAACAGCGCCAGCGCCAGGATCACCACCAGCCCGACCCACTCGTCGGTGTGACGCAGGCGCAGCAGCCGCGGCGGGTCGTCGGGACGGCGCTTCTGCAACATCACGCGCGCGCCACCGGTTTCAGCCCGTCGTCCAGAAGCTGCATGCGATGGGTCACCGGAAAAGCTTGCGCCAGCCAGAACGGCGGGTCGCGCGTGAAGCAGACCGCCGCCGCGCCGCGGTCGAGCGCCCGCGACAGCAGGTCGAGCACCGGCGCGGTCAGCTCCGGACGGTCCGCGCCGATGGCGCTCTCCAGCAGCAGCAGGCGCGGCTCGCCCAGGAACGCCCGCACGCAGCCGGCGCGCAGCAGGTCGCCTTCCGAGAGCCGGTCGGGCCGCGCCAGCGGCAGGCCGGGCAAGCCGAGCTGCCGCGCCAGCTCGGCGGCCGACTGGGCGATGGCGGCTTCCGGCTGGCGGGTGTGGTGCAGCTGCGCCAGCATGATGTTGACGTGCGCGCCCAGCGTGTCGATCCAGGAGCCGCGCTGATGGGTGCGGCCGATCCGCCCGCGCAACGCCGCAGCCCGGTCGTGGTCGAGCGCGGTCCAGTCGTAGCCCATGAACCGCGCCTCGCCGCTGCGGAGCGCCGCCATCCCGCTGCACAGCTCGGCGAACGCCGTCGCGTGCGCCGGGTCGGGCGTCTCGATCAGCGCGCACTCGCCGGGCATCAGCGCGAGGTCGAACGCGACGTTGGGCAGCGCGCTCGCCTCGAAGAAGGCCAGGGCGGAGGACAGCTGCAGGATCGGCTCAGCTTGGGACATGGCTAAGCGGCCAAGGTGAGCAGGATGCTGGCGACCATGATCACCAGGATGCCGTGCACGAAGCCGCGCGGCAGCAGAGTCGACAGCGTGTCGTCGTCGCTGGCGCGCAAACCCGTCAGGCAGCAGCTCAGTCCGACCAGGAAGCCGATCAGCAGCAGCTTCGCCGGCACCACCATGTAGTCGCGCACGGTCATCGCCGTGACCACGTGGTCCAGGAACGTCCACAACGAATCCTGCGCCGCCCCGGCCGCGCCGCTGACGATGAAGCCGAACGCCAGCGCCGTGGCGGCGAAGACGATGCCCAGCGTGAAGCTGCTGAGCGCGAACGCCAGGGTGCGCGGCAGCACCAGCAGCAGGAACGGGTCGATCCCCTGGGACAGCATCGCGCGCACCTGGCCGCCGACCTGCAGCGTGCCGAGTTCGGTGACCGTCAGCATGCCGCTGCGCCCGAGCAGGATGAAGCCGACCAGCAGCGGCGTCAGCTCGCGCACCAGCACGGTGACCAGGATGGACCCGGTCAGCTCCGCCTGCCCCGCGACGCCGAGCCAGTACAGCGCCTCGTAGACCATCGCGACGCCGGCCAACGAGGCGGTCACCATCGTCGTGGCGAGCCCGCCGCCGATGGCCTGGCGCATCGTGAGGTTGAACTCGTGGCGGACCGTCCGCCGCCACGAGTTCGGCCGCACAGCCTCGCGCAGCACACCCCACGAGCCGGCGCCCAGCACCAGCGGAAAGCTGGCGCGGGCGCGGGTGAAGCGCCCGACGGCCGCCAGCGCCGGCATCATGGCGAGACGCGAGGGAATGCGGCGGCTCACCGGCGGCCGGCCAGGATGAAAGTCCGGGCGGTGCCGACGCGCGGCACGTAGAACACCCCGCGCGCGCGGAACAGGAACTGCTGGCGAAGCTGCCCATAGGCGCTCTCGCTGACCTGGATCGAGCCGGTGTCGGCGGCGCTGTGCGCCATCAGCTCGGCGGTGCGGATCACGTCGCCCCACAGGTTAAACAGCCGCGGCCCCTGCCCCAGCGCGCAGCCGAACGCCGTGCCGAAGTCGAGGCCGATGCGGAACGCCGGCTCCAGCCCCGATTGCGCCAGCAGCGAGAGGCACGCCTCGCGCGCTGCGACGGCGGCGTCGGCGATGCGCGCCGCGGCGAGCGGGTCGGGCGTCGCGGCGCATCCCGCCGCCGCGATGAGGTGGTAGCCGGTCAGCTTCATGTACGGGAGCGCGTGCCGGGCGGCGATCGCCTGCATCGCGCGGACGATCTCGTCGGCGAGCGCCGCGGTCCCGGCTTGGTCGGACCGCGCCAAGGAGACGGCATCGTCGAAGCGGATGCTCATCGCCATGACGGCGGGGAAATACGCGGCGCCGAGGCCGGACAGCTCCGCCTCGCTCGGCGTCAGCGCCGAGCTGAACGCCCGCCCGTCGTCGGCCACCAGTAGCGCAGGGCCTGTCTCGGCCGCTGCCGGGTCGGGCTGTCGGGCGGCGTCCTCGCCTGGCTCGTGTCCCGTCATACGCATCGCGGCGATGCTCGACACCGCCTCCGCGAAGCTGCGCCCCTGCTTCGGCCGCTCCGCGTCCTCGATCAGCACCGCGCCCGACAGGCCGCCCGGACCACGCACCGGCAGCACCGACAGCGTGCGGCTGCCGAACGGGCGCATCAGTAGGCGATGCAGGTCGACGGTGCGGGCGTCCGCCGCCGCGTCGACCTCGTCGATGGCCTCGCCGCGGTCGAGCGACTGGAAGAACTGCGGCAGCTCCGAGCGCGACAGCTCCAGCCCCTCGATATGGCCGCCATGCGGCTCGAACGAGTCCTCGCAGCGCAGGATGCGGCTCTCGCCGGCAAGGCGCCAGATGCTGGCGCGGCGGGCGGCGCTCATCTCGGCCACGCCCTCGGTCAGGCCCGGCGCCGGCTGCCGGGGGTCGAACAGGCCGGGCTGCGCGGCCAGCGCCGACAGCGCGCGGGTCTCCCGGGCGCCGGTCTCGCGTCCCTGCGCCAGCAGCCGGGCCATGCGGTCGGCGCGGCGGTTCTGCCGCACCAGCCACAGCCCGAGCAGCGCCGCGAGGCCGATGGTGATGAGCGAGAGCAGGAAGTTCTTGCGGCTGTTGGCCTCGGCGACCCCGGTGAAGTCGGTCTGCGGGGCGGCGATCAGCAGCACCCAGTCCTGGCCGGCGGCCGGCAGCCGCGAGGCGATCGCCACGAACGGCGTGCCGCCGACCGCGATGGTGCGGCTGCCGTAGCCTTCGACGTGGAAGCGGTCGTACGCGGCGGTGAGCGCCGGGTCGTCCAGGGCGGCCAGGGTGGTTAGCGCCTTGCGCGCGCCGCCTGGTTTGGTGGAGTCTGGCTTGGCGGGGCGCGCCAGCCCGGGCGCCGCGATCACCGTGCCGGCGCCGTCGACGATGGCGGCGCGTCCGGTACGGCCGATCCGCAGGTCCGCCAGGAAGCCGGACAGCGCCTCCAGCGTGATGTCCACGCCGAACACCCGGTCCGTGCTGCCGGACCGCCGGAAGCGGACCGACGCCGTGATGCCCGGCGCCTGGGTGGTGAAGAACACGTACGGGGACGACCAGTACATGCCGTCGGTCTTCAGTGCGCCCTGGTACCAAACGCGGGTGCGCGGGTCGAAATCATCTTGGGGATTTGTGGTGCGGTCCAGGATTGCGCCAGCCGCGTCCAGGTGCACCGAGGACACCGTCCGCTCGCCGGGCCGCCCGCCGGGCCGCCCCCCGGGCCGGTTGTCGATCAGCTTGGTGTCGGTGCCGCCGGCCGGGTCGCGCCGCACCATCGCGAAGTCGCCGTTGCCGTTGGCGATGTAGAAGCCCTCCAGGTTCGGCACCTGGTCGAGCATGCTGGCGGCGAAGCCTTCGAGGGCGGCCTGGCCGTCGGGGATGGCGTGGCGGGCCACCATGTCGCGGGCGATCAGCACCGCCTGGGTCGCCGGGCCGAGATAGCTGCCCATTTCGGCCCCGATGCGCGCCTGAAGCCCATCCAGCACCGCTCCGGACAGCAGCAAGGCGCCGGCCCGGTTCGCCTGGTAGCTGTAGAGCGAGATGCCGAGGATGGAGAGGATGACGAGCGCCACGCCCAGCACCGGGCCGCCCACCCGTCGCAGCAGTTGCCGCCGTCGCTTCACCCGCGTGCCGGTCACGTCGATGATCTCGTCGGTGGCCAATGATGCGTTCCCCTGGCCGGTCTTGTCGGGGCCAATCGCTGTCGACATCAGGCATTATCTTGTTCCGGCAGCCTGCTGCAAGCAGCGCGACCTGGTTCGGGTCCACAACAGGAACTCGGTGCAGTGCCGCATCTTGTGCCGGAAAAAATATATTGCGGAGCTGGCGTGGCGTAGATGGAAATGTACGTTATTTGCGTTTGTGGGTGCGGAACCAAGGAATTGCGGCAGCGGTAAGGAACACAATACGTAAACTTGTACGGAGTTCGTGTTACTATCCCCGTGAGGGCTCGGCTTTCTACTGGCATTTTGCCATTCGCTGTATAACCCTCGTGCAGCACTTGTTGTCAGCACGTGCTCTCGACCAGCAACATCCAAGGAAAAATCCTAATGGCCACCACCGATAGCGCGACAGCAGCCGTAGTGCCTGCCGCGGCTCAGCCGGTCATCGATTTCATCAACGCCCAGATCACCGCCATGGTCCCGAGCCAGTACGCGTCCGCCATCACGGCGCAGTTCGCCGGCGCATCGGCGTCGACTGTGGCCCCGGCTGGGGCTTCGAGTGCAGCGCCGGCGCAGACGCCGACCTTCAGCTACCCGGCCGCGACGTCGGACGGCAGCAGCGCGGCGCTGGCCCAGCCAACAATCAGCTTCATCCAGCAGGAGATTACGGCTCTCCTGCCAAGCCAGTATGCGTCCGCCATCACGGCGCAATTCGCGGGCGGCTCGACGGCCGCCACGACAGGCGCGCCGACGCAAACCCCGGCCGGGGCGGCGTCGCAGGCCCAGGCGATCAGCACCGAGCTGCAGAACTTCTTCTCGGCTCCGCACACCTCGTCGATGTGAACCCATGCCGCTGCACGGGCCGGCGAATACCGGCGCGGACAGTGGCTGAAGCCTGGCCGGACCTCCGGCAGGTGGGCATCGAGCGCAGCAATATCAGGAATACGTAATGTCAGGTTCTACCAGCGATCAGACTTCTGGCGGCGACTACAGCGGCATCCAGGCGGCTCCCTCCGCCGACCACAGCGGCGTCCAGGCGGCACCCTCCGCCGACCACAACGGCGTCCAAGCGGCTCCGACCGGCGACTACGCTAGCCTCGCCCAAAACGCACAGAATGGCCAAGTCACCGTCATCACCCCCGGCGACAGCAACATGACCATCCAGGGCGGCGACAAGCAGTTCGTCATCGACTACACCGGCGCCTCGGCCAACGCCGGCGGCAACACCCTCGACATCACCGGCGGCAACAACACGTTCGTGGTCAAGTACGACTTCGCCTCGGACGGCAGCGCCGCCGGCAACGGCAACAACGTCCTCCACGTCGAAGGCGGCAACAACCAGTTCGTCGTGGCGTACGACTACAGCACGACGAGCGGCGACGGTTCGGGCAACTCGTCCAACGCCGTGGCCTCGGGTCCGGGTGGCGCGCAGGCCACCGGCGCCGCCAGCAACGACACCACCACCGGCGGCAACAGCGTCGACGTGGGCGGCGGCAACACCGTCAGCGTCGGCGGCAGCAACAACGCCTTCGTCGCGGCCAACAACTTCCCCTCGTCCGGGGCGGCCGGCGCCGCAGCCGGCAACGGCGGCAACTCGGTCGTGGTCGACGGCGGCAGCAACCAGTTCGTCGTGGCGCTGAACTACGGCGCGTCCAACGGCACCGCGGGTTCAGGCACCTACGATTTCGGCGGACTCTCGCTGAACGGCAACAACTCCGTCGTCGGCGGCGGCGCGTTCGCCGCTCCCGCTGGTGGCGCTCCCGCTGGTGGCGCTTCGGGTGGGGCGGCTCCTGGTGGGGCAGCTGCAGGCGGCGCGGCTCCGAGTGGAGCGGCTTCGGGTGGCTCTGCTGGCGGCGGCGGCGCTGGCGGCGGCGACCTGGGCGCCATGTTGGAGCAAAGCCCGTTCGGCCGGCTGCTCGCCATTCCCGGCGTAACGCCAGCGACCTTGTTCGGGAACCTGCCGCAGGGCGGCGCCAACCCGTTCGGCGACCTGCCCCCGGGCACCAACCCGTTCGCTCCCGCAACCCAGCCCATGGGTGCGGCTGCATCGGCCGATTCGTCGCAGTCCGCCCAGCCCATCCAGATGATGCCGCCTACCTCGACCATGTAGCCTGACAGGCGGGTCGGTCGTGCCACGACAAGGCACGGCCGCCCCGTCGCCACGCTGGCTCAGTGGCCCTCGCCCGCCGGGTCGCGCGAAATCCGGTCCATCAGCGCCAGCAAGACGCCGCTGATCACGAACAGCAGGTGCAGCCCGGCCCGCCAGGCAAGGTCGCCGTCCGCCAGGCTCACGGCGTTCATGAAGTTTTCCAGCAGATGAATGGCGGAGATCGCCATGATGCTGGTCATCAACTTGAGCTTGATCTCCCCAAAGCCGATCTTGGCCATCCAGTTCGGCCGGTCCGGATGCTCGCGCAGGTCGAGTCGGCTGACGAAGTTCTCATAGCCGGCGAGCATGACCATAAGCACGAGGTTGGCCACAGCGACAGGTCGATCAGTCCCAGGACGCCGACGATGAGGTAGGCCTCTTCGTCCCAAATGCCGTGCAAAGCGAGGTCGGCCGCGGATGCAGGGCGAACCTGCACAGCAGCAGGATCAGGCTGACCGCCAGTCCGAAGTAGAATGGCACCAGCAACCATCGGCTGCCGAACGACAGGTTTTCGAACCGGCTTCGAGGCGGAGCAGCATGGGCGTGCCGGCCTAACGCCCCGTGTCGGCGGGGGACAACGCCGCCCGCTTCAGCGCCGCCGCCACCGCAGGGGCCGCCGCCAGGATTGGGCCGCCCCGCTCCGGCGCGTCGCCGGCCATGAACGGCGAAACCACGGCGCCCGCCTCATGCAGGATCGCCAGCCCGGCGGCCACGTCCCAAAGGTTGATGTGCAGCTCGACGTAGCCGTCCAGCCGGCCGCAGGCGACGTCGGCCAGCCCCATCGCGCCGGACCCGCCGGCGCGCATCATCGCTCCCGACCGCATCACGCCCTGCACCAGCGCCGCGTAGCGTTCGTCGTCGATGCGTGGCGACCAGCCGCACTCGACGGTCGCGCGGGTCAGCTCGGCGGTGGCGGCGGCCCGGATCGGACGGCCGTTCAGCCGCGCGCCGCCGCCGCGCCGGGCGTCGAACACCTCGCCCAGCGCCGGTGCCGCCAGCACGCCGAGCAGCGGCAGCCGGCCCTCGACCAGCCCGAGCGAGATGCACCACCGGCTGCCGCCGCGGGCGTAGTTGGAGGTGCCGTCGATCGGGTCGACCACCCAGCGGCGCCGGCCCGGCCGCGCCCGCCCAGTTTCCGACAACCCGGTCTCCTCGCCCTGGAAACCGTCGCCGGGAAAGGCGCGCGCCAGCTCGGCGGCGAGGAACCGCTCGACCGCGAGGTCGGCCTCGGTGACCCAGTCCTGTGCGCCCTTCAGCGTGCCGGCGGCGGCTCCGGGCGGCGGGCGGCGCTCCATGGCCATGACGCCGGCGGCGATGGCGAGGTCACGGGCAATCGGCAGGATCTGGTCCAGGTCCGCTTCGGTCATCATCCGCCCGTCCGATAAATCGCCCCAGCGGCGATGCCGATGCCCTACACCGGCGACGGCAACACGGGAACCGCGGACGTGAAGGTGATCGGGCTGACCGGCGGCATCGCGACCGGCAAGACCACCGCGGCGCGGGCGCTGCGCCGGGCGCGCCTCCCGGTGTTCGACGCCGACGCAACGGTGCGGGCGATGCAGGCGCCCGGCGGCGTGGCGCTGCCAGCCATCGCGCAGGCGTTCCCCGGCATGGTGCGAACCGACTCCGACGGCATGCTGCGGCTGGACCGGGCGGCGCTGCGGCGGGCGGCGCTGGCCGACCCGGCGGCGCTGCGGCGGCTGGAGGCGATCATGCATCCGCTGGTGCATGGGCGCGAGCGCACCTTCCTCGCCGCCGCCCGGCGCAGCGGGGCGCGTGCCGCGGTGCTGGACATTCCGCTGCTGGTGGAAACCGGCCGGCTGGGCCGCCGCGACCATGGCGGGATCGACGCGGTGATCGTGACTTCGGCGCCAGCCAGCGTGCAGCGCAGCCGGGCGCTGCGGCGCGGCACGCTGAGCGAGGCGCAACTGGCGGCGATCCTCCAAAGGCAATTGTCGGACACGCAACGGCTTCGTCACGCGCGTCGCGCAGTTATAACACGTGTTGTTAACACGGGACTATCGCTGCATCACGGCAATATGCAATTATTACGGACAATGCGGGAGCTGCTGCGATGAGCCGGGCTGTGTTGTTCGATACGGAGACGACGGGCCTCGATCCGTTGACCGGGCACCGGGTGATCGAGGTCGCGGCCATCGAGCTGATCCGCGACCTGCCGAGCGGACGGCATTTCCACGCGCTGCTGCACCCTGACCGCGACGTTCCCGACGACGTGGTTCGCATCCACGGCATCACCCTCGACCAGCTGACCGGCAAGCCGCGGTTCCGCGAGGTCGCCGACGAGCTGCTGGCGTTCTTCGCCGACGATCCCCTGGTCGCGCACAACGCGCCGTTCGACTTTGGCTTCCTCGACGCCGAGCTGGCGCGCATCGGCCGCCCGGCGCTGGACCGCGCCAGGATGGTCGACACCCTGGCGCTGGCCAAGGCGCGGTTCCCCGGCCTGCCCAACAGCCTCGACGCGCTGTGCCGCCGGTTCGGCATCGACCTCACCGAGCGCACCTCGCACAACGCGCTGCTCGACTGCCGCCTGCTGTCGGACGTGTACGTCGAGCTGACCGGCGGGCGGCAGCGGGCGCTGTGGTCGGGCGAGGCCGCCGCCGCCAACCCGCCGGCCATGGCCCTGCTGCCCGGCCGGCCGCCGAGCGGGCCGCGGGTCGGCCGGCCGATGCGGCCCGAGGCGTCCGAGCTGGCCGCGCACGCCGCGTTCGTGGCGCGGCTCAAAGACCCGCTCTGGGCAGCGACATGACGGCGTCGCCAAGCAGGCTGCGGTCGCTGTTGCGAAGGCCGCCGGCGCCGCAATCGCTGCTGGCGGCTGCGGTGGCGCACGCGCGCGACGGCATGATGCTGTTCGACGCCGCCGGCGGCTTGCAACTGTGGAACGAGCAGGCGCTGGCCGCCACCGGGCTGCCGGCCGAGCTGTTCAGCCGCCCCGCCACGCTGGCGCAACTGGCCGCCGCCACGGCGCACTGGCCGGGCGCCCCGCTGGCGGCTGCCCGCCCTGCCCCCGGGCAGCCGGCGGTGGAGACCCGGGTCGGCGACAAGGTGCTGGAGGTGTGGCGCCGGGCCATGCCCGACGGCAGCCAGGTCGTGGGGGTGGCCGACGTCTCCCGCCGCGCCGAGGCGGAAGCCATCGCGCGCCAGGCGCAGAAGATGGAGGTGCTGGGGCAGCTTACCGGCGGCGTCGCGCACGACTTCAACAACCACATGCAGATCGTCTCGACCAACCTCGAGCTGATGGGCACGCGGGTGGCCGGCGACGCCTGGCTGAGCGAGCGGCTGGCCAGCGCCATGGCCGGCGTCGACCGCGCCGCGCGCCTGACCCGCCACCTGCTGGCCTACGCGCGCGAGCAGCGGCTGACGCCGGAGGCGGTCGACGCCAGGGTCCTGCTGCTGGCCATGGAGGACATGCTGCGGCGCGTGCTCGGCGAGGCGGTGAGCGTCGCGGTGACCATCGACGGGGCGCTGTGGCCGACCACCGTCGATCCGCAGCAGCTGGAGACGGCGCTGCTCAACCTGGCCGTCAACGCGCGCGACGCGATGCCGGACGGCGGGCGGCTCACCATCGAGGCTGCCAACGCCACGTTCGAAGCCGGCGATTCGGTCGAAGGCGTGGCGACGCCAGGCGACTACGTGATGATCGCGGTCTCGGACACCGGCGGCGGCATGACGCCGGAACAGCTCATCCGCGCCACCGAGCCGTTCTACACCACCAAGGCGAGCGGGGCCGGCACCGGCCTGGGCCTGGCGATGGTCCATGCCTTCGCCAAGCAGTCCGCGGGAAGCCTCAAGCTGTACAGCGGGGTCGGCCACGGCACCACGGTGCGGCTGTTCCTGCCGCGCAGCGATGCGGCGCCGCAGCCGGCATCCGCCCCGGGGGCGCCGATCGAACTGGCCCAGGGCGAGTTGGTGCTGGTGGTCGAAGACGATGCGACGGTGCGCGTCGCGTGCGGCCACGCCTTGCGCGAGCTGCGCTACCGCACCGTCGAGGCCGGCAGCGCCGCGGCGGCCCTGGCGCTGCTGGAGGATGGCCTGCGCCCGGACCTGCTGTTCACCGACGTGGTGATGCCGGGCCAGCCCAGCGCCCGCGTGATGGCGGCGCGCGCGCGCGAGATGGCGCCCGGATTGGCCGTGGTGTTCACCTCCGGCTACACCGAGGGCGCCATCGGCGCAGCCGGCCGGCTTGACCCTGGCATGATCCTGGTCAGCAAGCCGTGGCGGCTGCGCGACCTGGCGCGCAAGCTCCGCCTCGCGCTGGCCCAGGCGCCGCGCGCCGCAGCCGCCGCTGCAGGTGCTGCTGGTGGAGGACGAGCCGCTGATCCGCATGGCCACCGCCGACCTGATCGCCGATATGGGGCACAAGGTGCAAGAGGCGGGCGACGGCGCCGCGGCCATGCGCCTGCTGCGGACGCGCCCGGCCGACCTGCTGATCGTCGATCTCGGCCTGCCCGACATCGACGGGCTGGCCCTGGTCGAGGAAGCCTGCGCCGTCCGGCCCGGGCTGCGGGTGATCGTGACCACCGGCCGCGACGCTCCCGCCGGGAACGCCGCCCAGCCGAACGGGAAGTGGCTGCTCAAGCCGTACGACGGCGCGGCGCTGCGCGAGGCCATCGACGGCGCGACGGTGACGCCGACCGGGGCCGCCGCTTAAGCCGAACGCCAAGCTTCAGGTTAAAGCCGGGCTTCAGGTTAAAGCCAGGCTTCAGGTTAAAGCCGGGCTTCAGGTTAAAGCCGGGCTTCAGGTCAGGAACGAGGCGGCGTCGGCGCCGTTCGCCGTGGCGACGTTGCCGATCGTGGCGGCGCTTTCGGCGGCTGCGGCGGCCTGGGCGCGGCGACCCTGCCACAGCGCCACGAAGTCGATCGGCTGCAGCAGCACCGGGGGGAAGCCGCCGTCGCGGGTCACGTCGGCCAGGATGTTGCGGGCGAACGGGAACAGCAGGCGCGGGCACTCCACCAGCACCACCGGCTCGATCGCGTTGTCCGGCACGCCGTTCAGGGTGAAGATGCCGCCATACGACAGCTCGGCCAGGAACACCCGGTTGCCTGGCGCTGCGGCGGAGGCCTCGGTGTCGGTGGCCTCAGCGCGGATTTCCAGCACCACCTCGTAGACGTCCTGGCCTTCCTGCACGCGGCGCGCCTGCACGTCGAGGTTGATGTCGACCTTCGGCGCGCTTCGCAGCGTGGTGTAGATCGCCGGCGCCCCCGGCACCTCGAACGACAAATCCTTCACATACTGGATGTTGACCACCAGCGGCGGCATCGCGGCCTGCGGGGGGGCGGCGTCGGGCATCGGGGCAGACTGGGACATGGCTCACTCTCCGCTTATTTCGGCGGCGGTAGCACAGCCGTCAGTCGAATCACAAACGTTCCGCCGCCATCCGCGCCAATTCGGCCCGCACGCCGCCGGCGTCGCGCACCGGAGCCGCCCAGTCGATCCGCAGCACGCGCTCGTCCGCGGCGAGGTCGCAGCCATCGACGTCGACGGCCACCATCCGCCAGGCATTGGCGGCGTCCCCCGCGATGCGAGCCAAGGCGGGACCGTGGTCGTCGTTGCAGTGCGCCATGATCGAGGCCGCCGCCGCGGCGACCGCCGCCGCCACGTCCGGGTCGGGCAGCAGCTTCGCAGGAGGCAGCCGGAAAGCGCGCGCGAAGCCGCCCACGAACGACGCTTCGGCGATCTCGACCTGCCACAGGTTGAAGTCGCTGAAATCGAAGTAGAGCGCCGCATACGGGTGCAGCGCCAGCCAGCGCGCCCGCAGCGCGGCATCGGCGGTGATGCTGGCCCTGCCCGAGACGGTGAGCCGCGGCGCGGTCTGCGGGTTGGCGTCCGTCGCCTCGCCCATCGCCATCACGGCGCAGCGCGGGTCGGCGCGCAGGTGCCGGGTATGCTCTGAAAGGTCGGACAGCAGCATCAGCGGCGACAGGTCGGGCGCCGTCGCCGGGGTGACCAACCCTGCGAACGGCTGCCCGTCGCGCTGCGTGGCCAGGGTTCCGGCGCGGGCGCGGCGGAGCAGCAGCCGCGCCTCGGTCGCTGGGGAGATTTCGGCCTTGTCGCCTTCTGCCATGATCGCGTGCTTTTTCCAGCTGTTTTGCGCCATAATCGACGCCTAAGTGCCCGTATGCAACGGCGCACAGGAGGCGAAGCCGCGCCATGAAGCAGACAATTGCCCTGGTCGACGACGACCGCAACATCCTCACCAGCGTTTCCATGACGCTGGAGCAGGAAGGCTTCCTGGTCCGCACCTACACCGACGGCGAGAGCGCGCTGCAGGGCATCGTCGCGCGCCCGGTCGACCTCGCCGTGCTCGACATCAAGATGCCGCGCATGGACGGCATGGAGCTGCTGCAGAAGCTGCGCGTCCGCTCCGCCTTGCCGGTGATCTTCCTCACCTCCAAGGACGAGGAGGTGGACGAGCTGATGGGGCTGCGCCTCGGCGCCGACGACTACATCACCAAGCCGTTCAGCCAGCGCCTGCTGATCGAGCGCATCCGCGCCCTGCTGCGCCGCAACGAGACCAGCCGGGCGGAGGGTTCCGGGGCGCCCCCCGGGGGCATCCTGGCGCGCGGTCCGCTGGTGCTGGACGAGACCAAGCACCAGTGCCTGTGGCACGACCGGGACATCCAGCTGACCGTCACGGAGTTCTTGCTGCTGAAGACCCTCGCGGCGCGGCCCGGCATGGTGAAGTCGCGCGACCAACTGATCGACGCCGCGTACGGCGAGAACATCTACGTCGACGACCGCACCATCGACAGCCACATCAAGCGGGTCAGAAAAAAGTTTCGGGCCCATGACGACAGCTTCAACCACATCGAGACGCTGTACGGCATCGGCTACCGTTACAAGGAGAGCTGACCTTGCCAGACTTGCATGTCGGCTCCCAGCACGTAGGCTCCGCATACGATGGGGTGGCCGACGCCGGTCCGCTGCCGTTGACGCCGAAGCGCCGGCCGCGCACCCGCAGCACCGGGGCGATGCGCCTGGCGTCGCCGCTGCTGCGCCGCATCCTGCTGGTCAACCTGGTGCCGCTGGCGCTGCTGCTGGCGGCCCTGCAGCGGCTGGACCAGTACCAGAACGGCCTGCTGGAGGCCGAGGTCAGCACCTTCCGCGAGCAGGCGCGCAGCTATGCCGGGGCGCTCGGCGAGGCGGCGGTGCGCGAGGACAACCACGGCGACGTGCAGCTGGTGCCCGAACTCGCGCGCGCGCTGCTGCGCCGGCTGACCGAGCCTAGCCCGAACGCCCAGGCCAAGCTGTATGCCCCGGACGGCCAAATGGTCGCCGACAGCCGCGTGCAGCTCGACGGCACCACCGCCAGCGACAGCCCGGAGCCGGTCTCCGGCCGCAACCCGGTGGTCGACGCGGTGGGCCGCGCCTACGACCGGGTGGCTGGCCTGCTGCCGCACGACGTCGGCCCGGTGCTCGACGCCAGCCCGTCCGCGGGCGGCTCCGACTGGCAGCCCGACGTGCGCCAGGAGGTGCGGCTCAGCGGCTCGGACCAGAGCCGCGAGATGCCGCCGTATATCCGGCGCACCGTCACGGGCCGCCTGCTGCTGACGGTGGCCGAGCCGGTGGCGCGCAACAAGCACACCGTCGGCATCGTGCTGCTGACCCGCGAGGCGCGCGAGGTCGACCAGAGCGTGCTCGACGTGCGGCTGTCGATCCTTGGGTTGTTTGGGCTGGCGCTTGGGCTGACGGTGCTGCTGTCGTGGTACCTGTCGCGGACCATCGCGCGGCCGATCCTGCGCCTTGCCGGCGCCGCCGAGCAGATGCAGGAGGGCCGCGGCCGTGCCGGGACGGTGCCGCCCGGCCTGCTGGCGCGCACCGACGAGGTGGGCGAACTGGCGGCGGCGCTGGACGACTCGGCGCGGGCGTTGTGGGACCGCATGGACGCCATCGAGCAGTTCGCCGCCGACGTCGCGCACGAGATCAAGAACCCGCTGAGTTCCATCCGCAGCGCCATCGAGACGCTGCCCCGGATCGACGACCCGGCCAAGCAGCGCCGCCTGCTGGCGATCATCGGCGAGGACGTGGTCCGGCTCGACCGGCTCATCAGCGACATCAGCGACGCTTCGCGCATCGACGCCGAGCTGTCGCGCCTGGCGACGCAGCCGGTCGACCTCACGCCGCTGCTGGGAATGCTGGTCGAGCTGGACGAGGCCACGCGCGACGACGACGACCCGCGGCTGGAGCTGGTGACGCTCAAGGGGCGCGTGGTGGTGCAGGCCGTCGAGGGCCGGCTGGTGCAGGTGCTGCGTAACCTGATCGCCAACGCCCAAAGCTTCTCGCCGCCGCATGGCCGTATCGCCCTAACGGCCCGGGAAGCCGGCGCCATGGTCGAGATCAGCGTCGAGGATGACGGGCCGGGGCTGCCCGACGGCGCGCTGGAGCATGTCTTCGACCGCTTCTACTCCGAGCGGCCGGACGGCGAGCGGTTCGGCCAGCACTCCGGGCTGGGCCTGTCGATCAGCCGGCAGATCGCCGAGGCGCTGAAAGGCCGGCTGGTGGCGGAGAACCGCCGCGGCCAGGACGGGCATGCGGCGGATGGCCGCGTCGTCGGCGCGCGCTTCGTGCTCAGTCTGCCGAAGGCGCCAGCCTGACCGACGCCGTCTCAAGCAACCCGGCGTAGGTTTTCGGGTTGATCGGGGCGAGGTTTGCGACGAGCGGGTTACGACTTTTGGCGCGCGCGCCCATGTCGGCCATCAACTCGTCGAAATGGGCGTGGTGGAATGGCGCCACGCACAGGCCGCCGTAGGTGGCGGCCACGCGACGTCCCCGCCGCCTCCAGTGCAGCGTGCGGGCAATCTCCGCGCGCATGGCGGCGTCGGTCGGCTGCCGCTTGAGCGTGCCGTCGAAGTAACGCGCCAGCCAGTGCGCGCCGAGTTCCGCCGACAAGGCGCTGGCGAAGCTGGAGTTGAAGCCCACGAAGCCGAGGCCGGGCAGGTCGGGGTTCACGATCAGGCGGTGGAGCCGGTACTGCCCGTCGGGCTCGATCAGCTTCTCCAGCGCCTCCTGGTCGAGGAACGGCAGGTCCTGTCGCCAGCCGATCGCCAGCACCACGCTGTCCGCGGCGATCTTGGTGGCGCCATTCACCACGACGCTGCCCGGCTCGTAGCCCGTGGGAGTGCCCTGGACCATCCGCAGGCGACCGTCGCGAACCGCCTTGTAGAAGCCCGGCGTCTCGATGCCGGTGGCGCAATGGATGCCGTCCTCGATCCGCGTGACCGGGCGCAGGCCAGCTTTCTTCAATCCGAACTGCGCCTCCAGCAGCGCCTCCAGCGCCCGCCAGTTGGCCCAGATGACCGGCGCCAGGAGCCGTCGCGCCAGGCGCCCGGCGCGGCTCGGCGCCCACGGCATGAACATGGCCTCCGAGGCGCGGCAATAAAGGATGTTCTTGAAGTTGACCACGCCGCCGAAGAAGTACGGGATCTTCCAGGTCGCCTGCCGATAGACCACCGAAACCGTCCTCGCGCCCTCGGCCAGGGCGTTCATCGCGACGTCGGTGGCCGACTTGGAGAACCCGACGACGACCACGTCGCGGCCTTTTGCCTGCTCCCCGCCGGCGTACTCGGACGAGTGCCGGATAGCGCCGCCGGCCGCACGGAACGCGGCCTCGCCCGGCAACGCCAGCGTCCTTGGCCGGCTGAACTGGCCAGTCGCCACCACCAGGGCGTCGTAGCGCTCCACCTCCGCCGCGACGCCGGCTTGGCGCAGCGTGACGGACCAGCCCCCGCCCTCGGCCGCGCGCGATGCGGACATTGTTTCGGTCTGCAACCGTATGCGCGGGCGCAGCCCGAAGCGCTGCGCGTAGGCGGTGAGATAGGCGTGCATCTGCGCCCCGCTCGGCCACTCCGGATAGTCGGCGGGCATTGGAAAATCGCTGAAGCAGTAGAGGTCGCGCGGCGTCTGCGTCTGCACGCCGGGATATGACCGGGCCGGGTCCCAGACCCCGCCCAGGTCGCCGCTCTTCTCGATGACCGTCACGTCGTGGCCGTGGCCGCCGATGACCTTGGCGGCCACCAGCCCGCTGATGCCGGCGCCTATGACGCAAACCTTCAACGCCCGCGCTTGAGGCCCATGCTCGACGCCGATATCAGGCATTTTGCCTCCTAGCAGCCTGTCGGAGTGAGGTTCGGGCGATGTCGCGCAACCCGGTTGGAAATCATGGCCGCTAACGGCCCAGCAATCGCTTGTAGCGGTCGCAACGGCTGATCACCGCAGTTTCCGCGGTGCA
>JAABUY010001393.1_pt1 | contig 32687 bp, 34 predicted proteins | sample 5560271 | NCBI WGS metagenome assembly JAABUY01 (sample SAMN10711886, study PRJNA513374) | rock metagenome | isolation source: Antarctica rocks | place: Antarctica: Victoria Land, University Valley | reverse complement strand
CGCTACCGCGCCCTGCTGATCCGCTGGTCCAAGAAGTCCGCTAACCACGACGCCCTGCTGCAGTTCTCATTCGCCCTGATCACCTGGCAGCAGATGGGCGTCATGCCCTTATTGCGATAGGTACTAACGGCGTTCCGCGGTGCGCGCGTGCTCGGCGATGAACGCCTCGGTCAGCGCCCGGGCCTCGTTGTCGGGACGCTGGGTGTGCGGCGACTTCATCAGGTAGGAGGAGGGCCCGTCCAGCTGCCCGGCCACGCCGTGGTTGAGCGCGAGCTTGGCGCAGCGGACGGCGTCGGTGACGATCCCCGCCGAGTTCGGCGAGTCCCACACCTCGAGCTTGAGCTCTAAGTTGAGCGGTACGTCGCCAAAAGCCTGGCCCTCCATGCGGATGTGCGCCCACTTGCGGTCGGTGAGCCACGGCACGTAGTCCGAGGGGCCGATGTAGACGTCGTCGGCCGGGAGCTCGTGGTCGAGGATCGAGGTGACCGCGTTGGTCTTGGAGATCTTCTTGGACTCCAGGCGCTCGCGCTCGAGCATGTTGTAGAAGTCCATGTTGCCCCCCACGTTGAGCTGGGAGGTGCGCAGCATCTTGACCCCCCGCTCCCCGAAGAGCCGGGCAAGCGTGCGGTGCACGATCGTCGCGCCGACCTGCGACTTGATGTCATCGCCGACGATCGGCAGTCCGGCCTTGACGAAGCGCTCGTTCCAGTAGTCCTCGCGGGCGATGAAGACCGGGATGCAGTTGACGAACCCGCACCCGGCATCGAGGATCTGCTCGACGTACCACTTGGTCGCCTGCTCGGAGCCCACGGGCAGGTAGGACACGACGACGTCGGTCTGGGTCTCCTGGAGGATCTCGGAGATCGGCGCCGTCGGTCCCGGCGCCTTGGTGATCCGCTCCTTGAGGTACTTGCCCAGGCCGTCGTGGGTCATGCCCCGGTGCACGGGGACGTCGAGGTGGCCGACCTCGGCGAAGGTCAGCGTGTTGTTCTGACCGGAGTGGATGGCCTCGGAGAGGTCCTTGCCCACCTTCTCGGCGTCGATGTCGAATGCCGCCGAGAACTCGATGTCTCCGACCCGATAGCCGCCCAGGTCTGAGTGCATGAGGCCGGCAACCGCCTCAGCCGGGTCGGCGTCGCGATAGTGCTGGACGCCCTGGACGAACGATGAGGCGCAGTTGCCCGCGCCGATGATGGCGACGCGGACCTTCTCCTGCTGGCGTCCGCGGGGGTCGGCGGCCGTTGTCGCCGTGGCTGCCCCCGAGGCGGCGGGGGCCGTCGTGGGCGGGGCGGGCTGGGCGACGCTGTGGGCGCCGTTGACTGAGGGGGTGGAGGTCTGGTTCACGGAGGGTCGGGTCCTTTGCTGGGGGCTCGTGGTCGTGAGACGAAAAGCTCCGCCGCAGGCCACTGGGATGGCTCGCCCTCGTGGAGGGCCCACCAGGGACTCAACGTCGTCCGCGCCCGCCGGTTACATCAGCCTCCGCCGCTTTGACGCGTCGGGGAGGGCCGTCGGGGGCATAGTCGCCCTGTGGCCCCGAGCACGACCATCTCTGTCCGGCTCACGCCCGACGAGCGCGCACCCGCCGACGCGCGCCACGTGGTCCGTGATGCGCTGGCCGGCAGCGAGCCGGCCTGGCGCGAGACGGCAGCGCTCATCGTCAGCGAGCTGGTGACCAATGCGCTGCGCCACGGCGCGCCGCATCCCACCGACCACATCGTCCTGCTCGTCGAGCGTTCGCGCGAGAGCATGCGCATCGAGGTGCGCGACCCGGGGCGCGGAGCAACCATGCCCCAGCCCCGCGCGCCCCAGGGGGCCGCTGGCGGCTGGGGGCTGATGCTCGTCGAGCGCCTGGCCGACCGCTGGGGCTACGCCGAGGATGGGGGCGGCACGCTCGTGTGGGCCGATATCGGCGCTCCCGCGTAGTCGCGGTCGAGGATCTCAGACCGGCGGCGCGGCCACGAGCGCGCGACGCACGTGCAGGATGCGCTGGAGCGTGGTGAACACCGTCAGCCCGGCCAGCACGTAGACCGCCGGAGCCAGCAGCTGGAAGTCGCCGAGCGAGGCGCCGCGCGCGAAGACGAGACCGACGGAGAGGATGACGACCCGCACGGGTCGAGTGGCCAGGCCCACCTTGCACTCGACGCCCAGCGCCTCGGCGCGGGCGCGGGTGTAGGAGACCATCAGCGAGCCCAGGACGGCGAGCACCACCGCGGCCACGGCCACCTCGTCGTGGCGGACGGCGAAGTAGGCGCCCACCGTGGTGAGCACCAGCCCCTCCTCCGTGCGGTCGAGGGTGGAGTCCAAAAAGGCGCCGAACGGTGTCCCCTTGCCCGACATGCGGCTGTAGCGCCCGTCCAGGGTGTCGAGCACCGACCCCAGCACGAAGGCGACGCCGGCCAGGAAGAACAACCGCTCCAGGACCAGGGCCGCGGCCAGCACGTTGCCGGCGAAACCGGTGAGTGAGATCGCGTTGGGGGTCAGGCGCGACTCGATCAGCCGGTTGCGCATCGTCGCTGAGAGCACCGGCGCGGACGGCGCGCGGCGCGGCGGGCGAGCCGCGCCGGGCGGGGCCGCGGGGCTGGCCATCAGGCCGTTGCGGCCATCAGGCTGGCGCCTCGGCCGCCGACCGCGCTCCGGGCGCAAAGGCCCACGCGTGGGGACGCAGCTGCCCGATCCGGGAGGCGCTCCAGGCCGCGCTCCCGGCCACCGCCGCGCCGCAGGCCACGTCGAACCAGAAGTGGTTGCCCGTGGCGATGACCACCCAGATGATGAAGGCCGGGTAGGCCCAGAACAGCGCCCGCAGCGCCCGCGGCCCGACCAGGCGCGCGAGGGTCAGGCCGAGCATGAGGCTGAAGGCGACGTGCATGCTGGGGATGGCGGCATACGGGTTGAAGATCGCGTTGACCGTCGCGTTCTCGGCCGGGACCCCGGTCAGCTGGGCCACGGTGTCGGTGAAGCCCCACTCGGGCAGCAGCCGCGGGGGCGCGGTCGGGAACACCACGTAGAGCACCAGCGCCATCGCCATCGCCACCATGAACATGTTGCGCACGAAGTAGAAGCTGCGGTTGTGGCGCAGGTAGATGAAGACCAGCAGGGCCAGCGCGACCGTGAACTGCGAGTTCAGATAGGCCCAGTCGGCGAGGGTGATCAGCCAGTGCTGGGTGGCCGACCAGCGCTGGATGGCCGGCTCGACGAAGGTGTGCAGTCCCCGCTCGAGCCCGATCACGTGGTTGGCGTTGACGAAGGCGCTGACGTCCTGGCGCCAGACCGCGCCGCGGACGAGCGAGTAGCCGTAGTAGCCCACCAGGCACAGCGCGATCTGGCGCAGCGCATCGAGCCCGCCGCGGGGCAGCACGCGCCCGGGGAGGCGGTGGAGGCGGAGGGCGGCGGGCGCGGGGAAGGACAAGTCAGGGCAGGGTAGCGGCGGGTTTGTGTCCCTACCTACCCCGACAGCGCGGCGTGGTAGCACCGATCCGTCCCAGCGCGAAGCGCGCCGCGACGCGCACCGGGCCCGGCCCCGTCACCCGTACCCGGGTGAACCCGGACGGGCCCGGGCCGACGCATCCGCTACCGGCCACCAGGGCCCAGTAGGGCGTGAAGCGCACCCGCACGTCCAGGGTGCCGGCTGCGGCCGCGTCCAGGGAAAAGCCTGTCGCTCCCAGCGATGTCAGGCGTCCCGGACCCGACAGCAGCCCGGGTGCCCCCACCACCGCGTAGATGCTCCAGTGCGCCGTGCGCTGTGCCAGGGCCAGCCAGGGCAGCCCCGCCCGGATGAGCCTCGCCTCGTCGCGGCCCGCCGGGGCGAGCGCGACATCGGGCAGCGCCACCCAGTGCACGCCGAGACCGTCGAGCCAGCGCCGGTAGGCCTCGGGCCGCAGCGCTCCGTCGTGGAAGAGGCCGTCGTAGCGGACGTCGAGCTGTCCCTCCCAGCCCCGGGCCAGCGCCACGCTCCGGGCCAGCAGCGCCGTCTCCCAGTGGGCGCGGGTGAAGGGCACCTCGATGCGTACCGGCTGCGCCGGCTGGGTGGCCAGGAAGCGCAGTACCGGCGCGTAGTAGCCGGCGTGGGTCGAGGCGTCGGCCTTGCCCACCTCGCGGGTCGGCCCCCACACCTCATAGACGGCGAGGGGCAGCGCCAGTCCGGCGAGCAGCCAGCCGCGGCGCAGGCGCCCGGCGCCGACAAGCAGCGGGCCGGCCAGCAGCGCCGCCGGGCGGGTGGCGTTCGAGCCCATGGGAGAGGGGACGGTCAGCGCCGCCAGCGTGCCCAGGGCGTAGAGCCCAGCGCCCGCCCGCAATACGGTGCGGCCCGGTTCGACAGCGACCGCGACTCCGATGGCGATGGCGATGACCAGCGTGGCGGCCACGGGGGAGAAGGGCTCCGACCCCCCCTCGGGGAATGTGATCGACAGGGCCACCGTCGCCCCGAGGGCGCCGGCCCCGGTGATCAGTGCGCCGCGCCGGGCGCTCGACGGCCCGGCCAGCGCCACCGCTCCGGCGGCCATGAGCAGGAAGAGCCCGGCCACCGGGCTGGTCAGTGAGCACAAGACGGCCAGGGCCCCGGCTGCCGCCCTTCGTCCGCGCGACAGCGCGATCAGCGCCCCGAGGCCGATCGCGGTCCCCAGCGCGAAGGTGAGCCGGCCGATGAGCAGCTCCCCCAGCGTGCCCAGCGCGAACCAGGCGGCGGCGGGCGGAGCCCGGCGCCCGAGCCGTTCAGCCGCCAGCCACCCGAAGGCCATCGCCGCCGCCACCGCCGCCAGCGCCCCGGTGACCCGGGCGCCGAGCAGCGCGCCCAGCGGAGGGAAGATCAGGCTGTAGCCCGGCACGTGGTGACCGGCGAACCACTGGTCGTCCCAGACTGAAAGCCCGTGCTGGGCGAAGAAGCCGGCCCGGTAGACCTGGGCGGCGAGGTCCGGCGTGCGCGGCGCGAGGACCAGCCAGCCCAGGGCGCACGCCCCGGCCACGGCCCCGGAGGCGCCGGCCAGCCCGCCGGGCGTGCGCAGCTCCCCGCCCCGGCGGTCTAGGCCCGGCATCGAGGCCCTCGGTCCACCAGCCGGTCCAGCGCGAAGCGGGTGACCACCCGCACCACACCCGGGCGCCGGACGGTGAGAAGGGTGAGCCCGCCGGGGCCGTCGGCCACGCAGCCACTCCCCGAGGCCAGCGCCCAGTAGGGCGAGAAGCGCTCGCGGACCAGCAGGGTCGCTGGCCGGTCGGCGTCGAGCGCGAACGAGCTGACCCCCAGCGCAGTGAGCCGCCCGGGGCCGACGACCAGGCGTGCCTGCGCGCGCTCCCACACCTGCCAGTGGGCCGAGCGGAAGACGGAGCGCAGGCCGGTCACCGCGTCGGAGCGCAGCAGCGCCGCCTCCTCGCCCGCGGACTTGTCGAGTTGTGCGTCGGGCAGGGCGACGAAGCGCACTCCGGTGGAGTCGAGCCACGCCGCGTAGGCGGCCGGGGTGAGTCGTCGCGTTGCGTAGAAGAGGGCGTTGTCGCCCCGATCGAGCTGGCGCTCCCAACCGCGGGCGAGCGGGTAGCGGGGTGCTACGCGGGTGGCCTCGTAGTGGCTGAGGGTGAAGGGGATCTCCACCCGGAACGGGGCGGTGCCCTGGCGGTCGAGGAAGCCGAGCAGGGGTGCGTAGTAGGCGCTGGTCACCGACGGGTCTGCGTCGCTCTTGCGGACGTCGCGCACCCCGTCGGCCCACTGGAACGCGACGGCCCCGAGCCCGACCGCGATGGCCGCCGCGGCCCACGCGCCCGCCGGCTCGGGCCGCCGCAGCCCGGCGCGCCGGTCGAGCAGCAGCCCGATCAGCAGCGGACCGGCGAGCAGGGCCGGCAGCCGGGAGGTGTTGCCCCCGAGCGGGGTGGCGGCCACGTACGCCGCGACGCAGAGCACGAGCGAGAACGCGCCGCCCCAGGCGAGCGTCCGCGAACGCTGGCTGGCCCACCACGCGGCAGCACAGACCAGCGCGCTGGCCAGGACGGAGTGCCACAGAGCGGAGAATGCGTAGGGCTCGGAGCCGCCTTCGGGGAAGGCGAGCGCGAGCAGGCCCACCGGGGCCAGCGCGGCCGCGGCGAGCAGGAGGCCGTGGCGCCGCCCGGCGCCGAGCCACCACGCCGCTGCGGCCAGGGCCAGGTCCAGGGCCGCCACCGGACTGACCAGGGCGCAAACGACGGCAAGGGCCGGCGCCGGTCGGCGCCGGGCGTGGCTCGCCGCGACCAGCGCCCACAGCCCGACGGCCAGGCCGAGGGCGAAGGGCAGCCGACCCGAGAGCAGATCGCTGAGGGTGGCCAGCGCGAACCAGTACGCGGCCAGCCGTCCCGCGCGCCCGAAGCGCTCCACCGCGAGCACGGCGAAGCCGGCGGCAGCCACCGGTGCGCTGAGCGCGCCCACCGCCTGGGGGCCTACGACCGCGGCCAGGGGCGGGAACAGCACGCTGTAGGCCGGGGTCAGATGGCCCGAGTACCACCCCCCGTCCCAGATGGCCAGGGGGTGGTGGGCGAACAGCCAGGCGCGGTAGAGGTGGGCAGCCAGGTCGGCGCTCGGCGGATCGAGCGCCAGCCACACGGCGGCGGGGACGGCGGCGATCGCCGCGGAGACGAGCGCCGTGCGCCGCATGCCGACAGCCTAGGGTGCGGCAACCGGCAGGACGCCCGCTACCTGGGCCGCCGGCGCCCCCGGCCTGGAGGCCCAGTCACTAGGGTCCGTTGGGTGGTGGGCACGCTCTGTCTGGGTGAGGCGCTCGTCGATCTCGTGACCGAGGCGCCGGTGGGGTCGCTGGCCGACGCACGCGCCTTCGTGCCGCACGCCGGAGGGGCGGTGGCCAACGTATGCGTGGTCGCCGCGCGCCACGGGGCGCGCGTCGCCCTCGCTGGCGGCGCCGGCGACGACGCCTGGGGTCGATGGCTGCGCAACCGGCTCGTGGCCGAGGGGGTCGACGTTTGCCACTTCACCCTCGGCCAGGGCCGTCGGACCCCGGTCGCCTTCGTCACCGTGGACGGCGCCGGCGAGCCCTCGTATGAGATCTACGCCGAGGGACTCAGCGATGGGTTGCTCACCCTCCAGGGGAGCCTGGACCAGGCGGTGGACGAGGCCGACGCGCTGTTGCTCTCGTCCAACAGCCTCGTCGGCGAGGACGAGCGCTCGTTGACCATGCGGGCGCGCGAGCTCGCCCTCGCTGCCGGCCGACCCGTGCTGTTTGACCCCAACCTGCGCCTGGGGCGCTGGGAGTCGCCCGCTCCGGCCATCGCCGCGTCGATGGCCTGCGTCGATGGCGCCCTGCTCGTGCGCTGCAACCGCGACGAGGCCCGCGTGCTGACCGGCAAGCCCGATCCGGTCCGAGCCGCCGAGGCGCTGGCGCGGGCCGGCGCCCGCCTGGCCGTCGTCACCCTCGGCTCCGAGGGAGCCGTGCTGCGCGGGGAGCTCAGCGCGGATGCCGCCGGCGTGGATGCCCAGGTGCTCAGCACGATGGGGGCGGGTGACACCTTCATGGGCGTGCTGCTCGCCCGTCTGCAGGCGACCGGCTTCTACCCGGCCGCGGCCGCCGCCGGGCTCGCCGACGCGGCGCGCGAGGCGGCGCGGGCGACCGAGCGCTGGGGCGCGACCTGAGCGCAAGCGCGCGCGGCGGCGTCGCCGGCCCCACGCGCTCGCGCGTGCGCTGGGTGCGTGAAGGCCTGCGCAAGGCCTACGGCACCCCGACCATGGCGCCCCACCGACGCCCGGTCGACGAGCTGGTGCTCACCGTCCTCTCCCAGAGCACAAACGATCGCAATCGCGATGTTGCCTTCGCCCGCCTCCGGGACCGCTTCGAGGGGTGGGCGGCGGTGCGCGACGCGCCCCTGGAGGCGGTCGAGGAGGCGATTCGCCCCGGAGGCATCTCCAAGGTCAAGTCGGCGCGCATCCAGGCCATCCTCCGGGCCCTCGACGATCCGCCCGCCCTCGCCCATCTTCGCGAGCGCGACGTGCCCGGCGCCCAGGCCGAGCTGTGCGCGCTCCCCGGGGTCGGACGCAAGACCGCGGCGTGCGTGCTGCTGTTCAGCTGGGGCAAGCGCGACGTACCCGTCGACACCCACGTCGGCCGCGTCGCTGCGCGCCTCGGCCTGCTCCCGCCCAATGCCAGCCCCGGGGCCATCCACGACGCGATGCTGGCGCTGACGCCACGCGGCGCCGAGCTGGAGCTCCACGTCAACCTGCTGCGCCACGGCCGCCGTACCTGCGTGGCCCGGATGCCGCGCTGCCGGGAGTGCGTCCTGCGCCGGGGCTGCCCTTCCGCACGCCCGGGGTGACGCCAAGGATCTGCCATACTCTCACGCAGATTTTCGTCGCACCCCCAGTGGGTGCCATCCACTGCGAAAGGAACAGCCCTATGGGCAAGACCATTGGTATCGACCTCGGCACGACGAACTCCTGCATGGCCGTGCTCGAGGGTGGCGAACCGACCGTGATCGAGAATGCCGAGGGCGGTCGCACGACGCCGTCGGTAGTGGCCTTCGCTCCCTCGGGCGAGCGGCTGGTCGGCACCGTCGCCAAGCGCCAGGCGGTGACCAACCCGACAAACACCGTCTTCTCCATCAAGCGCTTCATGGGCCGCAAGGAGGCCGAGGTGCGCGAGGAGGAGTCGATCGTCCCCTACAAGGTCGTCGCCGGACCGGGTGGCGACGCGCGCGTCGAGGCGGGCGGCAAGCAGCACTCACCGCCGGAGATCTCGGCGATGATCCTGCAGAAGCTCAAGTCCGACGCCGAGGCCTACCTGGGCGACACGGTCGACGGCGCGGTGATCACTGTCCCCGCCTACTTCAACGACGACCAGCGTCAGGCCACCAAGGACGCCGGCAAGGTGGCTGGCCTCGACGTCAAGCGGATCATCAACGAGCCGACCGCCGCCTCGCTGGCCTACGGGCTGGACAAGGAGTCCGACCAGACGATCCTCGTGTTCGACCTGGGCGGCGGCACCTTCGACGTGTCGGTGCTCGAGATCGGCGAGGGGGTCTTCGAGGTCAAGGCTACGGCCGGTGACAACCACCTGGGCGGGGACAACTTCGACAAGGCCATCGTCGACTTCCTCGTCGCCGAGTTCAAGCGCGGCCAGGGCATCGACCTCGCCGCCGACGCCATGGCCCTCCAGCGGCTCTACGAGGCCGCCGAGAAGGCAAAGATCGAGCTCTCGACCACCCAGGAGTCCCAGATCAACCTGCCCTTCATCACGGCTGACGCCACGGGCCCCAAGCACCTCGACCTGCGCCTCACCCGGGCCAAGCTCTCCGAGCTGACCGCCGAGCTGCTGGATCGCACCGTGGCTCCGGTCCGCCAGGCCATGGACGACGCCAAGGAGAAGGGCGTCAAGGAGATCGAGCACGTCGTGATGGTCGGCGGCATGACGCGCATGCCCGCCGTCCAGGAGAAGGTCAAGGAGCTCACGGGCTCCGAGCCCCACCGCGGGGTCAACCCGGATGAGGTCGTCGCTGTGGGCGCCGCCATCCAGGCTGGCGTCCTCGCCGGAGACGTCAAGGACGTCCTGCTGCTCGACGTCACCCCGCTGACCCTCGGCATCGAGACCAAGGGCGGCGTGATGACCAAGCTCATCGAGCGCAACACGACGATCCCCACCCGCAAGTCAGAGGTCTTCTCGACCGCCGAGGACAACCAGCCCAGCGTGGAGATCCACGTGCTCCAGGGTGAGCGCGAGATGGCCCGCTACAACAAGTCGCTGGGACGCTTCCAGCTCACCGGCATCCCACCGGCGCCGCGGGGCATCCCGCAGATCGAGGTCGCCTTTGACATCGACGCCAACGGGATCCTCAACGTGTCGGCCAAGGATCTGGGCACGAGCAAGGAGCAGACCATCGAGATCAAGGCCGGCTCCGGTCTCTCTGACGACGAGATCAAGCAGATGGTCTCCGATGCCGAGCAGCACGCCGACGAGGACCGCCGCCTGCGCGAGCTGGCCGAGGCCCGCAACGGTGGCGAGAACGCCGCCTACCAGGCCGAGCGCCAGCTGACCGACCTGGGCGAGGGCGTCGACGCGGCGGCCAAGGAGGAGATCGAGGCGGCGATCACCGCGGTCCGCGAGAGCCTGGCTTCCGAGGATCCGGCGGAGATCAACGCCAGGACCGAGGCGCTCAACCAGGCCTTCCACAAGGTCTCCCAGGCCATGTACGAGCGCGCCCAGGCCGAGCACGCCGCCTCCGGCAACGGTGCCGGCGAGAACGCCGGCGCCCAGGGCAAGGAGGAGGACGTCGTCGACGCCGAGGTGGTCGACGAGGGCCACGGCCACCACCGATGAGCGTCAACGACGGAGGATCCAGCGGCCCGGGCGTGCGTCCGGGTCGCGCCCCCGCCCCCGGCGCCGGTGCGACGCACGAGGACGACACGGGCGAGGCCGATCGCGCCGCACCGGCGCCGGTGGATGACGCGCTGGCCGCGACTGCCCCGCTGTCAGTGGCCACCGGCGGGGACGAGGGCGCCGCGGGCACGCCGGCCGAGGCCGACGTTGCCCCCGACCCATTGGCGGCCGAACGGACCCGTGCCGCCGAGTACCTCGCCCTGGCCCAGCGGACCCAGGCGGACTTCGAGAACTACCGCAAGCGCATAGCGCGGGAGGCTGCCCTGGCCGAGACGCGTGGCGCCGGCCGGGTCGCTCGCGAGCTCCTCCCGGCCCTGGACAACCTCGCGCTCGCCCTCGACGCCGCCGATGGCGAGGGGGAGGGGGACGGTCACCTGGCCCAGGGCATCCGCCTCGTTCAGTCCGAGCTGCACGCGGCGCTGCGCCGGGTCGGCATCGAGCCGTTCTCACCCCAGGGCGAGCGGTTCGACCCCGTGCTGCACGAGGCAATGGCCTCCCAGCCCGCCGACGGCGTCGAGCCAGGCACCGTGCTCGAGGTCTACCAGCGCGGCTACCGCCACCACGACACCGTCCTGCGGCCGGCGCGCGTCGTCGTCAGCGCCGCGGCGGGCTAGGAGCATCGTGGCCCGGATCGATCCCTACAAGGTGCTCGGCGTCGACCGCAAGGCGACGAGTGACGAGGTCAAGAAGGCCTATCGCCGGTTGGCGCGGGAGAACCATCCCGACGCAAACCCCGGGAACCCGCGGGCCGAGGAGCGCTTCAAGGAGATCTCCCAGGCGCACGACATCCTCTCCGACGCCGACAAGCGTCAGGCCTACGACCGCGGGACCGGTCCGTTCGCGTCCACCCCGGGCGGCGGCTTTGGCTTCGATCCGGGCTCCTTCGCCGGGGGCGTGGGCGACATCTTCTCCAACCTGTTCGGTGGGGGGCGCACCGGGCCGGCACAGGGCCGCCCCCCGCGCGGGCGTGATCTCGAGGCCGAGGTGCGCCTCTCCTTCGATCAGGCCGTCGAGGGAGCCCAGGTGCCGATCTCGGTCGCCACCACCACTCCGTGCCCGACCTGCCACGGCACCGGGGCCAAGCCCGGGACCCAACCACGGATCTGCCCGGTGTGCAGCGGTCGCGGCGTGGAGTCCGAGGGCCAGGGCCTGTTCTCGATCTCCCAGCCTTGTCACCGCTGCGGTGGATCGGGGACTGTCGTCGAGGATCCTTGTCCGACCTGCGAAGGCTCCGGTGCCCAGCAGGCGATGAAGCGCTACCGCGTCAACGTCCCGGCCGGCGTGCGCGACGGAAGCCGCATCCGACTGGGGGGGAAGGGAGAGGGCGGTCCGGGCGGCGTGACCCCGGGCGATCTCTACGTCGTCACCCGCGTCGAGCCCTCGCCTGTGTTCACCCGCAAGGGCGACAACGTCGAGGTCGAGGTGCCGCTCACCATTCCCGAGGCGATCCGGGGCGCCACCGTCGACGTGCCCACGCTCAACGGCGCCAAGAAGCTGCGGGTTCCGGCCGGGACCAAGCACGGCACCGTGCAGCGGCTGCGGGGTGAGGGACCGCCGCGCCTCAACGCCTCCAGCCGCGGGGACATCCACTATCGCTTCGTCATCGACGTGCCCGCCACCCTCTCCTCCGAGCAGCAGGCCGCGGTCGACGAGATGTCCAAGGTGTTCAACGGCGATCCGCGGGCCCGGCTGTTCGCCGCCGTGGGCCGAACCCCCGGCCCGTGATGGGCCGGCGTCCGCGCTCCCGCATCGAGGTCACCGCCGACCGCGGCGTCTTTATGATCTCGGTGGCGGCTGAGCTGGCCGAGATGCACCCGCAGACGCTGCGCATGTACGAGACCCGCGGGTTGATCGCTCCCCAGCGCTCGCCGAAGGGGACGCGCCTGTACTCACAGGGCGACGTCGACCGCCTGCGCCGCATCCAGGAGATGACCGCCGAGCTCGGGCTCAACCTGGCCGGCGTCGAGCGGGTGCTCGAGCTCGAGATCGAGGTGGCTCGCCTGCGACAACGCCTCGAGGCCTCCGAGCGCCGGAGCGAGATGCAGCGCGCGGCGCTGCTCACCGAGGTCGATCGGGTACGGGCTCAGGCGCGGCGCGAGATCGACGCCACCCGGGCCGCCCGGGCCGAGGTCGTCCTCTACCGGCCCGGGGGCGCGCTCGTCCGTCGCCAGGACCTGCGCCGCCACGGCGGCTGACTTGATGTCGGCCGGCGTTTGGGCCGACCCTGTCGGGCCCGCGCCTCGCCCCGGGGCCGCGCCCGCGCCGGCACCGCGCCGGGCGCCGCACCGGACCGAGCAGTTCTCTACACCCTTCGCGCTGGCCGGCGAGCGTGTCGAGAACTGCGCGCCAGAGCGATCACTTCTCTACATCCTTCGTCGCGAGTGGCCAGCGTGTCGCGAACTCCAGCCGCGCGTCAGCTGCCCGTCACCGCCCAGGTGCCGGCCCCGTCGTGTTGGCCAGCGGCGGCTGCGTAGGTCCCCACCTCGGCGCCTTGGGCGTTGGCGTTCGGAACGCTGGGGTTCGTGGGATCGGCGACCAGCACGCCGGGCCGGGGATTGCGCGCATGCGGCGCTCCTTCCTCCTGTGATCTGTCGCGGACGCTAGATGACCTCGGCCGCCGAGGAGCGCCCGAGATCAGCGCCAGCCACCACGAGTGTTTGCGCCGGGCCGGTGGCGGGGACCTCGGGCACTGGTCGCACATCGATGCCAACCGGGGGAGAGACGATGGCCCAGAGCAAGGCTCAGCGCAGCGAGTCGGCCAAGAAGGCTGCCGCCACGCGCAAGCGCAACGCGGCAAAGAAGTCCGAGCAGAAGGTCAAGGCCTCGGCCCGGGGGACAGCGGGACAGATCTCCGACGCCGCGGAATCACTTCGCGCGACGGCCAGGAAGGCCCTCGACGCCGCCGGCAAGCGGGTGGACGCCGAGGCCAAGCGCCTCGGCAGCAGGCGCACGACCAAGAAGTGAAGCCCCGCTTCCAGCCCCGGCGGGGGGAACCTCCCCTCCCGCCGGTAGGGCGCGGGTTCGGGCCGTCAGGCCCGGTTCGCCCGGGCCGCGACCAGCTCGGCGGCCTCTCCAGAGGCGCGGCCGTCGGCCGTGCTGCCATTGCCGTGGCCGAGGCCGGCGGCGACGCGGGCGCCCAGTCCCGGGTCCACGCTGGTCCAGTAGGCGACCACGCGCAGTTGGAGCTCGGCACTGACGCGATCGCTCGCATGTCCGACGATGTTGGTCACCAGGTGCTCCCGGTCGGTGTCGCTCATGACGTCGCGATATAGCGTGCCGGCCTGCCCGAAGTCGTCGTCCTCGGCGTGCTTTTCGTATGCGTAGCGACCCAGCTCGCCGCCCGGGACCGACCAGGACACCTCGGCACCCCGCTGGGGGTCGGCCTGGGGGCCTCCGTGGCTGTTGGGGGCGTAGACGGGCTGATCTCCCGCGTGGTGGTAGGTCATCGCGGCATCCTTGTTGTAGGAGTGCACGTCGACCCTCGGCGCGTTGATCGGCAGCTGCTCGTAGTTGGGGCCGATGCGATGCAGGTGGGTGTCGTGGTAGGAGAAGATGCGGCCCATCAGCATCTTGTCGGGGCTCAGACCGGTGCCGGGCACCAGGTTGGCCGGCGAGAAGCCGGCCTGCTCGACCTCGGCGAAGAAGTTGGCCGGGTTGCGATCGAGGACCAGTCGGCCGACCTGCACCGGTGGATAGTCTGCGTGCGGCCATACCTTGGTCAGGTCGAACGGGTTGAAGCGGTAGTCGGCCGCCTCCTCGAAGGGCATGATCTGCATCTCCAGCCGCCATTCGGGGGCGTCGGCGCGGGCGATGGCTTCGGACAGGTCGCGGCGATGGAAGTCGGCATCCTCGCCCGCCATCGCGGCGGCCTCCTCCTCACTGAACGTCTCCGCGCCCTGGACCGTCTTGAAGTGATACTTGACCCAGAAGCGCTCGCCGCCGGCGTTGACCCACGAGTACGTGTGGCTGCTGTAGCCGTTCATGTGGCGCCAGGTGCGCGGGATCCCGCGGTCGGACATCAGGATGATCACCTGGTGGGCACTCTCCGGCGAGAGCGTCCAGAAGTCCCACTGCATGTCATTGGAGCGCAGTCCCGTGTCCGGCAGCCGCTTCTGGGAGTGGATGAAGTCCTGGAACTTCGTCGCATCGCGCACGAAGAACACCGGGGTGTTGTTGCCAACCAGGTCGAAGTTTCCCTCGTCGGTGTAGAACTTCAGGGCAAACCCGCGCGGATCGCGCACGGTGTCGGGGAAGCCCTGCTCGCCCGCCACATGGGAGAAGCGAGCGAACACCGGTGTCCGCTTTCCCACCTGCGAGAACAAGCTTGCCCGGGTGTACCGGGTGACGTCCTCGGTCACCTCGAAGAAGCCGTGGGCACCGCCGCCCTTGGCGTGTACCACGCGCTCGGGAACGCGCTCGCGGTTGAAGTGCTGGATCTTGGCGACGACGTAGTGGTCGTGCAGCACGCTGGGGCCGCCGGGACCGACGGTGAGCGAGTACTCGTCGCTGGGGGCCGGGATGCCCTGGTCGGTGGTCGTCGCGGGAGGCTCGGCGTCGCTTCTTCTCGCGGGGGGACGGGGGTCGGTCATGGTGCCATCTCTCTTTCCTCGGCTGGACATTGCTGGGTCTTGGTCCGCGCCGCGAGCAACTCTCGCCGGGACCGGATCCTACGCCTCAAGCGAGGGAAAGCAAGCAGGAGCGCGTGCCGACGGCCAAAAGGCAGATCTGCTAGTGACAGACTAAGATTTCTGCTAGACTCCTCGGAGATCTCCACTCCCCCTCCGATCCTACCGATAACCCATCCCCATGAACCCCGACCGCTTCACCATCAAGGCCCAGGAGGCCCTCCAGGCCGCCGCCCAGCTGGCCGAGTCTCGGCGCACGCCGCAGGTGACCCCGCAGCACCTGCTCGGAGTCCTGCTCGAGCAGGAGGGCGGCATCGCCCTTCCCCTACTGGCCAAGCTCGGCGTCGCCCCCGCCCCCCTGCGCGCGGCGCTCAACGCGGCGCTGGACGGCGCCCCCACGCTGAGTGGTCCCTCAAACGAAGCGATCGGACCGTCCACCGAGCTGGTGGCCGTCCTGCGCGCGGCCGAGCGCGAGGCCGGTCAGCTTCAGGATTCCTACGTCTCCGTCGAGCACCTCCTGCTCGCCTTGACCGCCCACGGGTCGCAAGCGGGGGAGATCCTCCGCGCCCAGGGGGTCACCCACGACGTTCTGGCCCAGGCCCTGGCCGAGGTTCGCGGCCCCCACCGCGTCACCGATCAGAACCCCGAGGACCGCTACCAGGCCCTGGAGAAGTACGGGACCGATCTCACCGCCGCGGCGGAGGCGGGCAAGCTCGATCCGGTGATCGGACGCGACGACGAGATCCGCCGCGTCATCCAGGTCCTCTCCCGGCGCACGAAGAACAACCCGGTACTCATCGGCGAGCCCGGCGTGGGCAAGACGGCCATCGTCGAGGGGCTGGCCCGGCGCATCGTCGCCGGCGACATCCCCGAGGGGTTGCGCGACCGGCGGGTCATCGCCCTCGACCTCGGCGCGCTGATCGCCGGCTCCAAGTACCGCGGCGAGTTCGAGGACCGTCTCAAGGCGCTGCTCAAGGAGATCGCCGAGTCCGACGGGACGATCATCCTGTTCATCGACGAGCTGCACACCCTGGTCGGCGCCGGTGCCGCCGAGGGGGCCGTCGACGCGGCAAACCTGCTCAAGCCCATGCTCGCCCGCGGCGAGCTGCGCGCCGTGGGGGCCACGACCCTGGACGAGTACCGCAAGCACGTCGAAAAGGACGCCGCGTTGGAGCGGCGCTTCCAGCCTGTCGTCGTGGGCGAGCCCTCGGTGCCGGACGCCATCGCCATCCTGCGCGGGCTCAAGGAGCGCTACGAGGTCCACCACGGGGTGCGCATCCTGGACAGCGCCCTGATCGCCGCCGCCACCCTGTCCGATCGCTACATCGCCGACCGCTTCCTTCCCGACAAGGCCATCGACCTCATCGACGAGGCCGCCTCGCGGCTGCGCATCGAGATCGACTCGCTGCCCACCGAGATCGACGAGGTCGACCGCCGCGTCATGCAGCTGGAGATCGAGCGCCAGGCCCTCGAGTCCGAGCGCGACGACGCCTCGGCGGTCCGGCGCAAGGCGATCGACGCCGAGCTGGCCGAGCTGCGCGAGCGCTCCTCGGGCATGAAGGCCCAGTGGCAGGCCGAGAAGCAGGCCATCGGCGCCGTGCAGGGGCTCAAGGAGCGCCTGGAGCAGGCCCGCGCCGAAGCCGAACGCGCCGAGCGCGCCGCCGACCTCCAGCGCGCGGCCGAGCTGCGCTACGGCGAGATCCCTGGCCTCGAGCGCGAGTTGGCCGAGACCGAGGCCCACGAGAACACAGATCCAGGCGCCCATGCCGTCTTCCTCAAGGAGGAGGTCGACGCCCAGGATGTGGCCGAGGTCGTGGCCAGCTGGACTCACATCCCGGTCAGCCGGCTCCTGGAGGGCGAGATCGAGAAGCTCGTCCACATGGAGGCACGCCTGCACGAGCGCGTGGTCGGGCAGGACGACGCCGTCGCCGCGGTCTCCGACGCTCTGCGCCGCTCGCGGGCCGGGCTGTCGGACCCCAATCGCCCGATTGGCTCCTTTTTGTTCCTCGGCCCCACCGGGGTGGGCAAGACCGAGCTGGCTCGGGCCCTGGCCGAGTTCATGTTCGACTCGCCCGAAGCCATGGTCCGCCTCGACATGTCGGAGTACATGGAGCGCCATGCCGTCTCGCGGCTGGTCGGCGCCCCGCCCGGCTACGTCGGCTACGACGAGGGCGGCCAGCTCACCGAGGCGGTGCGTCGGCGACCCTACGCGGTAGTCCTCCTCGACGAGATCGAGAAGGCCCACCCCGACGTCTTCAACGCCCTGCTGGCCGTGATGGACGACGGCCGGCTCACCGACGGCCAGGGACGCACCGTCGACTTCAAGAACGTCGTGCTCATCATGACGTCGAACATTGCCGGCGGGCGGCCCGGGGTGGAGGCGCACTTCAAGCCCGAGTTCATCAACCGCCTCGACGACATCGTGGAGTTCGCGCCGCTGGATCGCCGGCAGATCGCCGAGATCGTCGAGTTCCAGGTCGCGCTCGTCGCCCGCCGGCTCGCCGCTCGAGAGCTGGGGCTGGCGCTCACGCCGGCGGCCCGCGAGGCCCTCGCCGACTGGGGCTATGACCCGGTCTACGGCGCCCGCCCGCTCAAGCGCGTCATCCAGAAGCGCCTGGTCGATCGCCTCGCGCTGTCCGTGCTCCAGGGCGAGTTCTCGACCGGAGACACCGTGGCGGTGGACGCCGCCGACGGCGAGCTGGTGTTCACCCGCACAGCCGTCAACGCGCTCCCGGCGACCCCGGCGCCGCTCAGCTGATGCGCAGGGTGTCGACGATCCGTGGCACCGCCGTGGCCGCGTAGCCGCGGCTGAGGTCGAACTGCACGGTCCACAAGCCGCGGCGCGTCATCGTCGGCAGCAGCCGGCGGCGCACGTTGAGCGTGCCGCACGGGCCGGCCAGACGCCCGATGGCCACCGTTCGCCGGACGCGTCCGGCGAACAGGTAGTGCGCCCACAGCACGCGTCCGGGTCGCCCGCCGCGCAGGATCCCGGTGGCACGGAAGTTGACCCGTTGACCGGGCCTGGCCCGCAGCGGCGAGATGGCCAGGCTCAGCGTGGCCACCCGCAGCGGCCGGGGGGCGACGAGCAGCGCCGAGCCGCTGGCCGGATCCACTGCCGAGAGCTCGAACGCGGCCACCAGCGGCGGTGGCGGCGAGACGGAGGTGAGCGGCGGCGCCGTCGTCGGGTAGGTGAATGAGCCGGCGGCATCGGGGACCGGGAAGCCAAGGCTCAGGGCCGACCCGGCGCGCAGCTGGATCTGGCGGCCCCCCGGGAAGCCCGTGCCCGTCACGCTCACCGGGGTGGGTTGGCCGGCCGGCGTGCTCTCGTCGTAGCAGTTGGCGTCGAGGCGCAGTCGCGGGCCTCCGGCTCCCGACGCCGAGGCGGCCGAAGCGATGGAAGACCCAGCCGCGGGGCGAACGTCGATGGCTCGCACCACCGCCCGGGGACCGGCCGAGCCGGTGGCCGGGGCGGCCAGCAGCGCCGGCGTGAGCGCAGTCACGGCGAGCAGGATGAGAAGAGGGGGGCGGGACCCGGGCATGGGTGGGAGATTGGAGCAGGCGGTCCCCCATGAGAACACGCCGGTTGCCGGCGCGCTGCGGTCCACGGTGACGGGCGCGCACCCGCCCGAGCCCGGCGTCGTATAGAAACCCGGGACGCATCTGTCCCCTGAGGAGGAAGGGTCCCCGTGCCGACCTACATCATGCTGTCCACGCTCACTCCCGAGGGCGTACAGACCATCAAGAACAACCCCCAGCGCATCCGCGAGGTCAACCGTGAGATCGAGCAGCTCGGAGCCAGCGTCAAGGCGCAGTGGGCGACCCTGGGACAGTTCGACTTCGTCAACGTCGTAGAGGCCCCCGACGAGAAGACGATCGCCCGCGTCTCGCTGGAGCTCGGCTCGCGCGGGACGACCAAGTACCAGACGCTCACCGCCATCCCGGTCGACGACTTCATCTCGGCGCTCTGACCCGGGTCCTCGTCGTCGGGGCCGGCGGGCGCGAGCACGCGCTCGTCCGCGCCCTGGCCCGTTCGCCGCAGGCGCCCGAGCTGGCGTGCGCCCCGGGCAACCCGGGTATCGCCGCCGACGCCCGCATCGTCGAGGTCGGCGCCGAGGACGTCGATGGCCTTGTCGCCAGCGCTCGCGACGATGCCATCGACCTCGTCGTCGTGGGACCCGAGGCTCCCCTGGTGGCCGGACTGGCTGACGCCCTGGCGGCGGCCGGGGTAGCGTGCTTCGGGCCCAGTGCGGCCGCTGCGCGCCTGGAGGGCTCCAAGGCCCACGCCAAGGCGGTGATGGCCGCGGCCGGCGTTCCCACCGCCGGTCACCGCCTCGTCGAGGACGTCGGAGCCGGGCTGGCGGCCATCGCGCGGTATCCCGTGGTCATCAAGGCCGATGGTCTGGCCGGCGGCAAGGGCGTGGTCATCGCCGCCGACGAGCGGGAGGCCCGATCCGCGCTGGAGGCGATGCTCACCGAGCGGCGCTTCGGTGACGGTCCCGTCGTGGTGGAGGAGCACCTGGAGGGCGTGGAGCTCTCGCTGCTGGCCCTGTGCGATGGCGAGCGGGCGCTGGTCATGGCGCCCGCCCAGGACTACAAGCGCATCGGCGATGGTGATCGCGGCCCCAACACGGGCGGAATGGGCTCCTACTCACCGGTGCCCGGCGTCGACGCCGTCGGCGCCGCAGAGCTGTGCCGGACCGTCCATCAGCCCGTGGTCGACGCCCTGCGTCAGGCGGGGACGCCGTTTCACGGTGTGCTCTACGCCGGGCTGATGCTCACCGCCCAGGGGCCGCGCGTGCTCGAGTTCAACGTCCGCTTCGGGGACCCGGAGACCCAGGCCGTGCTGCCCCGCTGCCGCAGCGACCTGCTGGCGCTCCTGCGCGCGGCCACCCGACCCGGGGGGCTGGCCCGCGCCGAGCTGGCCTGGGCCCCGGACTGGGCCGTCACGCTGGTCCTTGCCGCCGCCGGCTACCCAGCCTCGCCCCGGGCCGGCGATCCGATCGAGGGGCTCGACGAGGTCCCGGCCAGCGTCGAGCTGACCCATGCTGGGACGGCGCTGCGCGACGGAGTGCTCGTCACGGCCGCAGGACGGGTCCTCAACGTCACCGGGCTGGGTCCCGACCCCGCCGCTGCGCGCCAGGCCGCCTATGCTGGCGCCGAGGTGATCCGATTCCCCGGCCGCCAGCTTCGCACCGACATCGCCCGGCGGGCCGCCGAGGCAGCGGGATGAGCCACCGCGACCAGACCGCCGACCCACCGGAGGAGCAGCCGCTGCGCGTGCCCGACCCGGGCGAGGGAGTGACGGCGCCCGCGCCGGGCCGCGAGATCGCTCCCGGGGAGCTGGCCGCCGTGAGGGAGGAGATCTCCGAGCTCGAGACCGACGCTCCCCGGGTGGGGATCGTCATGGGCTCCAAGAGCGACATGGACGTCATGCTCGCCGCAGCTCGTGAGCTCGAGGCGCGGGGCATCGGCCACGAGCTGCGGGTGATGTCGGCCCACCGCGACCCCGACACCGTCGCCGAGTACGCGCGCAACGCCCACATGCGCGGCCTGCGGGCGATCATCGCCGGCGCGGGGCTCGCGGCCGCCCTGCCCGGCGTGGTGGCCGCCCACACCGACCTGCCGGTCATCGGGGTGCCGCTGACCGCGGCCAACTCGGCCGCCGGCGGCCTCGACGCGCTGCTGGCCATCGCCCAGATGCCCCCGGGCGTGCCCGTCGCCTGCGTCGGTCTCAACGCCGCGCGCAACGCGGGCGCCCTGGCCGCGCGCATCCTCGCCGCGTGAGCGGGCCCGGCCGGCCCTCTGCGACAGCGCCGGCGCCGAGCTCGTGATCGACCGCTACACCCGGCCGGAGATGGGCGCGGTGTGGACCGACGCCGCCCGCATGGAGGCCTGGCTCCGGGTCGAGATCGCCGCCGCGGCGGCGCTGCCGACCGGCCCGTCACCCGACGACCTCGCGCGGATCGGCGCCGCACGGTTCACCGTCGAGGCGGTCGCCGAGCGCGAGCGGGTCACCGATCACGACATGGCCGCCTTCGTCGATGTCCTGGCCGCGTCGGCGGGACCGGCCGGACGCTGGATCCACTTCGGGCTGACGTCCTCCGACGTCCTGGACACTGCGCTCGCGCTCCAGATCCGCCAGGCCGGCGAGATCGTGCTCCGGGGGGCCGACGAGCTCGTCGCCGTCCTGATCGCCCGCTCGCGGGAGCACGCCGAGACGGTCTGCGTGGGCCGCACCCACGGTATCCACGCCGAGCCGACGTCGTTCGGCCTCAAGCTGGCCGGCTTCGCCGAGGAGGCCGCTCGCAACTGCGGCCGTCTGCGCCGGGCGTTCGCCGGGGCGGCGGTGGGGGCGGTGTCGGGCGCCGTGGGGACCCACGCTGCCCACTCGCCGGCCTACGAGGCACGCGTGCTCGAGGCTCTCGCTCTCGAGGCTGAGCCGATCTCCACCCAGGTGGTGGCTCGCGACCGTCACGCCGAGCTGCTGTCGGCCATCGCCCTGGCCGGCGCCGGGCTCGAGCGCCTGGGCACCGAGATCCGCCATCTCCAGCGCACCGAGGTGCTCGAGGCGACCGAGCCCTTCCGTCCCGGGCAGAAGGGCTCGAGCGCCATGCCGCACAAGCGCAATCCGATCGCCGCCGAGCGCCTGTGCGGGATCGCCCGCCTGCTCCGCGGCTACGCCCAGGCCGGGCTGGAGGACGTCGCCCTCTGGCACGAACGCGACATCAGCCACTCCAGCGTGGAGCGCGTGGTCCTGCCCGACGCCACCATCGCCCTCGACTACGCCCAGGCCCTGGCCGTAGGAATCGTCGCCGGCCTGGTGGTGGACGCCGAGCGCATGCGGGCCAATCTCGACCTCACTCACGGAGCGCTGTTCTCCCAGCGCGCCCTGCTGGCCCTGGTCGCCGGCGGGATGGGCCGCGACGACGCCTACCGGACAGTGCAGCGCCTCTCCCAGCAGGCCTGGGGCGGGGAGACCTCGCTGCGTGACCTGCTCGGCCGCGCGCACCCCGAGCTCGACCTCGACGCCATCTTCGACGAGCGCGCCTACCTCCGCTGGGTGCCCGAGCTGCTGGCTCGCCTCGACGCCCTCAACTGACGGGTGGGCCAGGGCGAGCAACGCCGCGGTCTCGAAGGCGTGGGGAATTTCCCGCGTTGGGCCGCGAAGATGGACGCCGGGATGCACCCGGCTCAGGCGGCCGGTCGCCACCCGGTGTGAGATCGCATCGGGTCGGAGCCCAGCGGCCAGCAGCTGTGCCCGGGTGACTACGCCAGGTTGCGCCTCTGGCACGCGGGTCGTGCACACGTCCGCGGACGGGCTCTGTGCGGGGCCGATAACTTCCCACCGCCCGTGTGTGGTCGGAACCGTGGGATGTTGTCGGCCATATACGCGGAGTAGCTCCCACGGTCCCAACGAGCCCAGGGCGCTGGGAAGTTATCGGGGGTCGTGGCGGACACAACTCCACTCCCGAGGCGCCACGCGCACTCGTGACGAACCGCCTCACCCCAGCGCGGCTCGCGATCGTTCAGCAGCCGCGTCTGTACGCCGCCCGCATTGCATATGCCGTGGCTTCGCTACCGCACCATGGTGGCACGGACGAGGGGAAATGCCGCCTGGCGCTCGTCGCCTGTGATCAGGGTGAGGTCGTGCGCGAGGGCAGTCGCGGCAATCCAGATGTCGTTGGTGGGCGACCGCCCGGTCGCTGCGCGCAGCTCGCCGTACCGGGCGGCCACGGTTCGATCGACCGGCAGGGCGGGGGCCTCCGCGAGGACGGCGGCGAGACGCCGAAGGCGCAGGGCTCGAATCGACGAATCCGGAGCGAGCAGGACGCCGGCTTCCAGCTCGCCGACCGTGACGATGCTGATCACCCAATCCTCTTTCAGCTCGACGGGGGAGAGCCGATCCATGCGGATCAGCACGCTCGTGTCAATGAGCGCGCTCAGATCGCCCAGGGCTCCCGCGCGGCCGCACGATCCTCACCGCGGAGGCGGGCGAGATCGGTGTGCCATTGCGGGTCGACCGGCGTCTCGGCGAGAATCTGCGAGAGCGAAGGAGCCGGGGCCGGGCGGGCCCGGCCTATTGGTCCGAGCTCGGCCACGGGCCGTCCATGCACAGTGATGGTGAAGTGCTCGCCGCTCTCGGCGCGGCGGAGCACATCGCTCACGTTGTTGCGGAGCTCACGTTGAGGAAGTGGCGCCACGGGGGGGGTAGCGTAGCATTGCTTCTACGGACGGGCTTCCTGTCCTACCAGGACGGCGTGCCACTCGGGTCGCGATAGGGCCCACGACTGGGCAGATGACTGGTGGGGCACGCCACGCGGACTCGTGACGAACCGCATCTCACCCAGCGTAAGGTGGCGCCTCTCCCCGCCCCCCACACCGGGGCCTGCGCCGGAGGATGGGCGCCCGGGCCGAGTTCGCCCTGGCCAGGCGGGTGCCCCATTCGAGGTAGGCGACGAAGGCCGAGCGGAGCTCGGGATTTTCGGGCAGCCCGATCTCGTCGGCGGTTCGGGTGATCAGCTCGACCCACGGGCGGCGCTGATCCTCGCTGATGGCCAGGCCCATCTGCTGCTTGCCCACCATGTGCGGGTAGCCCGCCCCGCCCCTCGGTGTAGGCGGTCGGGCTGCCGAGCACCTCGCCCAGCCAGACCGCCACGTGGTGGGGATGGTCTGCCGGCATGCCGGCGAACAGCGGTGCCAGCAGCTCGTCGCGGAGCACATGGAACGCAGAACGCCTTGGTCAGCCGCTCGATCGCCGGCTGACCGCCGGCCCACGCATAGACGGTCGGTGGTGCGGGGGTCATGTTCCGAACTATCGCGAACCGCGGGCCACGGTGTCGGGGCAGGACTTCGTGCCCCGACGCCGAACGCGTTGGCCGGGGATCAAGTCGGGCCGCGTTTTCCGTCCGAAGCGGCGACCAAGCTCGCACAACGTCATGGACCTCACTCCCGAGATCACCGACCGCCTCGAGCTCGCCGCCGCCCGTCTCAAGGCGGCGACGGACCCCGAGAGCCCGCTGGAGCCTCCGCCCGGGACGCCCGCCGCCGCCCGGCTCGCCCCCGATCCAGCCGGCGCGCCGCTGACCCAGGCCCGCCGCGACCTGCGCCGGGCCCGCACCCGCCTGGAGGAGCTGGAGGCCGCCCTGGCCGAGCTCTGGGCGGACCACGGCGACGGCCTCGCCCCGGCGGCCTGATCCTCGGGTCGTCACTGTCGGAGAACTCGGGAAGGTCGAGCGAGCGGGCGGAGTCGCGCAGGGCGTGTATCCCGTTCGAGTTGACACGGCTGCCACCCGTGAGGTAGGTCCGCGTCTTGCCGACGCCAGCGTGCTGCTGGGGCTACGGGGCCAACGGCCAGATGGGCTACTGCAACACCGACAGCGTCGGCGATGACGAGACGCCGGGCTCGGTCGGCCCGATCAACCTCGTGCCCGGAAACGGCGGCGCTGCCTGTGGCGCCAGCCCGGGGCCGCCCGCAGGTGGCGGTGGCCCGGGCCCGGTCCCCGGAGGTGGTGGCGGCCCAGCCCACCGCGCCGGGCGGCCCGCGCCCCAAGCCCGGCACCGCCGCCACCAAGCCCAGCGTCCGTCACCCGGTCAACCCGCTTGCCTTGCAGGCTGGGCGGGCGCGGGGTCTGCGCCGCTGCCTGGCCCAAGCAGCACACCGTGCCAAGCGCCGTAGGAACCGCGCGCGCCGGAATTGCCTCAAGCGCTACGCGCGCAGCCCCGGCCTTGTCACGCGCGTGCACGCGCGGTCGCGCTCGGGCACGCCGGTCGTGCTCTCCTTCCCCGCGTCGGGCAGCGACGGCCCCAATCCGCCCGCCGCCCGCGTATATCTCATCAAGCAGTCAACCCGCCCGATTCGCGGCGCACGTGACTTCCGGCGTGCCTAGACGCTCTGCCACGGCAACTGCCGGTTCGCCGCGACCAGCGTCGGCACCCTGATCACCCTCACCATCACCCACCTGCGCCCCCACAGCACCTACTACTACGCCATCGCCGCCCGCGACAATGTCTCCGGCCGACCCGGCCCACGCTCCGCGACAGCTCAGGTACGCACCCGCTAGGCCACCTTGCCCGCATCCCCATCCCGTGATCTTCCAGGAGCAGCCGTGACTCGTCCCAAAGCTCCCCGGTAGCTCAGACTGACTGTGTGACGACGCGGAGGCCCGGGATGCGCGCGAACTCGGCGGCGTTGCGGGTGGCGACGCCGAGGCCGTGCGTCGTGGCTGTGGCGGCGATCCACAGGTCGTGGGCGCCGATGAGTTGGCCGTGCGCGGAGAGATCCGCCCAGATCTCGGCGTGGACGCGCGCGACAGTCTCGGTGATCGGGATCGCTTGAAGTCCGGCGAGGAGGTGCTCAACAAACGCGCGTCTACCCGTGCGTCTAGCGCCAGTCGCACGCAGCACGCCGTGAAGCAGCTCGCTGACGGTGATTACGCTGATCGCGCAGTCCTCCCCGCAGAGGCGCTCCTCGATCGGCCCAACCGCGGCCGCACGCTCGAGGTTGATCAATAGATCGGTATCGATCAGGAGCGCCATGGCTCGGCAGGTGGCGCGACCGCGGCCCGCGCCGCCTTGACCTCCGCGACGAAATCATCGTCGACGGCCGGGGCGCTTGAGATCAGGTCCCGAAAGTGCCCGCTCGACATGACGCGACCCCTGGCGGGCGCGATCACGGCGATCGGTGCGCCGCTGCGCGTGACCTCGACCTCCTCGCCGGCGGCGACTCGGGTGAGCACGTCGGAGAAGCTGCGAGCGGCCTCCGTGGCCGTCATACGAGACATGTTACCAGGCTATCAGACAAATCTGACTCCGCAGATGGCCGCGGTGTAATCCCAAGCTGCGGGTGGGCATCAGCGCTGTCCAGCCCAAATCGCTCAGCCGGGCTTCCCCCCGCCAAGCCCAGACGGGGGACTCGAACCCCGGACCCTTCCATCCCTGAAGGAGCGGATCGTGGGCACGGTCGCGATCGTGCCAGGGCGATCGATCGGTCGGCTGCCGCACACCAGCGCTTTCTCCCGCCGCGCTGCGTACGGCGTGCCGCATAGCCAGAGCCGTGGCCGGCGACGCCCCGCATCATGCGTGTCTCTGGTAGGGGGCGTACGGGATCGCGATCTGGATGTATCGGCCCGATCACCCGCCGCACCTGCACGCGCAGTACGGCGAGCACGTCGCCCAGATCGAGCTGGCCACGCGTCGGATCCATCAACGGTTCGTTGCCGCCTCGGGCGTTGCGGCTCTGCGGGAATGGTCCTCGGCGTACGCGGCCGAGCTCGCTGACAACTGGGAGCGCGCGCAAGCGCTCGAACCGGTGGTCCCGATCGAGCCGTCGGCGTAGCATGAAGACGATGCTTGCCGTCACCAGTGTTCAACCGCTCGACAAATACCGCCTGAGGCTCACGTTCAACGACGACGTCGTGCGCGACATCGACTGCTCTTTCTTGCTGGGGGACGCTGGGGACGCGGCTTGCAGACCCCGGATACTTCCGGCAGGCTCGCGTCGACGAGGACGCGCGGACCGTCGTCTGGCCTAACTGTCTGGATCCCGCACCAGAGCTTCTCCACGGCGACTACGAGCCAGCGACACCGGACGGCTCACGTACGCAACCCGCGCCCGCGTAGACCCCGAAGCAAGGCCGCCCGGCCCAGCTAGCATCATAGACGTGCCCGGCTGACGTTGACACCCGGCCATCACCCGTCCGGCGCTGTCCGCCCTTGCTCGCCTCATCCGGCGAGCCGGTCGTCTGCGGCCCGAGCCCGCACGGCTCGGCGGCGGCGCCCGAGCACCGCCTCGCTGCAGACCTGCCCGCATCCCCACCCGCGATCTTCGGAGCGGCCATGGGTGGACGGCGGCGAGGGGCTGACCCCGGCCGCGTGAGGCCCGGGCGCCTCTTATCACGCAACAGCGCGGCCTGCTCACGCCTCTTGCGGCGTGGAGACTCGCACCGGCGAGGGCCAGTCTGCCGGCGCAGTTCCGTAGATCACATCCGGGTCGAGATCGGCGCCTGTCGGCCAGCTGATCGTTTCGCCTATCTCGTCGACCGCTACGCGGTCAAACATCGAACGCTCTCGCAGCGGGCCGAAGACCGGGCCGTCGAGGAGCGGCTCGATATCTACGTCGCGCACCGCCCCGTCGGCGAACACCACCCTGACCACGTAGGGCTCCATCGGGATCGCGGCCTTCACGTCCGGCGCCATCACGGAAGCGGCTCCACTGGTTGGAGGGGCACGCGGCGCTCGCACCGGCGCCAGTTCTCCTCGAGCTCCTCCCGGTGCCATGAGGCCCACTCGCGCACCATGCGCTCTGCCCGCGAAGGAAGGTCGCCTCCAATCAGCTCGGCGCTCGTGATCGCGAACCGTGCCTTGTGCTCCCCGTGGCGGACGTGGAAGTGAGGCGGCGGATGATCCCCGAAGTACATGCGGATCAGGATGCCATAGAAGGAGCTGATCGTCGGCACGGTCGCGATCGTGCCAGGGCGTTCGGTCGGTCGCCGCACACCAGCACTGGCTCGTCCGCCGCGCTACGACACTGGGTGGCCTGCTCGCCTTCGACCTGCTCCCGGCGGCCTGAGCCCGCGCGCCCCGGCGCGCGTCACTGATCAAGCGGCCGGTGGGGCGCGGGAAACGGGGTTGTGCCCGCATCCGGGTTCCGCGCGATCGGGTCGTTTTCCATCTGGACGAGCGGAGAGCCCTCAAGGCAGGCGCAGAAGGCGTTGTGGCCCTCTGAACGGCAACCGCTCTTGTGCTCCTTGCGGTAGGCGATCAGCTGGTTACGAGTCAGCCGCAGGTCATCGATCCGCGCGGTGATCTCTTCGATCTTGCGCTCGAGCAGCCCATCGAGCTCTGAGATGACTCCGTCGCACGAGCCGTTCTCGGCGGCCGCGATCAGCCCGCGGATCTGATCGAGGGAGAAGCCAAACCCCTTCGCCTGGCGCACGAAGTGCAGCTTGCCCTCGTCCTCAGCGCTGTAGAGCCGGTAGCCCGCCTCGCTTCGTTTGGCGGGACAGACAAGCCCGATGTGGTCGTAGTAGCGCACCGTGCGGGGCGGGAGTCCGATCCGCTCAGCTACACGTCGCACTGTATGTTCCATGCACATAGCGTAGACCAAGCCGCGTCGCTAGGCGCACCCACCAACGATCCAGACGCTGGGCCAGAGGGCGTCAGCCGCCGGCCGGGCCGCGCGAGCGGGCCGCGCCGACCGCTCCAGGGGGGCGACGGCGCGGTCCAAAGGCGACAGTCCCGCCGCCTGCGCCGCCGCCCAAACACGACCATCCGGTCGGTCCTCCCGCACCGCCCGAAGGCGTTGATAGCCTCGCCTCGTGTCGTCGGTCGCCGACCTCCCGCTCGTCGCGTCGGGCAAGGTCCGCGAGATCTACCAGCTCGACGAACAGCGGTTGCTGCTCGTGGCCTCCGACCGGGTCTCCACTTACGACGTAGTCCATCCGACGCCGATCCCCGACAAGGGGGCCGTCCTCACCGGCATCTCGGCGTTCTGGTTCACCCGTGCCGCCTCGATCGTCGACCACCACATGCTCTCGGTCGACGAGGGCGTTCCCGACGACCTGCGCGGCCGGGGCATGGTCGTGCGCAAGCTGGCCATGCTCCCGCTCGAGTGCGTGGTCCGCGGCTATCTCGCCGGGTCGGGCTGGAAGGACTACGGGCGCGAGGGCCGGGTGTCGGGAGTCACCCTCCCGCCCGGGCTGCGCGAGTCCGAGCAGCTCCCCGAGCCGATCTTCACCCCGTCGACCAAGGCCCAGACCGGCCACGACGAGGCCATCGACCTGGCTGGGGCGGCTGAGCTGGTGGGCTCGGATGAGCTGGTGGCGCGTCTGCGCGAGGTGTCGATCGCCCTCTACCGGATGGGCGCCGACCACGCGCGCGAACGGGGGATCATCCTGGCCGACACGAAGTTCGAGTTCGGCCTCGACGCGCAGGGGACGCTCGTCGTCGCCGACGAGATGCTCACTCCCGACTCATCGCGCTTCTGGCCTGCCGAGGAGCACGATCCGGGGCGTGGCACTCCTAGCTTCGACAAGCAGTTCGTGCGCGACTGGGCGGCGTCGACCGGCTGGGAGCGCACGCCACCGGCGCCACCGATCCCCGAGGAGATCGTCACCCGCACGCGCGAGAAGTACCGCCAGGCCTACCAGCGGCTGACCGGCGAGGAGCTCGGCGCCTGGCTGCGGCGCACCGGCGCGTGAGGGCGCGTGTGCTCATCAGGCCCAGGGCGGGGATCCTCGACCCCCAGGGGCAGGCGGTGGAGCGTGCCCTGCCGGCCCTGGGCTTCGAGGGCGTCTCCGGCGTCAGGGTGGGCCGCCTCGTCGAGCTCGACATCGCCGACATCGCGGCGCTGCCCGCGATGTGCGAGCGGCTCCTGGCCAACCCGCTGATCGAGGACTACGAGATCCTCGGCGACCCCGCCGGCGCGCGCGACCCCGCCCTCCCCCGCGGTGCGCCCGCCCCCGGCGGCGACTTCCCCGCCGCGGACGCGGTACCGGGCCGGTGAGGCTCGGGGTCGTTCGCTTCCCCGGCAGCTGCGACGACCGCGACGCGCTGCTGGCCGCCGAGCGGGTGGGTGAGGCCGTCGTGCTCTGGCACGCGGATGCGGACCTGCGCGGGGCCGACGCGGTGATCGTCCCTGGGGGCTTCTCCTACGGCGACTACCTACGTCCCGGCGCGATCGCTCGCTTCAGCCCGGTGATGGCCTCCGTCGCCGCCTTCGTCGGAGACGGTGGTCCCGTGCTCGGCATCTGCAACGGCTTCCAGGTCCTGTGCGAAGCCGGTCTGCTGCCCGGGGCGCTGCTGCCCAACCTTGGGCTGCGCTTCCTCTGCCGTCAGGTCGACCTCGTCATCGAGCACCCGCGCGCTCCGTTCACCTCGGCCTACGCCGCGGGCCAGCGGCTGTCGGTGCCCGTCAAGCACACGACAGGCCGCTTCTTCGCGCCCGAGGACGCGCTCGAGAGCCTCGAGGCGGCCGGACAGATTGCCCTGCGCTACGCGCCGGGCGACAACCCCAACGGGTCGGCTCGGGACATCGCTGGGATCACCAACCCGATGGGGAACGTCATGGGCCTCATGCCTCATCCCGAGCACGCGGTCGACGTCCTCACCGGCTCGGCCGATGGCCTCGGCGTCTTCTCCTCCCTGGCGCAGGGGGCGGGTTCCCCTGTCCCCGCCTGACGCCGTGGCGGGCGCGACGCAGCCGGCCCACCGCGCACTCGGGCTCACCGACGAGGAGTTCTCCCTCATCCTCGACGCCCTGGGCCGTGCTCCCAACGAGGTCGAGCTGGCCATGCTCAGCCTGATGTGGTCAGAGCACTGCGCCTACAAGCACTCGCGGCTGCTGCTGCGCGAACTGCCCACCGACGCTCCGCACGTCGTCATGGGCCCGGGCGAGAACGCCGGAGCCGTCGACGTGGGCGATGGGCTCGCCGTGGCCTTCAAGGTCGAGTCCCACAACCACCCGAGCGCGGTCGAGCCCTTCCAGGGGGCGGCCACCGGAGTGGGGGGGATCCTGCGCGATGTCTTCGCCGTCGGCGCGCGGCCCATCGCCGTCCTGGACTCGCTGCGCTTCGGCGAGCTTGACTCCGGGCGGTCGCGCTACCTGCTCGACCGTGCCGTCGCCGGCATCGGTCACTACGGCAACTCGATCGGGGTGCCCACTGTCGGGGGCGAGGTCTACTTCGAGGGGCCCTACGAGCGCAACTGCCTGATCAACGCGCTGTGCGTCGGCATCGCTCCCATGCAGCGGCTGGTGCGCTCGGCCGCGGCCGGGCCGGGCAACCGCCTCGTCCTCCTGGGCGCCGCCACCGGGCGGGACGGCATCGGCGGCGCCTCGGTGCTCGCCTCAGCCGAGCTGGGCGAGGGCGACGCCGCGGCCAAGCGACCCAGCGTGCAGATCGGTGACCCCTTCGAGGAGAAGCGCCTGCTCGAGTGCTGCCTTGAGCTGCTCGACCAGCGGCTGCTCGTCGCCCTGCAGGACCTCGGTGCCGCCGGGTTGACCTCCTCGGCCTCGGAGATGGCCGACAAGGGCGGCGTGGGGGTCGACATCGACGTCGCCCGCGTGCCCCTGCGCGAGGCGGGGATGGCGCCCTTCGAGATCATGGTCTCCGAATCCCAGGAGCGGATGATCTGCGTCGTGGAGCCCGATCGGCTCGACGCGGTGCTCGGTCTCTGTGCGCGCTGGGAGGTGCGGGCCACCGACATCGGCGTGGTCACCGACTCGCGCCGGGTGCGGATACTCGCCGGCGAGCGGGTGGTGGGCGACCTGCCCGTCGAGGTGCTCGGGGACGCCTGCCCGCTCTACGAGCTCGCGCCCGAGCGCCCGCCGGCCCCGCCCTACCCAGCGCCACGCCGGACGCTGGATCCCGACGGGGGGGCCGAGCTGACCCTGCTGGCCCTGCTGAGCTCGGCCAACGTGGGCTCGCGTCGGGCGTTGTTCGAGCAATACGACTGCGTGGTCGGATCGCGCACCGTCCGCCGGCCGGGGCAGGCCGATGCTGCCGTGCTGACCCTCGAGCCGGACGGCGGCTCGGGGGCCATCGCCGTGGCCATCGACGGCAACGGACGCCGGGTGGCCTGCGATCCCTACGAGGGCACGCGGCAGGCGGTGCTCGAGTGCGCCGCCAACCTGGCCTGCGTCGGAGCCGAGCCGTTGGGGGCGACCAATTGCCTGAACTTCGCCAACCCCGAGGGCGCCCATGTCGCATGGCAGCTTGTCGAGTCGGTCCGCGGTCTCGGCGATGCATGCCGGGCGCTCGGGGTGCCCATCGTCGGTGGCAACGTCTCGCTCTACAACGAGGCGCCCGACGGACCGATCTACCCGACACCGGTGATCGGGATGGTGGGAGCGCTGCCGGACGCGAGCCGTACGGCCGGGAGCGGGTTTGCCCGGGTCGGCGACGCCGTTGCCCTGGTCGGGCCCCTCGCGCCGGCGCTGCCGGGCTCCGAGCTCGCCCGCCTGCACGGCCAGCCGCTCCCCGACGGGTTGGAGCCGGGGGATCCCATCGAGCTCGCGCGGGTCCACGCCGCGGTGCGGGGTGGGGTGCGCTCGGGGGCCCTGGTTAGCGCCCACGACGTGGCCGAGGGCGGTCTGGGGGTGGCGCTGGCCGAGAGCTGCCTGGCCGGGGGGCTGGGGGCGGAGGTCGCGCTGCCCGATGGCCTGGCCGGCGAGCCGCTGGCCAGGCTGTTCGGCGAGGGGCCCGGTGGGTTCGTGGTCTCGGGGGAGCCGGGCGCGCTGGCCCGCGCCCTGCCCGACGCCCGGCTCATCGGCACTGTGGGGGGCGGGTCGCTGCGGATCGGCGAGGGCGACGGCGGGGTGCTCGTCGATGTGGCGCTCACGACGCTTGCCGAGGCCCATGGGTCGGCGCTGGGTGTGGTGTTCGGGGTGGCGTAGTCGTGGCGGGTGAGCGCGGCGGCCTGGCCCTCCGCCCTGCGTGCGCGCCGAGTGGCGCTCGGAATGAATGCGCAGCGTCCCACTCGGTCACGTTCGTCGGGGTCCCGGGATGGAGCGCATGACTGTCAAGCCCAGCGCCCCGGCCCCCCGACCAGCCCGCCGAGTGGGACCGAGCGCACGCCCGTCTCGGCGGCAGTCACGCCGCCGGGTTGCCCTCCGAACGTGCTCGAGCTCCCACCGGCACTGCTGATATGGCGGAGGATTTGTCAAGGGGGGTTGGGTGATTGTTGGCCGCGGGTGCGGTCGGTGATGGTTGTTTGGTCGGTGGGCCGGGGCGTC
>JAABUY010001392.1_pt1 | contig 32692 bp, 31 predicted proteins | sample 5560271 | NCBI WGS metagenome assembly JAABUY01 (sample SAMN10711886, study PRJNA513374) | rock metagenome | isolation source: Antarctica rocks | place: Antarctica: Victoria Land, University Valley | reverse complement strand
CGCGCCACCCGCTCCGCGGCCGGGCTCCCGGGGGCGCATAGCTCACCGGCCGCCAGCAGCCCCAGGCGGGTGCGCCGTAGGAGCACATCGCCCACCGTCAGCGCTTGCTCGTGGCGCACGGCGAACGGGGCCTCGGCCAGCAGGTCCGGCAGGTCGCCGACGATCGGCGCGGCCAGCTCGCCGCGCTCCGCGGCCACCGCCAGGACCCCTTCGGCGGCGTGGCCGTAGCGCCCGGCGAGCGCGACGTAGGCGGGCTCCTGCACCCCCTCCACCCGCGGCAGCTCCCCCGGCTCGGAGGATTGCCCCAACGGGATTTCGTGGGTGCGGCATGGAGCCTGACGCCCGTCGCGCTCCACCAGGCGGTCGACGGCCAGCTTGGCCATGCGGCGCCAGGTCGTGAGCTTGCCCCCGGTGATCGTGATCAGGCCGCTGGAGGTCTCGTAGAGCTCGGCCTTGCGGGAGATGTCCACGGACTTGCGGGTGTCCCCGGTGGAGATCAGGGGGCGGACGCCGGCGTAGGCCCCGGTGAGATCGGCGGCATTCAGCGAGGTCCCGAAGAAGGCGTTGGTGGCCTCCAGGAGGTACTTCACGTCCTCACCGGAGGGCTGCACATGGTCGATGCTGCCGTCGTAGTTGCTGTCGGTGGTCCCGATCAGGCTGCGGCCCAGCCACGGCAGGGCGAAGATCGAGCGCCCCTCGCCGGCGGGCACGATCGCGCCGCCGATCAGCGGCAGGTCCCGCTGGGCCAGCGTGATGTGGGTGCCGCGGCTGGGCGCGATCCGCGGCAGCTCGGCCTCGTTGTGTAGCTCCCCGGGCCGAATGCGGTCCGCCCACACTCCGGTGGCGTTGACGACGTTGTCGGCCTGCACCACGAGCTCCTCGCCGCTCTCCCGCTCCAGCACCCGCACCCCACCCCATTCCTCGGACGCGAGCTCGGTGACCTCCACGCGGTTCACACAGATCGCCCCGAAGCGCTCGGCCTCGCCCAACACCGTCAGCACCAGGCGCGAGTCGTCGGTCTGGCAGTCGTAGAACAGGTAGCCGCCGCTCGGATCACGGCCCTTCAGCGCGGGCAGCAGCTCGGACACCTCCTCCCCGGAGATCACGCGATGGCGGGCGGGGCTCCAGGCCTGCTCGGCCTCGGTGCCCGCCGCGGCCGCGGCCGCGGCCGCCCGGCGGCTGGCGCGGCGACCGCGCAACCGCGGCGTGGCCATCACGTCGTACATGTTGAGCCCGATCCCCATCATCCGGTCGGGCCGGGCACCGTCGAAGGCCGGCACCACGAGCTGCAGTGGTAGCACCAGGTGGGGCGCCAGGCGGACCAGCAGCTGGCGCTCCAGCAGCGCCTCGCGGACCAGGCCGAGGTCGAAGTTCTGCAGGTAGCGCAGTCCGCCGTGGACGAGCTTGGAGGACCGGCTGCTGGTGCCCGAGGCGAAGTCCGCCTTCTCCACCAGCGCCACGCTGTACCCGCGCGATGCCGCGTCCAGGGCCACCCCCGCCCCGGTTATCCCGCCGCCGATCACGACGACGTCGAAGCGCTCGGTGGTGAGCGCCTCCAGCGCGCGCCTCCGCGGGATCATGCGCCGACCGGCATAGCCTCTCCAGGCTACTTCACGCCGGTGAGGCGCTACCGGCCGCCGGCCTGGCGATACAGGCCGCGCATGATGTCGCTCATCTCCTGAGCGGTCTCCCCGCCGGGACAGCACGGCGGGCCACCGGGATCGCTGATCCCGATCTCCAGGTGCGGTCCCGTGGAGAACCCGACCCTGCCACAGCCGACCTCGGCGATCGGTTCGCCGGCACTGACATAGCTGCCGACCGGCACGAGCGCGGGAGCCGCGTGGCCGTAGTAGACGTAGCGGCCGGCGTAGGGTCCGCTGGCGACTCGCAGGATGGGCGCGTAGGGACCAAAGCCGCTGATCCCCTCTCCGACGATCGTGCCCGAGGTCACCGCCACCTCCACGACATCGGCGCCGCAGTCGCTGTTGGCGGTGGGGGTGTCGACGCCCTGATCGAGGGACCAGGTGCTGGGTGGCAGGACCCGTCGGATCGGCCGCAGCGGGAAGACCCAGGCACCGGACGAGCTCTTGCCGGAGGGGGAGCTTTGGTGCAGGGAATGGCTGGCATGGGCCTCGACCGCCAGCCGCAGCACCCGAGCGGTCTTCACGCCCACGATGCCGTTCGTCGGCCGCAGCGCGTGCGAGCGCTGAAAGCCCCACACAGCTCGCTGGGTGAGAGGGCCGAAGTATCCGGTCTGCGGCATCCGGTAGCCGATTTCGCTCAACCAGGTCTGGAGGGTCTTCACGTCTTGGCCGCTCTCGCCCTGGCGTAGCGTCCGTCCGAAGCCCGAGAGGGGAACCGCGGCGCTGTCGAAGCCGCTCGGATGCTGCACAAATCCGATCCCGGCACCGCCGGACACCGTGATCCTGCGGGGGGCGATCCTGCGGGCCGAAGCCGCGCCGGCGAGGCAGAGCGTCGCCGCCATCATCACGGCGAGCAATCTCAGAGCACGGGTCATCGCTTTCCAACTTCGGGCCCGGGCCCACTCACGCAGTGGCGCACTGGGCGCTTGCACACCTTCTCGTACTCAAAGCTGCTGAAAGCTGACACGCAGGACTCCTCCGCGGGTGCGGTGTTGCACGACGCGCCTGGTGCCTGCGGGGTTAGCTGACGGGCTCGCGCTCAGAGACTGAGCGCTTCTCACGGATCACCGCGAGACTCGCCCCAAATGAATTGGGTTCCCCGCTCCCCGGGGCGGCAACAACCGGGGACTCGGCGAGCGCCACCGTATCAGAAAGGCGGGACTGGAACGAGGTTCCGTGGACGATGCGCTAGCCCTGGTGCGCCGGGTCGGCGACGCCCTTGTCCCGGCGCTCCTTGACGATCTGCTTGATCCGGTCGACCGTGTCCGAGGACATCCTGCGGACCTCCCAGTGGGTCAGCTTGATCACCCGCATTGGCGAGGTGGCAACGACATCGGCGTTGCGCGGCTCGCGGTCGAGCAGGCCCATCTCACCGATCAGGTCGCCTTCACCCAGCGAGGCGATCTTGTCGCCGCCGCGCACGACATCCGCGGAGCCCTCCTCGATCGCGATCAGCTCCGTGGAGTAGTCGCCCTCCTTCATCAGGATCTGTCCCTCGGCGACGCTGGTCTCGGTGGCGAAGGCCGCGAGCCGGTGGGCCTCCTCGTCGGAGAGCTGCGAGAAGATCGGAATTGACTTCAGCCGGTTCTGATCCATGGTCGCTCCGCACAGGGGGGTGAACGAGCGGGACTCTAACCGGATGCGCGCCCTGCATGCGGGACGGCAGCTACAGCGCCTGCACCTCGGAGGTGATCTCGCTGACCGAAGCCTTGGCGTCGCCGAAGAGCAGCGTGGTCTTTGGGTCGTAGAACAGCGGATTGTCGATGCCGGCGAACCCGGAGGCCATCGAGCGCTTGAGCACGATCACCGCGCCGGAGCGGTCGACCTCCAGGATCGGCATGCCGTAGATCGGGGAGCCCGGCTCGTTCTTGGCCGCGGGGTTGGTGACGTCGTTGGCGCCGATCACCAGCGTTACGTCGGTGCGCGGGAACTCCGGGTTGATGTCATCCATCTCCCGCAGCAGGTCGTAGGGGACGTCGGCCTCGGCCAGGAGCACGTTCATGTGCCCGGGCATGCGCCCGGCCACGGGGTGGATCGCGTACTTGACCTCGACGCCCTTGTTCTCCAGCGCCCGCTCCAGCTCGCGCACCGCGTGCTGGGCCTGGGCCACCGCCATCCCGTAGCCAGGCGCGACGACGACCTGGCGGGCGTAGGAGAGCTGGATGGCGACGTCCTGGGCGCTGGTCGAGCGCACGGTGCCTTCGGTCTCTCCTGCCCCGCCGGCCGGCGCTGCCACCGCACCACCGAACCCGCCGGCGATGATCGCCGGCACGGAGCGGTTCATGGCCACCGCCATCAGGTTGGTGAGGATCGTGCCCGAGGCACCGACGATCATCCCGGCCACGACCAGCACGGTGTTGCCCAGCGCGATCCCGGTGGCGGCCGCCGAGAGACCCGTGAAGGCGTTCAGCAGCGAGATCACCACCGGCATGTCGGCACCGCCGATCGGCAGCACCACCATGTTGCCGAGCACCGCCGCCGCCACCAGGATGCCGAGGATGAAGAGCGCCTGCGAATGCGTCCCGGCAGCCAGCACGACCGCGCTGATCACGGTCACCAGCAGCAGCGCCAAGTTCACCAGTGACTGCGCAGGGAGCTTGATCGGGCGCCCGGGCAGGATCTCCTGGAGCTTGGCGAAGGCGATGTTGGAGCCCCAGAAGGAGACCGAGCCAACGACAGCGGCGAACAGCGAGGGAATCTCGACGCGCAGCGGGAAGTCCCCGCCGAAGTGGTGGCGGTACTCCACCCACGCGATCAGCGCCACCGCACCGCCGCCGACGCCGTTGAAGAGCGCCACCATCTGCGGTATCTGGGTCATCTTCACGTTGCGCGCGGCGGGAATCCCGATCGCGGTGCCGAGCACCAGTCCCAGGAGGATCAGCCACGGCGTCGAGGAGCCGTGCAGCACGCCCTTGTGCAGCAGCGTGCCGATGACCGCAAGCGCCATGCCCACGGCGGCGATCTTGTTACCTCGCACCGCCGTCCGGGGACCGGTCAGCCCGCTCAGGCCGTAGATGAAGAACGCGAACGCGACGATGTAGAGCGCGTCGATGAAGTTGGGATCCTGTAGGAACACGGTGGCGATCATCGCTGCCCGTCCTCGGGCTGGGCGGCCTCTTCCTCTTTAGGGGGATCCTTGCGCTTGAACATCCCCAGCATCCTGTCGGTGACGAAGAAGCCGCCGATCACGTTGATCGTCCCGAAGGTCACCGCGATCACGAGCAGCACCTTCTCCAGTACGCCGCTGGATTCCGAGACCAGCAGCAATCCGCCGAGCACGACGATCCCGTGGATGGCATTGGTGCCCGACATCAGCGGTGTGTGCAGCGTGTTGGGAACCTTGGAGATCACGGCGAAGCCGATGAAGCCGGCCAGCACCAGCACCGCGATGTCGATTACGAGTCTGTCCATGCTTCTCCTTTCCGGGCCTAGGCTGCGGCCGCGGCCTTGGCGCCCTGGTGGACGATCTCCCCGCCGCGGGTGATGCACGCGCCGGCGATCACCTCGTCTTCGAAGTCGAGGTTCAGGCCACCCTCCTCGGAGAGCATCAGTCCCAGCAGCGACTCGACGTTGCGAGCGTAGAGCTGGGAGGCGTGCTCGGCCATCGTCGAGGGGACGTTGAGCGGGGCCATGATCTTGACGTCGTGGCGCAGCACGGTCTGTCCGGGCTCGGAGAGCTCGCAGTTGCCGCCGCTCTCGGCGGCGAGGTCGACGATCACCGATCCCGGCTTCATCAGCTTGACGGCCGCCTCGGTGACGAGGATCGGCGCCCGGCGACCGGGCACGGCGGCAGTGGTGATGACGACGTCGACCTTGCCGATGGCCTCGGCCATCAGCTCCTGCTGGCGTGCCTGCTGCTCGGGGGTCAGCTCCTTGGCGTAGCCGCCGCTGCCCTCCAGGTCGCTTCCGACGTCGAACTCCAGGAACTTCGCCCCCAGCGACTCCACCTGCTCCTTGACCGCGGCCCGGACGTCGAAGCCCTGGACGACGGCGCCCAGGCGCCGGGCAGTGGCGATCGCCTGCAGGCCGGCGACGCCGGCGCCCAGCACCAGCACCGTGGCCGGGCGGATCGTGCCGGCGGCGGTCATCAGCATCGGCAGGAAGCGGCCCAGCTCCTGGGCGCCCATCAGCGCCGCCCGGTAGCCGCCGATGTTGGCCTGCGAGGAGAGCGCGTCCATCGACTGCGCGCGGCTGATCCGCGGCACCGCCTCCATCGCGAAGCTGGTGACTCCGCTGCCGGCGATCGCCTGCACCCCGGTCCCGTTGGTCAGCGGTGCCAGGAAGCCGATCAGCACGCCGTCTGACTTCAGCTTGGCGGCCTCCTGCGCGGTGGGCGGCGCGACCTTGACGACGACGTCGGCGGCGAACACCGCGGCGGCATCTTCGACAAGCTGCGCGCCCGCCTCCTCGTACTGCGCGTCGGGGATCAGGGCTCCGGCTCCGGCGCCCTTCTGCACCACGACCTCCAGGCCCTTACCGGTCAACTTCCGCACCGTTTCGGGCACGAGGGCCACCCGGCGCTCCCCCTCCGCGACCTCTTTGGGAACTCCGATCTGCATGCGGCGCGGGAGGCTACCGTGCTCGCCTCAATCGCGTCCGGCGACGGCCACTCAGGAGACGCCCACGGGGGCAAAGGCGAGCGCGGCTAGGACCCCCGCGCCGGCAGCCAGGCGATCCAGCGCCGGCGACCCTTCGGCGCCCGCGGCCGGGCGGCGGCCACGCCCCCTGCGCGATGGACGGTGCGGTGGGTGCGCGGGTGGTGCGCGCCGCCGGTGGCCGGGCCGGTGCGGCGGGAGCCACCCGGCCCGGCTCTCACCGGACCGAGCGGCAGCGGCCGGCGCTCCAGTGCCATCAGTGCTCGGCAGTCACCCACACCGGCGTCTGGTCGCTGGAGCTTGAATAGCGGACATGCCCGGGGAGTTCGCCGTCGGAGTTCTGCTGGGCCCGAATGAACCGCACCGCCCGTGCCGCCGTGGGCGCTCGCGCGCCCAGTGCCTCCAGCACCGCCCGGTGTCGTCGACGTCGCTGCCCCCGGCGCCCCCGGCGGCGAAGCTGAAGCCTCCGTCGCCGTTTTGCTGGGCGGCGAGCCAGCCGAGGGTTCTGCTTCGCACCGGCGCTCCAGCGCCACGCAGCGCCAGCACAGCGAAGGCGGTCAGGTTGACCTGGTCCGAGACCGCGCCGCCGGGACCCGTGGCGCGCGCCAGCGCGGCGAGCAGGTCGCGCCCCGCGGAGTCACGCGCCGGCGCTCCTGCCGCCGCGCTGACAAGGATGGTGCGCTCGAGCGACCCGGCGTCAGAGGGCGATCCCTCCCGCACGTAGGACAGCAGGCTCGAGCCGCCGTGGCTGAGCGCGCCCGGACTGTGGCCGGCGGAGGCCAGGCCGAGCGCCGCCCAACCGGAGTAGAGCTCGTTGGAGGCGCTGCCGGGGGCCGGACCGAAGCCTCCGTCGGCATTCTCGGCGCCGAGCAGGTAGCCGGCCGGGGTCCCCGCGGCGGGGGCCGAGGGCGCGCTGGCCCAGGCCCGCGGCCGCCACGGCGGCGCAGGCGAGCGCCAGCACCGGCAGCAGTGCACCGTCGACGGGGCGCCACGTCACCTGCAGCCGGGCCGTGAAACGCGCGATGGAGCGGGCCAGCGCCGGCCCGAAGGCCAGGGCGAACAGCAGGCAGCCGCCGGCGTGGATGAAGTCGAAGCCGATGCCGCGGCCGACCAACACGCCGAGCTGGGCGAGGCTGTGGTCGCTGTAGGTCACCCAGTCGGGCGAAGTCCTGCACCGTCGTAAAGGCAAAGCCGCAGGCCGCGCAGACCAGCGCCAGGGGCCAGCGGCCCAGCGGGCGGCCGCTGCGCGCGGTGGCGCGGGCGAGCAGGGCACCGATCAGCTGAGGCGGCGGTATGCCACAGGCACTAACCCCCGTTCACGGGCACGGGGATGTAGGAGGCGCCCTGCACCGCGAGCGCGAAGCGGTTGCGCAGCCGTACCGGTGTCAGCGACGCCGCGGCGGCGGCGACGCCCGTGGCGTCGGTGCCGGTCACCACCCAGGTCGGCTGCGAGACTTGGTCGCGGGTGGCGGCCACCAGGCCCGCGCCGGCGCCGAGCGTACGGCCCGGACGACCCTCCGGGTCGAGCAGCTGGAGCGTACTGGGAGCAGATCCGGAGAAACGGGCGTAAACGCCGCTGCGCCGGGGTCCCTTGGCGATCAGCGCGCTGACGATCGTCGGTCGCAGCTGGGCCCAGGTCCCGACCAGGAGCGCGAGCGACTCGGTGCCCGAGCCGGTGCCGAGCAGCTGACTGGCGACGGGGACGCCGGTCGCCCGCATCTCGGCCGAGACCTCCGTGCAAGCGCGTTCGTTGCCGGGAGCGCACTCGATCACCGTGGGCAGCCGCTTGCCGCCGACGCCGTGCACGAAGGGCTCGGGAAACGAGCCGACCACGGCTGGAACGGAATCCGTCTGGTCCCAGTCGTGCAGGTCCCACCAGATCCGGTCCCCCCGGTGCACGGCCGTGGTGGCGGCGCCCTGGGGTGCCTCCACGCCATTGACGTAATAGAACCAGTCGTGACCACTGGAGTCCCCGGCGGCGCCGTCGATCGACTGCACGAAGCCGCCGCCGTAGCGGGTGCTGACACGGAACCGGCGTTGCAGCATTCCCATCACCGTCTCCGAGCCCGGCACGCTGCCCTCGGAGATCTGGCGCAGGACGCGGTGGCCGAACCCTCGCGTGACCGTAACCGTGACGTTTCCCGTGCCGGGGCCGGGGCCGAGGCTGCACCCCGCCACGCCGGCCACCGTGAGCACGGCGGCCAGCGTGGCCAAGGCGGAAGCGACCGTGCGGCTCACCGGACCGGGATCACGTAAGACGGGAAGTCACCGGTGGGAACGGCGGCGAACAGCAGCTGCTGGCCCGGGTGGGGCTTGGTGGCGCAGACGCCCTGGCCGGCGTCAGGACGAGGGCGAGTGTCGCTCCGAGTAGAGCGCGTTGGAGGTGTTGCATTGAGGGCCACCCCTTTCCGCGAGGGCGTATGAGCTTGACGGTCGGAGGCTGGTCTCCTGGCTTCCGGGCCTACCGGCCGCGCCTTCCCGGCGAGCTGTCGCTCACCAGTGGCGTCGTGCGGCCGGCGTCCCCGGTCACAGTGGCGGGTCCGCGCCGGAATCTCACCGGCTTCCCATTACCACCGACCCTGAACGGGTGAGACTGTAGCGCCTCCAGGGACGACGTAGAATCGAGCCTCGTACCATGACCGTCAACCTCACACGCATCTACACCCGCTTAGGGGACTCGGGGGAGACCCATCTCGGTGACATGAGCCGAGTGGCGAAAACCCACCCGAGGATCGAGGCCTACGGCACCGTCGACGAGCTGAACGCACAGATCGGCGTCGCGCTGACGCTCCCGGACATGCCCGCGCCCTACGCGCAGTGGCTGGCCAGGATCCAGAACGACCTGTTCGACGTCGGCGCCGACGTCGCAGCGCCCGAGGACTCCTCCGGGAAGGACCGGCTACGCGTACTGCCCCAGCAGACCAAGTGGCTCGAGCAGCGCTGCGACGAGGTCAACGCCACGCTGGCGCCACTGCGCTCCTTTGTCCTGCCCGGCGGGACCGCGGCGGCGGCGCACCTGCACGTGTGCCGGACCGTGTGCCGGCGCGCGGAGCGGCTGGCCATCGCCTGCGGCGATGAAGTCACCGCCGAGGTGGTGCGCTACCTCAACCGCCTCTCGGATCTGTTCTTCATCCTCAGCCGCGGGGCCAACGGCGACGAGGAGCCCCTGTGGCAGCCGGGGCGCTACCGGGACCAGAGCGGCGACTGAGCCCCGCTGCCGGCCGCCTCACCGGCGCAGCGCCAGCGTCAACCCGGTGGCCAGCGCCAGCGCCAGCGCGGCGATGGCGGCGGCGGCGGCCACGAACACGTGGTGTAGGTGGGCGTAGGTGACGATCTCGTGCGGGCGGGCCAGCAGCACCACCACCCCGAGCGCCAGCGCCGCCAGCAGCGCCAGCCCCGGCGGCGCCAGCGCCTCGCGCAGCGACAGCCGCGCGCTGTCCTGCACGGCGCTGGCCGCCGGACGGCCACCCACCACCAGCACGGCCACGACACCCAGCAGGGTCCAGGTCGCCGCCACCAGGAAGCCGCCGAAGACGTCGCTGGGGTAGTGCCAGCCCAACGTCAGGAACGAGTAGCAGACGGCCACGGTGAACGCGGCCCCCGCGGCGGCCACGCGCGGTCGCATCCGCGCCGGAGCGGCCAGCACGCAGCACAGCGTCAGCGACATCACCGCGGTGGCGTGGCCGCTGGGCCACGAGGCCGGAGCGACGGGCATAACGCCGCCCAGCAGCGAGCTCGCGCGAGGGTGGGCCAGCAGCGGCTTGAGCAGATGGGTGGTGATGTTGGCCCCGAGCAGGATCGCGCAGATCGCGGTCGCGAGCCAGCCGCGGCGGCGCGCCAGCGCCACCACCACCGGGGCGGCCGCCAGGTAGACGTAGGGCTGCGGGTTGCAGAGGTGGGCGATGAAGGTGGCGATCGCATCGACGTGGGGGCGCCGGCTGAAGCCGCCGAAGTCCAGGAAGACCGACTGATCGGCACGTTCGAACACCCCGACGTGGAAGGCCAGGAACCAGGTCAGCGCCAGCAGCGCGACCCCGGCTCCCGCGCCGAGCAGCGCCAGCACTGCGCGTCTGGGCATGCGCTCGACTCTAACGAGCCCGGATCAGCGCAGGATCAACGGAGGGGGAACGGCCGGCTAAGCGCTCGCCGGGCGGCGGCTGACCCGCATCTCCGGCGCGACGCCGGTGCGCCGGACGTGGTCGTAGTGCTCGATGTCCTCGGGCGAGGCGACCTCCACCGAGACGTCGCCGGCCAGCTCGAAGCGGGCCGCCTCGTAGAGCAGCTCCTGGTAGCGCGGAGCGGCGGGCTGCCGGCCCTCGACGTCGAGATCGTGCGAGCCGCAGCGAAGCGTCCAGTGCTGGCCGCACACCAGCTTCTCGACGGTGAGCTTGATCGGAATCGTCTCGGTGGCCGACTCCCCCTCGGCGCCGGTGTCGACGCGCATCCGCGCGTGCGCGGACCACAGCGTCCGCGCCAGCCGATCGAGGTTGCGTCCGTACGGAGCAGGGACGATCGAGACCGGACCCCGGGAGCCGCGCTCGCCTCGCACCGCCCTGGCCACCGGCCCCACCAGCACGAACTCGACGCGGCTGGCCAGCAGCCAGCGCAGAACCGCGATCCAGCTCTCGTCGAGGTGCTCGAAGCCCTTGGAGGTGTTGGCCGGGCGGGGGTCGATCCGGGGGGGGCGGTGTCTGAGCAGCATGACCGTGGCTTTCGGCCCCGCCACGCGGATTCCTTCAACGCTCAGACCGGCAGTGCGTCCAGGCCCGCGAGCCTGCGCGTGACCCCCGGGGTGATCCGTGACAGGGCTCGCATCAGCTTCGCCTCTGGGGTGACCACGGCCAGCGCACGGTCCCGCGCGATCGCCTCCAGCACCTCGGTGGCGACCTGATCGGGGGTGAAGTTGCGCCGGGCGTAGAGCCGGGTGAGCCGATCGCTCAGGCGCTCCTGCTCGTCGGCCTGGCGGCCGACATATCGGGTGGTGCGGGTGATGTGGGTAGCGACGATGCCCGGACACAGCGCGCTGACCCCGATCCCGCTCGGCGCCAGCTCCGCGCGCAGGCACTCGCTGAGCATCAGCACCGCCGCCTTGGAGGTGGAGTAGGCCGGAAGGTCCTTGCTCGGCCAGAAGGCCGCGGCGGAGGCGGTGTTGACCACGTGCCCGCCCTTTCCGCCCTTCACCATCGCCTGACCGAACAGACGGCAGCCGTGTATCACCCCCATCAAGTTGATGTCCAGGATCCGACGCCACTCCTCCAGTCCGGTGTCCAGGAACGGCCCGGCCACGCCGATGCCGGCGTTGTTGACTACCACCGAGGGCACCCCGAGCTCTCGCAGCACCTGGTCGCGCAGCTGCTCCATGGCCTGGGGATCGGCGACGTCGCAGGTCACCGGCACCGCGTCACGGAGGGAGCCGGCGGCGTGCTGCGCCGCTTCGCCGTCACGGTCGACGAGCACCACGCGGGCACCGCGGGCGTCGAGTGCCCGGGCCACCGAGCGCCCGATCCCGCTGCCGGCGCCGGTGACGAGGGCCAGCCGGCCCCGGAGCTGGTGCAGGCCGCCCCCGCGGACCCAGGGCCGGGCACCCCGCGCGCGGGTCACATCCGGTTCCGCGGTGGTGCCCTGGCCCTCGATCTCGCTGGCGAAGTCGGCGATCCAGCCGGAGATCAGCTCCGGCTGGGCCCGCGGGGCCCAATGCGAACCGGCACGATCCTCCGGCGCACTGAGGGCACGTAGCCCTCCACCGCCTCGTAGTAACCTGGCGGCACGAAGCGGTCACCGCTGGGCACGATCAGCTGGACGGGCAGCTTCGGCCGCGCCGGACGGTTGCCGGCGAAGCCCAGGAGGATGTTCCGGCGATAGAGGTTGGCACCGTGGATCCCGCCGCGCGTGAGTGTGTCCGCCGGGGTGGCGCCGGCGGTGGAGATTCGCTCCACCTGCCTCAGGTAGGCCTCCCATCCCCCGCGCCCGAGGACCCCTCGCCACACCAGCGTGGGTACTCCCGGGGTGCACAGGCCGACGATGTACCAGGAGTGCCGCAGCTGCGACGCGGCGTGTAGGAGCCTGCCCTGGCGCAACTGCCGGCGCACCGCCGCGCGGACGTGGCCGAGCGCCGGTCCGGCGACTGCGGTGAAGGAGGCGATCCGCGGGGCCAGATGTTCCGCACAGGCCAGCTCCCAGCCCTGAATCGCGCCCCAGTCGTGCCCCACGAGGTGGACCGGGCGCCGCAGGGAGACCGCGTCCAGCACCGCCGCCAGGTCGCCGCCCAGCCGCGTGAAGCCGCAGGCGCGGGGCCGCTGGGGGCGGTGGATTGCCCCGCTCCGCGGACGTCGTAGGCGACGACGTGGAATCGCTCGCGCAGCCGCTCCATCACCGGCAGCCACAGCTCCTTGGCGTCGGGGTAGCCGTGCACCAGCACGATCGTCGGCCGGTCGCCGTCGCCGGCCTCGATCAGCGATAGGGTGGCGCCCGGAGCGGTGATCGTGCGCTGGCGAAGCTCTGCCGCAGGGCTCATGAGCCCACCCTACTCACCGGCGGCGTCTCGATCACCACCCGGCACGGGCGGTGAGAGAGCAGGTAGGTGGCGGTCGGCCCCAGGGCGCGCTCGGAGGGCGGCGCATGGGCGGTCCCGAGGTAGATGATCTGCGCGTCGGTGCGCTTGGCCTCCTCGACGATCGCCGCACCGGGGCTGCGGGTGCGCAGCAGCCGCGTGTGCACCTTCAGGCCGGCCCTGCGCCCCGTCACCTTGGCACTCTCCAGCACGCTCAGGCCGAGGCGCTCCTCCTCCTCCAGCCCGGCGTCCAGCGAGAGCTGGTTGGGGACCCGCAGGACGTAGATGGCCTCCACCAGCCCGCCCTCGCCGATCAGCTTGGCCGCCGCCCGCAGCGCCGAGGCGTCGACATCGGTGCCGAAGATGGGGACCAGCGCCGAGCGGTAGTCAAGCTCGATGAAGTACGCCGGCCGCTCCCGGTGCGCTACCCGGTACACCCGGCGCGGGTCGAGCCCGTGCTGGCGGCGGTAGAAGAGGTAGCCCCCGATTCCCAGGACCATCCACGGCAGGCCCACCAGGCGCGCTTCCGAGTGCAGCGCCACCACCGAGATCCAGGCGGCAAAGGTTCCCAGGCCACCGAGGACCGCTATCACCGGGATCTCATAACCCCGGATGCGAACGTTGCCGGGCACCTTGTATGGGCGGATGCGATCTGGCTGCTTGACCCGGAGCGCGATCACCGCCACGTGGGCGGTGGTGAAGGACAGCATCGCCCCGAACGAGTACAGGTTGCCGAGTACCGAGGTCTGGCCGGGGATGAGCAGCAGGGCCGCGAGCACCGAGAAGAACACGAGCGTGAACCACGGCGTGCGGTAGCGCCGGTGCAGGCGGGCGAAGATGCCCGGGAGCTGCCGGTGCTCGGACAGCGACCACGACAGCCGGGAGATGCCGATCAGGCCGGCGTTGGTGGCCACGAACAGGATCGTCGAGGCCAGGATCCCCACGTAGTCTTTGAGCAGGGTCCCGGCTGTGCCCTGGATCCCAAAGCTCTGGACGATCCCGAGCACGGGATCGTCCTGGTAGGTGGTGCCGAGCTGGGTGGCGAAGTGGCCGTGGTGCTCCACCACGGGCAGTGCCGAGAGCGCCACCACCGACATGCCGGCGTAGACCGCCAGCACTGCCACCACCACGAGATTGACCGCCCTGGGGACCTGCTTGTCGGGCTCGGTGGCCTCCTCGGCCATGTTGGAGATGGTCTCGATGCCGGTATAGGCGAGCATCGCGATCGAGAGGGCGAAGATCAGCTGGGAGTAGCTGGGGGCCGTGCCCAGGTGCACCTGATGCGCGAGGCGCGAGGGGTTCAGCACCAGGAACGCTCCGACGATCACCAGTACTACCTGGGTGGCGAGGTCGACGCAGGCGAGGATGAAGTTGACCTTGGAGGACTCCCCCAAGCCTCGGATGTTCAGACCTGCGAGCAGCGCGATGACGATTACCCCACCGACGATGTCCCCGGGGTTGTGCAGCAGCGAGGGGAAGAACGCGCCCAGGTAGTGCGGCACCGAGAATGCCGACAACGCGACCGTGAGAATGTAGTCGAGCGTCAGCGCCCAGCCGGCGATAAAGGAGACGACCTCGTTGAACGAGTGGCGGGCGAAGGACGATGCGCCGCCCGCTTCGGGAAACATCGTCGCCCCCTCGGCGTAGCTCTTGGCCGTGATCGCGAACAGGGCGCCGGCCACCAGGAACACCACCGGAGTCAGCCCCAGTGCGTGTACCGCCACCAGCCCGAGGGCGTAGTAGATGGAGGAGCCGACGTTGCCGTAGGCGGCGGCGAACATCCCGCCCACCCCGATGCTGCGCCGCAGGCCGTGGGTCTCGATCCGTGCCACCGTCCGCGACCCTACGAACGGTGGTGTCAAGGAACCGCTAAAGATCCGCCCGCGGGCGTAGAGATCCCGTTAACGGGTCCCGAGCAGCAGCGATGGCTGCCGCGGCTCAGGCCGAGGGATCTCGCAGGCGGTATCCCACCCCCGGCTCGGTGATCAGGTAGTGAGGCCGAGACGCGTCGGCCTCGAGCTTGGAGCGGATGTGCGCAACGTGGACCCGCAGGTAATGGGTCTCGGCTCCGTACTCCGGACCCCACACCTCCTGGAGCAGTTGCCGGTGGGTTACGAGCCGGCCGTGATGGCGAGCCAGCGCGCGCACCAGCTCGAATTCGATCGGCGTCAGGTGAACTGCCTCGCCGTTTCGCTCCACCCGACGATCGGCGAGGTCGATGACGATGTCCCCCAGCTCCAGGCGGGGGCTGCCCGCCACCTCCCCGGAGCGCCGCAGGACCACCCGCAGGCGGGCCAGTAGCTCGTCGGTGCCAAAGGGCTTGGTGATGTAGTCGTCGGCGCCGGCATCCAGCGCCCGGACCTTCTCGCGCTCATCCCCGACGGCCGAGAGGACGACGATCGGGAGCCTGCTCCAGCGCCTCACCTCCTGGCACAGTTCGACCCCCTGCCCGTCGGGGAGCACGAGATCGAGCACCAGGGCGTCCGGCGGCCGAGCCGCCAGCGCCGCGACGGCCTCCGCCTTGCTGGCGGCAGCCTCCACTGTGTACCCGGCGGTGCGCAGGATGACCTTCAAGCCGCGCACGATCTGCGGCTCGTCGTCGACGACGAGCACTCGGGCAGAGCTCACCGCGCCGGCTCCGGCTCGGGCTCGGGCTCGGGCTCGGGCTGGGGCACGAGCGGAAACGACACCGCGAAGGCCGTCCCCCGCGGCACGCCGGACTGCAGCACGATCTGACCGCCGTTGGCCTCGACGAACCCCCGACAGATCGCCAGGCCGAGGCCGGCACCCGGGCCCTCCTGCCCGCGCACGCGGAAGAAGGGCTCGAACACTCGCGCGCGCTGCTGGCTCGGGATCCCCGGACCCTGGTCGATCACCCGGACGGTGACCCGGCCGGACCCGGCGCCGGCGCTGACTCGCACCGGGACACCCCGTGGCGAGAACCTGAACGCGTTCGCGATCAAGTTGGAGAACACCCGCTCCAGATGTGCAGCATCAGCTCGAATCAGCGGCAGGTCCGCCGCCAGTGCAAACTCGATCGGATGCTCGCTGCGAACCTGGGCCGCCGCCGAGGTGACCGCGTCGCGCAGGTCGCACCAGTCGTCCCGAGGCTCCACCGCCCCCGCCTCTATCCGGGAGACGTCGAGCAGATCGTCTACCAGGCCCGCCAGCCTCGCCGCCTCGACGTCGATCACCTCGATCAGGTCCCGGCGCTCGGCGGGCGTGATCGCCGGCGAGCGGAGCGCCGACCCTGCCGTGGTGATGGCCGTGAGCGGCGTGCGCAGATCGTGGGAGATGGCATGCAGGATCGCGGTGCGGGCGACTCCGGCTCGCTGCACCGCCTCGGTCTCCGCCGCCTGATCGGCCAGGCGCCCCCGCTCGATCGCGACGTCTATCAAACGAGCCAGGGGCTCCGCGATGCGCTTCAGATCATCGGTCTCCCATGAGGTGTCCCGGTTGACGTAGAGCCAAGCGCCACCTGAGCGCGCCGGCAACGGCAACGCGATCTCCTCCGGGGCCGGTGCGGGTACCCGCTCCAGCGCCACGCGGGTCCCGGCGTCGATCGCAGCCCGTGCGAGTCGACCGCTCCGCGCGTCGAGCTGGGTGGCCAGGTCGGTGCCGGCGAGGATCGCCGACGCGGTCTCAGCGAGCAGCTTTGCCTCCCGCTCTCGCTTGGCCGCCAGCACCGCCCGGCTCTCGGCCTCCGCCGCCTGCTGGCGGCCCGTCGCCGCCAGGCGTCCGACGGCCACGGCGGCGATCAGCAGCACGGCCCAGCTCCACCACATCTTGGGGGTGGGCCACCGTCAGCTGGTGACGCGGGACGATGAACAGGTAGTTCAGCGTGAGCATGCACACGAGCGCCGTCACCATCGCCTCCAGCTGCCCTCGGCGGATGGCCGCAGCCAGCACCGCCAGCAGGTACAGAACCCCCAGGCCAGCCGCGGGGGCGGTCGACTGCAGCAGCGCGATCACCGCGGTGGCGGCGGCGATCTCCAGCACCATCTCGCCCCCCGCCGCCACCAGCTCCCGGCGACTGCGCGGACGCAGCCTGAACGGCTTCCGGGAGAGGCCGGGCACGGGCATGAACCTACGCTGCCGGTACGCCACGGCGCGGTGGCGCCACCGCGCCGGCCTCGACGAGCACGCGACACGGGCGCTCTCGGAGAACGGTCTCCAGCGCCCGGCCGAAGCCGCTCCCTGAGCGCGACAGCGGCATCACGATCGCTCCCGCGCGCACGTCCTTCGCCTCATCCACGATCCGGCGCCCGGCCTGGCCCGCCCGGACCTTCTCCACGTGGCCGCTGACGCGCCGTCCCGCCTGGACCTTCGCCTCGTCTATCACTGACACCGCCTGCGCCTCCTGCTCGGGGAGGGAGGCGTCGATCGGGCTGCTCGCCGGCACCGTGATCGTGACCAGCACATGGATCCCACGACGCCGCCGGGCGGCCATCCGCGCTGCGGTTGCCATCACCTCGGGGAAGTAACCGCGCTCGTCGAAGGCCACCAGCACGGAGTCGTACTCGGCCTCGGTGTCGACCGCCGGGCGCGCGATCGCCACCCGGGTGGTGGTGGTCAGGTCCAGACCCTGCCCGCGGCGGTAGGCGATGTACACGCACACGCCGACGGTCAGCCAACCCACCCCCGCGATGGCCACCACCACGTGCAGCACCGTGACCGTGACAAAGGCCAGGAACGTGCCCAGACCGCCGGCCACGGCGAACAGTGGCAACCGGCGGCCGCGCACGGACAGGGTGCCGGGCCCGCGGTAGGGACGCCGGTGATCCGGATCGATCAGCCGCAGGCGGATGACGGCCGCGTGCGCGATCGTGAACGACAGCATCGCCCCGAACGCGTACATGTTCCCGAGGAAGTCGGCCTGCCCAGTGGCGATGCCCCCGAAGATCAGGATTCCGATCCAGGGTGTCCGGAACCGGGGGTGCAGCTGGCGCAGCCCGTCAGGGAGCTGGCGGTGAAGGCCCATCGAGTAGACGAGCCGGGAGACTCCGATGATTCCGGCGTTGGTGGCGATGAAGAGGATCGTGGCTGCCAGCAGACCAACGTAGATCTCGCCGGCGTGCTGGAACGCCCCCAGGTGGAGGTGCTTGACGATCCCCAGGACCGGATCCCCGGCGAAGCCGCCTTGATTCTCAGCCACGCCGAGCAGCGTCTGGCAGCGGCCGGCGTGGCAGCGAACGGGGAGGGCCGAGAGCGCCACCGCCGGGAGGGCGGCGTAGATGGCAAAGACAGCGATCACCACGCGGTTGATCGCCGCCGGGATCGTCCGTGACTCGTCCTTGGCCTCCTCGGCCATGTTGGAGATCGTCTCGATCCCGGTGTAGGCGATCATCCCCACCGGGATCGCGATGAGAAAGTCCTTCCAGTGCGGGACCGTGCCCAGATGAACGTTGGCGATCAGCGTGTGCGGGGAAAGTACGAGCACCCCCCCGACCACCACCAGCAGGAGCTGGGTGGAGAAGTCGGTGATGGCGAGAGCGATATTCAGCGCTGCCGCCTCGGCCACGCCGACGACGTTGACCGCGCTCAGCAGCGCCACCACCGCGATGCCGAAGATGATGTCTCCCGGCGAGGTCTTCAGGAACGGCCAGAACAGGCCCCCGACGTAGTGCGGCACGAAGAAGGCTGAGATCGCGATCGTGATCACGTAGTTGAGCATCTGGCCCCAGGCGGCGAAGAACGACCAGAACTCGTTGAAGGCGTGCCGCGCAAAGCTGGAGGATCCGCCGGCTTCGGGGTACATCGCGGTGGCCTCGGAGTAGGTGGCGGCGGTGAGGTAGAAGATCACCCCGGTGAGGATGAAGACCACCGGGGTGAGGCCCAGCGCGAACGAGGCCACCAGCCCCAGCGCGTAGTAGATAGAGGAGCCGACGTTCCCGTAGGCGGTGGAGAACAGCGCATTGACCCCCAGCACGCGTTGCAGACCGGGGAGCTGGCGGCGGGCCATCAGCTGCGCCCCTCGCGGAGGGAGGCCGCCTCCGCCGCCGACTCGCTGACCTCCACGGCTGACTCCTCCGGCTCGCGGGCCGGCGTGGCGTGCTCGCGCTCGAACCTGGCCCTCCAGTCTGCCGGCGGCGCGGTGAGGATGACCCGGCAGGGCGCCTTGTTGATCACGTACTTGGTGATGTCGCCGACGTAGTTCTCCAGCGGCCCCGACCCGCCCAGGAGCCCCCCGCCCCGCACTCTGGAGGGCTCCTCCGCCGCCAGCACGATCGCCTCCACCCCGCGACGGCGGGCCTCTCCCACGATCGCCTGGCCGACACGCCGGGTCCGGACGATCGCGGTCGCCACCTCCACCCCCTCGTACTCCTCGCCGACCGCCTTGGCCCGCGCCAGAGCCTCGCGCGCTCGCTGCACCTGGGAGTCCGGAAGGGGGGCGTCGAGCGGGAGCGACAGCGGCATCTCGAACATCCAGATCGCCTCGATGACGGCCCCGTCCTCGACCAGGTCGTCGCGAGTCTCCCCGGCCAGCCGGCCCGCCGTCTGGACGATGTCGTCGTCGAGTGCCGTGCCGAAGATGGGAACCAGGATCGAGCCGAACTCGGCCTTCGCCGACTCGTGCCGCAGGGCACGCTCCGGGATCGTCACCCGCTTGAGCAGCGGCTTGTCCTGCACCTTGCGATAGGTGACGTAGAGCGCCAGTCCGACCATCAGCCAACCCAGGCCGACGTAGCGCGCGCCGCTGTGGGAGATGGTGACCGAGACCAGTCCGGCTGCGGCCAGCAGGGCGCCGAGCACCGCCGGAAGCGGAACCGGGACGCCCCGGACGGTCACCGACAGCGGGATCCGGTAGGGGCGCTCCCGGTCGGGCTCGCGGAAGCGCAACACGATCACGGACATGTGGGCGATGGTGAACGCCAGCAGCGCTCCGAAGGCGTAGATCCCGACCAGGAGCTCCGGGTCGGCGGGCAGAACCAGCGCGGCGGCCACCAGCGAGGCCGCGATTATGACCACGAACGGCGTGCCCCAGCGGGAGCTGAGGCGACCGACGCCGCTGGGAATCTGCCGGTTGGTGGCCAGCGAGTAGCCGACACGGGACACACCCAGCATCGCTGACCCCGCAGCCGCCGCCAGACCCAGCGCGCCGCCTACTCCCACCGCGTACTCCAGCGCCTTCGCCAGCCAGTGGGGATGGAAGGCCTCCACCACCCCCAGCACCGGCGCCTGCAGATGGCGCTGCCCGAGGTCGCTGAGGTCATGGTGGACGGGCAGGGCGGAAACCGCCACGAACGCGATCCCGACATAGATGAGCACGATCACCGCCGACCCCGAGACCACGAGCCGCTTGACCTGGTGTGCGCTGACGTTCACTTCTCCGGCGATCGAAGCGGCAGCCTCCAGTCCCGTAAACGCGATCACGCCGATCGGTAGCGCAAAGGCCAGGCTCGACCACGTCGGGGCGCTGCCGAGATGGATCGTGTCCAGCAGCCGATGCGGGTGGAAGGCCAGCGCCAGCCCCAGCACGATCACCACCGCCTGGAGCACGAGATCGGCCGCGGTGATGAGCACCCGCCGTCGCAGGCGCCCGCTTCCGACGCCGATCAGGTTGTCGTAGGCGACGAAGGCGATTACCCCGAACGCCACCGCGATCTGCAGGCCGCCACGGCCCAGCGGCGCCCAGAACGCACCGAGGTAGGCGGGGACCGTCAGCGCCGTGACCGCCAGCAGGATCGTGTAGTCGAGCACGATCGCCCAGCCGGCCACGAAGCTCACGAGCTCGTTGAAGGCATAGCGCGCCAGCACCGCCGAGCCGCCGCGCTCCTGGTGCAGCGAGGCCCCCTCCGCGTAGGTCATGGCGCTAAGCAGGAAGAAGATCCCGCCGGCCAGGAACACCAGGGGGGTCAGCCCACCGGCGCGGTGGGCCACGACCCCCAACGCGAAGTACACCGAGCTCACCGAGGTCGTGTACACGACCGCGAACAGGGCACGGGAGCTGAAGGGCCGGTCGTTCAAACGCGCGCGGTCCGCTCAGCCTCGGCGCTGCAGGTACAACCGGGCCATCCCGGCCGCCATGAACAGAACCCCCAGCAGGATGCCGGTGGTGAGCGCTCCACCGCCCGCAAGCACTGTGCGCACGAGCAGCGCGATCCCGATCACGATCATGAGCACCGACATCACCCGGGTGAAGTTGCGGTGCAGTTGGCGGGAAGGGGGTGGCGACACGCTGCCGCGAAGATTAGGTGAGCCGCTGGGTGAGGCGCGCAGACCGGGCCACCCCGCCCGGTCTGCGCAGCTCGTGCCGTCTAGAGCAGGCCGTTGGCGGCCAGGAACTGGTGGGCCACCTGCGCCGGGGGCTGCTGCTGCAGCGCCACCGCGGCGTTCATCTTGATGATCGCCGGCAGCGTCAGCAGCGCGCTGACCTTGTTGATCGTCTGGGCGAAGGCCGGACCCTCGGCCTTGACCAGGCTCTGCTTGAGCACCATCGCCACGTTCTCGAAGCCGAACAGCTTCTTGGTGTCCTCCAGCACGGTGTACTTGCCGCCCTGGAGCTGCGGGTCGGAGGTGAAGACCGTGGCCACATCGACCTGCCCGCTGTCCAGCGCCTTGTAGTTGAGGCCTTCGGCCAGCGGCGTGAACGACAGGTTGTTCAGACCGTAGACCTGCTGGAGGCCGAGCAGCCCGAGGTGTCGCGTACGGTTCTCCGCCGGGCCGCCGAACTTAACCGGGCCCGCGCCCTTGAGGTCCGCGTAGCTCTTCAGGTGGTGCTTCTGCGCGTAGGCTTTCAGCGTGGCGAGTCCGTCGGCGTCGTAGAAGGGGGTCTGCTGCAGCAGCACGAAACCCTGCTTCTTCACGAATGCGTCGGCCAGCTTGTAGGTCTCCTGCGCGCTCGCCGGCTGCGTGTTGTCGCCCGCGATCGTGGACAGCAGCGTTCCGGTGTACTCCGGGTATAGGTCGATCTGACCGCTCTGGAGCGCCTTGTAGATGATCTCCGAGCTGCCGATGTTGCCCTTCAGCGTGACCTTGTAGCCCTTGGCCTCCAGCGCCTGCTGGTAGAGCGCTCCGAGCAGGAACTCCTCCGAGAAGTTCTTGTCGCCCAGCGTCACCGGCGGCTTCCCGACCCCGGGGCCGCTCTTGGCCGGCGTACCGGCCGAGATCGACGCGCCCGCAGACGACGAGCCGGAGCTGCTGGACGAGCTGCCGCACGCCGCCAGCAGCAGCACCGCCGCGAGCATCAGCCCCGCCGCCGCCAATCGCTTGCACTGACCTACTCTCATGGTTCCTCCTCCTTCGGTGTTTGCACGATGCCCCGCCGCGCGGCGGGGGTCCTAAGCCTCTGCCCCCACCGGCACGAGCGCCGCCGACGCGTCCCCTCCCCCGGCGGCCTTCACCCCCTTGGGGGTCAGCACCCGCTGCACCCCGGCCAGCGTGAACTCCACCGCCAGCGCCAGCGCCGCGATCACGATCGCCGCCCCGAGGACGCCCGAGAGGTGATAGCTCGCCTCGTTGTTGATGATGTCCCCCAGGCTGCCACTGAAGCCGGTCAGCGACGCGATCGTGGTGGTGGAGACCACGAACAGCGCAGCGGTGCGAATCCCGGCGAAGATCAGTGGCACCCCCAGCGGCAGCTCCACGTGCCGAAGGACCTGCCATTCGGTCAGGCCCATGCCGCGCGCGGAGTCGACGATGTCCCGGTCGACGCCGTCGATCGCCACGTAGGCGTTGGTGATCACCGGTGGGACCGCCAGCACCACGAGCGCCAGCTCGACGTTGCTCAGCCCCACGCCGAGGAACGCCACCCCGATCGCCAGCACCGCCAGGCTCGGCAGCGAGCGCCACACGTTGCCCAGGTTGATGGCCACGAACGAGCCGCGATGGATGTGGCCCAGCCACAGCCCGATCGGCAGCGCGATCACCAGTGCCAGCCCGATCCCGATGCCGGCGATCTTCAACGTCTGCAGGGTCAGGCTCAGGAGCGTCGGCACCGACACGCCGGGGATCTGGCCGTTGTCACCGATGAACTTCAGCGCCTGGCCGAACAGCGAGGCGCTCAGCAGCATCACGGCCATCACGCCGCCCTGCTCCTGGCCCACGGCGTGACCAGCCGCTGCGCCACCACCAGCAGCCCGTCCGCCGCCAGCGCCAGCGCCACCGCCATCGCCCCGGCGGCAATGAGCTCGGTCTTGAACACCGCGTCGTTGATGGCCGACAGAATCGGCACGCCCAAGCCCTCGTTGTCCACCACCACGGCCACCGTGGCCAGCGAGATCACCGTCACCGTGGCGATCCGGACGCCGGCGATGATCGCCGGCAGCGCCAGCGGGATCTCCACGCGCAACAGCGACTGCAGCGGCTTCATCCCCATCCCCTGGGCCGCCTCGCGCACCTCACCGGGGACCTCGCGGAGGCCGGTGAGCGTGTTGCGGAACATGATCAGGAGCGTGTAGGAGATCAGCGCCACTAGGGCGGTGGTGCGGGACAGGCCGAAGCCGGGCACCGGCGTCAGCAGCTCGAACAGCGCCAGCGAGGGGATCGTGTACAGGATCGAGGTCACCACGAGCACCGGCCGTTCCACCCATCGGCGCCGGTAGGCAAGCAGCGCCGCCACCGTAGAGATCACAAACCCGAACGCGACCGAGATCACGGTCAGCACCACGTGCTGGCGCAATGCCGGCCAGAGCACCGTGCCCCAGTTCTGCGACACCCAGTCCGAACAGAACAGGTGGTTGGCCACCTCGCAGGCGTGCGCCTGCGCGCCACCGCCGAAGGACGGGATCACAGGCCCGCTGGCTGCCAGCGGCAGGATCACTTCTGCGGGGGGTGCTCGTGCAGCGAGCCGTTGCCCAGCAGCCCACCCAGCAACTCCAGCGTCACCGTGCCCGCCGGGCTGCCGTCCTCGTCGGCCACCGCCAGCGGCGCGCCGCCGTGGGCCAGCAGGATCGACAGCGCGTCCCGCACCGAGGTGTGGAGGCCTACCGGCTCGCCGTGGTGGCCGTTGGGTGCCAGCAGCTCGACGTCGGCCAGCGTGGAGAGTCCCAGCCGCTTGAGCGCGCGATCGGCGCCGACGAACTCGGCCACGAAATCATCCTTGGGGTTGGTGAGGATCGCCTTCGGCGTGTCGTACTGGGCGAGCTTGCCGCCCTCGCGCAGGATTGCGATCTTGTCACCCATCTTGATGGCCTCGTCGATGTCGTGGGTGACGAACACCACCGTCTTGCGGACACGCTCCTGCAGCCGGAGGAACTCGTCCTGGAGGCGGGCGCGGTTGATGGGGTCGATCGCGCCGAAGGGCTCGTCCATCAGCATCAACGGCGGATCGGCGGCCAGCGCACGCGCCACTCCCACCCGCTGGCGCTGTCCACCGGACAGGTGGGCGGGGTAGCGGGGAGCGATCTCCTCGGGGTCCATCCCGATCAGCTCCAGCAGCTCGTTCACGCGCTCGCCCGTCCGCTGGCGCTCCCAGCCCAGCAGGCGGGGCACGGTGGCGATGTTGTCTGCCACTGTCTGGTGCGGGAACAGCCCGATCTGCTGGATCACGTAGCCGATCTCGCGGCGCAGCTCGTTGGGCGGGCGCGACAGCACGCTCTCGCCGCCCAACAAGATGTCGCCGCCCGAGAGGGCGATCATCCGGTTGATGAGGCGCATCGCGGTGGTCTTGCCCGACCCCGACGGCCCGACCAGCACGCACACCTCCCCGGCTTCGACGTTCAGGCTCAAGCCGTCGATGGCCGGATCCCGCGCGCCCGCGTAGCGCTTGGAAACATCCCGCAGCTCCAGTGTCGCCGCCTGCGGGAACGCAGACAGCCCCTCGTCTTGGGCAGTGTTGGGAGTGTTCACGCGAAGACCCGGGCCGGTTGGGGTGCAGGTTACCCGTTCTGGGGGACGGACGGTTGGCGCCAGACTCCTCCCCGAACCTGGCCGGAAGGTCCCCACCCCGGTGCGGCGGCGGGGGCCCGAGCGCGGCGAAGCCCCGGAAACCGTGGCTAGGATCGACCATCGTGTCCGTCACCGACCCCCGCCTGCCGTCCCGGCGCCGCCGGCTGCTGCTGATGCTGATGCTGGCCGGGTCCACAGCGAACCAAATCGGGCGGCGCCGCTTGTTCCAGATCGGCCCGATCACCAACACCGCGGTATCGGGGATGCCCTCGGCGCAGGCGGGCGTGGCGGCCGCGGTGGCCCGGGGCGCGGTCTCGGCCTAGGAGCCTCGACGTGGACGCGCCGACCTTCACCGACCTAGTGGGCCCGCCGGCAGGGGCGCGGCTGTACGCGCTGCCGATGCGGCCCGGACTGGCCGACTGCGCTCCCAGCGGACGGATCCGCCTGGACGCGTTAGCGCGCTGGCTCCAGGACGTGGCCTATGCCGACGTCGAGGACGCCGGCGTGGCCGAGGGTGCCTACTGGGTCGTGCGCCGGACGCGAATCGTCGTAGGGCGCTGGCCGCGCTTCGCCGAGCGCTTCACCGTCAGCACGTTCTGCAGCGGGCTGGGCCGGATGTGGGCCGAGCGGCGCACCGTCATCGCCGCATCCGGGGCGTCGGCAACGGAGGATCCGGCGGCGGAGTCGGTGGCGCTGTGGGTCCATCTGGACCCCGCCAGCCGGCGCCCGGTCCCCTTTTCCCCCGAGGAGTTGGAGACCTACGGAGCCGCTGCCGCCGCGCGACGCGTGAGCGCACGGTTGCGCCACCCCCCACCGGAGTCCGGCGCGCTCCGGCGCACCTGGACCTTCCGCGCCACCGAGTGCGACATCGCCGAGCACGTCAACAACGCCGCCTACTGGCAGCCGCTGGAGGAGGAGCTGCTGGAGTCACCCGGTGAGCCGTCGGGGATGGACGCGGAGATGGAGTTCCGCGCCGGGGCCCAGCCGGGAGAGAAGCTGGTGCTCGGCGACGGAGACCTGCGCTGGATCACCGATCCCGCCGGCGAGGTACACGCGTCCGTGATGATGGCCTCGCCGCCGCCGGCGGCGTGTCAGGTTCCGGCTCCGAGCCTGCGGATCAGCACGCGGAAGCGGCCGAAGGCCGGCTTGGGCGAGTAGTCGGCGCGGAGCAGCCCGTCGGTGGTGAAGAGGGGGGCGCCGCACCCGGCGAGGGCGCGATCGAGTCACGCAGGTTGAACCAGCGCAGGTCAGTGATGCCGAACGTCCCACTGAGGGCGGCGGCGGCACGCACCAGCTCGCTCAGAGCCGCGGCCTGCTGAGATGCGCTCAGCTTTCCGGTGGGCACCCCGGCCTCGGTGACCAGATCGGTACTCCGGGGCCGATCCCGGCCCGCGGGGCCAGGCAGCGGCGTACCACCCCGGCGGCCTGCGCCAGCGCGGCGCGATAGCCCCCGGGCGCCACCGCCGAGGGGAAGATCGTGCCGGGGTAGAAGTCGAGGCCGACGAACCCCAGTGCGCGGCGGAAGCGGATCCCTCCGAGCGTTCGCAGGCGGGCGAAGAAGGCGGCGTCGGAGGCAGGGCCGAAGCGGTAGGCGTAGGTGAAGCCGAAGCGCAGACGGCTCAGGTGGTCACGCAGCGCTTGGTCGTGCGCGGCCTCCACCCCTTCGATCAGGGCCTTCTCGGCCGCAGGATAGGCGCCATCGGAGGTGTTCGGCGAGAACGCGACGTTGACCTCGTTGGTGATCGTCATCGCGATCACGTGCGGGTTGGCACCGAGCACGTCGACCACCCGGCGCACGTATCGCGTCCACGCAGTCAGGTTGCCCGCTTGCTCCGGGGAGGGGTGGTAGCGCACCTGGATCTCGACGTCCAGGCCAGCGCGGCCATAGGCGGCGGAGCGGCGGCGGAACCGGGCGATTCCAGCGGCTCCGTCGGAGAGGAACAGCCGGTTCAGCCGCACCACCAGTGCCTTGCGCGGCACCCGCAGGCGCCGCACGGCGGCCAAGTCACGGGTCGGGTCCTCGGGGACCGCTCGCAACTGCGCTCCGCCGGCGGTTCCCGCCAGGCCGGGGTCGATCCCGAACCGCAGTGGCACTGCCCGCCTGGGGGGAGCGTGGAGGTAGTTGTGCAGGCACAAGGGGTCAGCGGCGCTGGAGGCGGTCGTGCGGCTGCCGGATGTCACCGCGCCGGTGCTCGCCGCCTGCCCTGGCGCGGCGGCGAGGGCAACCAGCGCCATCGCCGCGAGGATCCAGCGCGCCTGAACCTAACTCCCACGAGCCGATCCTATCCCGGGCCGCCGCGCGTTAGCCTGTCGGCGATGCGAACGCTGAGACGAGTCACGATGCTGCTCCTGGCCGTTCTGGCGCTGGCGCTCCCGGCGCTGGCTGCCACGGGCTGCGGCTCGGGCGGGCACTACCTCGGCGGCGTTACCGCCCACCACCTGGCCAACCACTTCGCCCGCAGCACCACCGCGCGGCGACGGGTCAACAAGGTCTTCTGCCTCTACCACGGCCACCGCGTGCTGGCTGACCTGCATACGCACCATCTGTTCGCCGCCGGCCTGAACGCCATCTCCGCCTTCCACGCCTGCCGCGGCGGCTTCGGGCACCGCCGCTGACCCCGGGGCGCCTGCGGCGCCGTTCAGGCCGTGGCGGGGCGAAGCGCTTCCAGCTCCCGGCTGGCCGCCAGCTCTGAGAGCGCCTTGCGCTCCAGCCGGCGCACGGCATCCTGGGAGATGCCCAGCCGCCGGCCCGTCTCGGTCAGCGGGGTGGGATCACCGCCGCCGACGCCATAGCGCAGCTTGACGACCTCACGCTCGCGCTCGGGCAGCCGCTCCAGCGCCCGGCTGAGCGCGTCGACCCGCAGGGCGATGTCGACCTCCTCCTCAGGGCCACGATCCACGCTGGGCAGCAGCGCCCCCAGCGTGGTCTCGTCCTCCTCGCCCACCGGCCGGTCGAGACTCGTTACCACGCGTGCCGCCGCCAGCGTCTCACGCACCTCGGCCACGGTCAGCTCAGAGGCTACGGCGATCTCCTCCTCGGTGGGCTCACGCCCCAGGCGCGTGGCCAGGTCCCGTCCCGCCCGTGCGATCCGGCGCTCGCGCTGGCCCAGGTGGACCGGTATCCGGATTGTCCGGGCGCGGTTGTCGAGCGCCCGCTGGATCGCCTGGCGAACCCAGAACGTGGCGTAGGTAGAGAACTTGAAGCCCTTGCGGTAGTCGAACTTCTCCGCGGCGCGGATCAGCCCCAGGATGCCCTCCTGGATCAGGTCGAGCAGCGGGAGCTCGTGGCCCTGGTACTTGCGCGCATTGGAGATCACCAGGCGGAGGTTGGAGTTGACCAGTCGCTCCTTGGCGGCGAGATCGCCGCGCTCGATTCGCTGCGCCAGCTCCACCTCCTCCTCCTTGCTGAGCAGCGGATGGCGCCGTACCTCCTGCAGGAACAGCGCCATGGCATCGGTCGTACGCAGCGCCAGATCGTCGTTGAGATAGGTCGTGCGCTCGACCTGACCGCGGCCGCAGTCGTCGCGGACCTCCAGACCGCGCTGCTCCAGCAGGTCCTGAAGCAGGTGAGCCTCCTCGTCGTCGAACTCCGCGCTCTGCACCGCCTCGCTCATCTCGGAGAGCTCGACGCAGCGAGCACCGCGCGCTTCGCTGCGAGCGGCGAGCTCCTCGGCAAGATCGGACACGCCGTCGCGTGATCGGGCAGAATCCAGCTCCCTGTCCATGAGGTCCTCTTTACCCGCTGAGGACGGGATCGGCACAAATTGACCTCTCCTCCCCCCAACCAGGTGAACGACTTCGACTCGCTCTACGTGCACGGCTTCGCCCGTGTCGCTGCCGCCGTTCCCAGGCTCAAGGTGGCGGAGCCGGCCTACAACGCCGCCCGTACGATCGAGCTCGCTCAGCACGGATCCGAGCAGAACGCGGCGCTGGTGGCCTTTCCCGAGCTAGGGCTGTCGGCGTATTCGGTGGAAGACCTCTTCCACCAGCAGGCGTTGCTCGACGCCGTCGCCGACGCCATCGGGGATCTGACTACGGCCAGCGCCGACCTTCGCCCGGTGATCGTCGTGGGGGCCCCGCTCATGATCGGGGCCGCCCTCTTCAACACCGCGGTCGTGATCCACCGCGGCCGGATCCTCGGGATCGTGCCCAAGAGCTACCTGCCCGAATACCGCGAGTACTACGAGAAGCGCCAGTTCCGCGCGGCCCGGGACGCGGTGCAGGACCACGTCGAGCTGCTGGGAGCCGAGGTTCCGTTCGGCACCAAGCTGCTGTTCAGCTGTGAGGACGTCCCGAGCTTCACCCTCGGCGTGGAGATCTGCGAGGACGTGTGGGCCCCGATACCTCCCAGCAGCTACCTGGCGATGGCCGGGGCGACCGTGGTCGCGAATCTCTCGGCCAGCAACATCACGGTTGGCAAGGCCGACTGGCGCCGGGTGCTGTGCGAGGCGCACTCGGGGCGAACGATCACCGCCTATCTCTACACGGCGGCCGGCGAGGGCGAGTCGACCACCGATCTGGCCTGGGACGGCCAGGCGCTGATCTGCGAGAACGGCGACCTGATCGTCGAGGCCGAGCGCTTCGCAAAGGAGCAGCAGCTGATCTTCGCCGACGTCGACCTCGACCGGATCGTCGCCGACCGCGCCAGCGCCAGCGCCTTCGCCGACGGGGTGCACGACCATCGCCACCAGCTGGAGGGGGTGCGGCGGATCTCCTTCAGGCTGGAGACCGGGGCCAGTACCTCGCCGCTGCGGCGCGAGGTGGAGCGCTTCCCCTACGTTCCCGCCGATTCCCTCCGCCGCACCGAGCGCTGCGAGGAGGTCTACAACATCCAGGTTCGCGGCCTGGAGACGCGGCTGCGGGCCACCGGCATCGAGAAGCTCGTGATCGGCGTCTCCGGGGGACTCGACTCCACCCACGCGCTAATCGTCGCGGTCCGCGCGATGGATCGCCTCGGACTGCCGACGGAGAACGTGCTGGGGTACACGATGCCGGGCTTCGCCACCAGCGCCACCACCCTGCGCAACTCACACCGCCTGATGGAGTCCCTCGGCGTCAGCCGCGCGGAGATCGACATCCGGCCCTCGGCCTCGCAGATGCTCAGGGACCTGGAGCATCCCGCCGCCCGCGGCGAGGCGCAGTACGACGTCACCTACGAGAACATCCAGGCCGGGGAGCGGACCTCACACCTGTTCCGCCTGGCCAACTTCCACCGGGCGCTCGTGCTGGGCACCGGAGACCTGTCCGAGCTGGCGCTCGGGTGGGCCACCTACGGGGTCGGCGACCAGATGTCGCACTACAACGTCAACGCCTCGGTGCCCAAGACGCTGATCCAGTTCCTGCTGCGCTGGGCGATTGACACCGAGCAGTTCGGCGAGGCCGCCGGCGAGGTGCTCGCTTCGGTCGTGGACCTCGAGATCTCACCGGAGCTGATCCCCTCAGACGACGCCGACCGGGACTCGCCCGGCGCGGACACCGAGAGCGTCGTCGGTCCCTACGAGCTCCAGGACTTCTTTCTCTACTACATCCTGCGCTTCGGCTATCGCCCCAGCAAAGTGGCCTTCCTCGCCCGCCACGCCTGGGGCGACCGCGAGCGCGGGTCGTGGCCCGACCTGATCCCGCAGGAGCGGCGCAACGAGTACTCGCTGGCGGAGATCAAGCACTGGCTGGAGGTGTTCCTCCAGCGCTTCTTCGGCTTCAGCCAGTTCAAGCGCTCGGCGCTGCCCAACGCCCCCAAGGTCGGCTCGGGGGGCTCGCTGTCGCCTCGCGGGGACTGGCGCGCGCCCAGCGACAGCTCCGCCGCCACGTGGCTGGCGGAGCTGCGCCAGCGGGTACCGGACGAGGAGTAGCGCTCACGCGCTCAGGCGGCGAGGCCCCTCAGGCGGCGGACAGCTGGTCGCGCTTACCGGCCACGCCCTCCAGCAGCTCGTTGAAGCTGTCGCTGAACTTCTCGACGCCCTCTTGCTCGAGCACCTGCGTGACCTCGTCGTACTCGACGCCCGACGAGGCCAGGCGCTCGAGCGTCTCCCGCGCGCCGTCGACGTCCTGCTCCAGCGCATCGCGAGCCTCGCCGTGGTCCTCGAAGGCCTTGATCGTCTCCGGCGCCATCGTGTTCACCGTCTCCCGACCGATCAGCTCCTCGACGTAGACGACGTCCCGGTAGTCGGGGTTCTTGGTGGAGGTGGAGGCCCATAGGCAGCGCTGGGGTGAAGCGCCGGCCTTGACGAGGTCCTCCCACTCCGACCCGGAGAACAGCTCCTTGTAGGTCTGGTAGGCGAGCTTGGCGTTGGCGATCGCGAGCTTGCCCTTCAGCTCGTCGTGTCCGCCGATCTCATCCAGGCGCTTGTCTGCCTCGGTGTCGACCCGGGAGACGAAGAAGGAGGCAACGGAGGCCACGGTGCTGAGATCGCCACCGAACTCGTGCAGCCGGCGCAGCCCTCGCAGGTAAGCCTCGGCCGCCTCACGGTGGCGCTGCAGCGAGAACAGCAGGGTCACGTTGATCGAGATGCCGGCGGCGATCGCCTCCTCGATCGCCTCCAGGCCGGGCTTGGTCCCCGGGACCTTGACGAACAGGTTCGGCTTGTCGATCATCGCATGGATCCGCTTGGCCTCCCCGAGCGTGGCCTTGGCATCGAAGGCTAAGTTCGGATCGACCTCCATCGAGACCCAGCCGTCGCGGGTCTCCTCGCCATGGTCGAACACCGGGGCCAGCAGGTCGCACGCGTCGCGGATGTCCTCGCGGGCCAGCGCCAGGAAGACCTCCTTGGGATCGTCCTGGTCCCGCAGCACCTCGCGCAGCTGCTCATCGTAGGCATCCCCGTCGGCGATGGCCTTCTGGAAGATCGAGGGGTTGGAGGTGACGCCCACGATTCCGCGCTGCACGAGATCCTCCAGCTCGCCGTCACGCACGAACGACCGTGAGACGTAGTCGATCCACGGGCTCTGGCCGTGGTCGGTGAGGCGCTGAAGGGGTGTCGCCATCTCATACTCCTGTCGTCGGTCGGCTCCGTGCATCCTACGCCGCTGAGATCTGCAGCCGCCGAAGTGAACGCCGCAGCAGACGCGAGACGTGCATCTGGGAGTAGCCGATCCGCTGCCCGATCTCCCGCTGGGTCATGTCGTAGACCATCCGCAGCTCCACCACGCGGCGCTCCAGGTCCGAGAGCGAGCTCCAGCGGGCGGCCATCAGCTGACGATTCTCGACGAGCTCGTAACCACTCTCGTAACTGTGGAGCGTCTCTCCGAGCGGCACCGACTCCTGGTCCTCGGAGAGCACGGGTGCGTCCAACGAGGCGGCGTCGTAGCTGCGCAGCGCCTGTGTGCCTTCGATCACGTCATCGAGCTGGCAGTTCATCGCCTCCGCCAGCTCGATCAGCGTCGGGGAGCGTCCGAGCTTGGTGGAGAGCCGCTCGGTCTGCCGGCTGACGGCCAGTGCCCGCTCCTGGATGTCCCGCGGCACGTGCACCGCCCAGCCCTTGTCGCGGAAGTGGCGCTTGAGCTCCCCGAGGATGGTGGGGGCGGCGAAGCTCGTGAACTTGCTGGCGCGATCGGGCTGGAAGCGCTCCAGCGCCTTGAGAAGACCGACCGACGCCACCTGGATCAGGTCCTCGACCGGCTCGCGCGTGTAGCTGTAGCGCAGCGCGAGCTTGCGCGCCAGCGGCAGGAAGCGTTCCACCAGCTGCTCGCGGACGGCCGGGTCACGCCGCAGGTGGTACTCCAGCAGCAACTGCTGGTCGGTGGCGGGGGGATGAGCGAAACGGGTCGAGGTTCGTGGCGCCACGGAAGGTCCTCCGTCGTACGAGAGCTTCAACGGCTAGTTGAAGTATCTCCGCAAAAGGAGAATCGGTAAACCGCCTTCACCGGAGTTTCACTCGGCGCCGCCACTTCGGTGGACGGTATATCGGCTTCCGATATACAATCGGGATCATGTCCCGCGATCAGCGTCCGCCGAACGATCGGGCCCTCCACGGCCCGGCGTCGCTGGAGCGCCTCGGGCGGTATGCCGGTCCCGCCACGCTGATCCTCTCCAGCCTGGCCGGCGGCGCCAAGCACGGCTACGCCCTGACCAAGGACAT
>JAABUY010001391.1_pt1 | contig 32717 bp, 27 predicted proteins | sample 5560271 | NCBI WGS metagenome assembly JAABUY01 (sample SAMN10711886, study PRJNA513374) | rock metagenome | isolation source: Antarctica rocks | place: Antarctica: Victoria Land, University Valley | reverse complement strand
ATACTGGCCCTGCAGCGCGTTCATGACCGTTGCAAGGCCTCAAGTGCCACGTCCAGCGCCACAACCGGCACTTTAATCAACACCTTGAGTGACCATCTATAAGCCTACCTTGCCCCTGGTGACAGCGCGCTTATTCTGGGCCTACCTGTGACGGCGTGAAACGCGGTCGAATGCCAGCTCCAAGGCGTTAAGCGGTACTTTACCGGTCACAAATTGCGGCTGGTGGTAGCTTCCGTCACACCAAGCCATGAAGCTGTGGTTGACCACCAGCGCATTGATTGGCTACTGATCGCGGCTGGCGCCTATCACCCGTAATTAGTTAGTAGTACTATAAAGGAGCGATGCGCTGATATCTTGCACGGCGTTGTTGTCGTCGTTTGGCGAAAATCTTGCGTACCTTACCCGCTCAAATCAAATCTCTGTACCTAACGTCATCGCTTACTGCAGCACGATTGCTGACGGTCCGCCGCTTGCGCGTCCGACGGTGCGCGCTTGGAACCGCAGTGATTCCTGGATGCGTTGGTCCCAGTAGTCCCACGCATGTCCCCCCGAGAACTCCGCGTATTCGTGCGGGATACCAAGGGTTTCCAGGTGCCGGTGAAACTGGCGGTTGCCCGTGAGCAAAGCGTCCTCGGTCCCACAGTCGATGCGCAGGGCCGGGAGTTGCCTACGGTCTATCCGCTCGGCCAGGGCGAACAGGTCGTTGGGGCCACCACTCGGATCGGGGCCAAAGACACGGGTGAACTTGGGCTCTGGGGGAAACGGCTCGTGTGCCCACGTCAGCGCGCGCGAGCAGGAATGGCTGACGGCGCTACAAAACAGGTCGGGGTGTCCGAGCGCGAGCTTGAGCGCCCCGTACCCGCCCATGGATAGGCCGCCGACCACGCGCGCCTCTCGCCGTGGGTCGGTCTGGAAGGTCCGATCAACGTAAGGGATCAGGTCGCGCACGAGGGCTGTCTCGTACGCTTCCCCCTCCGGGGCATCCGTGTAGTAGCTACGGCCACCCTCGGGCATGACGATGATAAAGGGATAGCCCTCGGCGTAACGTTCGATACTCGTCTGCCGCGTCCACGCGCTGTGGTCGTCGGCGAGTCCGTGAAGCAGGTAGAAGACCGGGAAGGGACCGCACGTCGTGTCAGGCACGATGAGCGTGGCCGCCGTCGTTTTGTCGAGCGCGCTGCTACGCCAGCGCAATGCGCATACTGCCACCGGCCCGCCCTCTCACTTCATTCATCCTGCACCCGTTCCGCGTTCGCCCCCGCCGTCGTTACCCTTCACTCTGTCCCGCGTGACGCGGGCTGCTCACGAAGACGGCGACGTGCCCGGGTAGGATCTCGCCGCGTGCGCGGTCGCCTGTCGCTCCCATGCGGCCATGTTCGTCCACGCACGCCCATCGTTGGTCGGGATCGTGCGTCCACGACACCAGGTCCCCGTCGATCGCGGCGTCGCTTCCGTTGTACACCGTGAGCGCGGCGCGGCCGTCGCCGGCCACGAAGGCGTTGGCGTACACGTCCGGACGCGCCGTCGGCACGAGCGGGAGCGCGTCCGCGCCGCGGAACAGGGCGGCGTACCGCCGGAGGATCGTGACCGTGGCGCGCACCGAGGCCGCCTGCGCATCTGTGTAGGGCAAGATCTCGCCGAACACATCCTGCCACACGACCAGCCCCGTGCCGTTGAACAGCGCTCGTGCGATCACCGCCTCGCGGTGGAACCCGACCGCATGGCGGTTGACCATGAAGCTGGGGTGCTCCGGGAAGAGGAAGCGCGCCAGGTCGACTTCGCCGGCGTGGCGATGCTCCCCCTGGTCCCACGAGCCCGTGATGCGCGCGATGGCGTCGCCATCCGGCTGCCCTTCCGAGCAGAAGACGACGCCGGCGCGTACCCGGTCAATGGCCTGCCGGAACCCCGACACGACGTTCTTCATCGTGTCCAGGAAGACACCGTCGACCCCGCTATCGGCGACCACCCGCGCGAGCTCCTCCGCAGCGATTGGCGCCATGCCGCGCCGCGCCTCCGGAGGCGCGTCCCAGGGCAAGTAGGGGATGAAGACACGGATTCCCCGGGCACGCGCCCGCTCGGTCAGGGCGCGCAGACCGGCGCGACCGCCTGGCAGGTCGTCGTAGAAGTCCCACTGCCCTCGCTCGTCCACGCCCATGCGCGGATAGGCCGGCCAGAGCAACACGCCGTCGTAGCCCCCGAACCGTCGGCCATCGTCGAGCAGCCGGTCGACGTCGAGTTGGCCGCGCGCGTGGTCGAAGATCTCGCGGCCGTAGAGGAATGTGAAGTGCTGCAGCCACTGGCTGTGGTACCAGGCCAGGTCCGGCCTGGCATATTCGGACAGGTCGAGATCCGCGCGCACTTGTCCGCGCAGGGCCGCGAACACGCCCTGCCACCCCGGCGCGCAGGCCATGAAGACCAGCTCACAGGCATCCAGCCACTCCGGTCGTAGCCGCACCGGCACGGTCTGCAGGATCGCTTGCCAGCGCGCACCCTCTTGCGTATTCGCGGCATAGCGCGCGAGGATGGCCACGCCACCATCGGGCGACCACCAGCTGTGCGGCAAAGGGTAGCGCCTGCTGCGTGCCAGGGGACGTCCATCGGGCGCGAGGGGACCCTGTCCTGGATCATGCGCGGGGGTCCGTCCACGCGCGCCCGGATGGATATGATCCAGGATTGCCAGGCGCAACGTCCCGTCGATCGGCGTGTCGCTGCCTGTCGCACGCAGCTGTATCAGCAGGCGTACCGCCTCCAGCGCGCCCGTCCGCCAAACGAGGCGCGCCTCGACGTTGCCGGCGACGCAGGTGGCGATTGCGGCGTCGCGGCCCTCATGGAACGCGGTCACGGCGAAGTCATCGCCGCGCAGCCGGAGACCTGGGAGCGCGAGCTCGATGGGACAGGCCGGCGCTACGGGTTCGAGCAGCGCGCGCGCTCCCGGCTGCGCGGCGAGGGTCAGCGACGGGGAGGGGTCGCCGCCGATCCGCACACGAAAGTCGTGGGTAGACAGGCCAATCGTCCACGACGTCGGGCGCGTCACAGCCCGGCTCCCATTCCGTCTATCGGGCCATCGGCGGCACAGCGGAAGCCGACCGTCGCGCAGCGGTTGAGCCCCTCGCCCATCAGGAGAAAGCGCAGGTGGGCGTCGACCCGGCAGGGGCCGCCCTCGGCGTACCACACGCTTCCCTGCGCCTCATAGTAGCTACCACCGCGTAGTAGTCGCCAGCGATGCCAGCCATCGTCATACTCTGGCATAGTCCACTCCCAGACATTTCCAACCATGTCGAGACAGCCATGGAGGGTGGCGCCGCTGGGGAACGCGTCAATCGGGCTAGTCCCGCGTCCGGAGCCGTTGCAGCGGCCGGGATCGAAGCGCTCGCCCCACGGCCACGCCTGATAGACCCCGCCCTGCGCGGCCCACTGCCACTCCTCGTCGGAGGGGAGGCGCAGCCCGGCCCACGCGACGTACGCCTCGGCGTCACGCGGACTGACCCATACCACCGGATGGTTGCCCCGGCCCATCGGCGGTTTCCCTCCCTCCCAATGGCGCAGGAAGTTGCGCGCGTCATCCGGGCGGTAGCCGCTTGCCGCAAGGAAGACCGCGTACTGATCGTTGGTCACCGGGTAGCGGCCGAGCGCATAGGGGGCGAGGGTGACAGGACGCGGCCCATGGTCGTAGAGCGGGCAGCGTCCCTCGCGGACGCGATGCTCTACCCACAACACGAAGGACCCGCCGGGGATAGGGACCACGTCGACCGTGTCCACGGACGGTCCGGACGCGACACCTTCTGGTTCTGGACGCACTATCGATCCTCCTCTGCGACGTCGTGGACCAAGGCGAGGGTCTGGTGCGCGGCCGCGACGACGGCGCGATCGACGAAGCGCCCGTCGTCCAGGACGAAAGCCCCCGTGCCAGCCGCCGCCGCCTTGTCCATTTGTCCCACGAGATCGCGCGCCCGGCGCACCTCGTCCTCAGCGGGGGTGAACACCTCGTTGACCACCGCGATGTGGGCCGGGTGGATGACCGAGCGCCCCATGAAGCCCAGGCTTTTGCCCTCCTCGGTCGACCGGCGCAGCCCGTCGAGATCGCGTATGTCCCTGTATACGCTCTGCGTCGGACCGGGCAGTCCGGCCGCGCGCGCCGCGACGACGACACGCGAGCGGGCATAGAGGAGCCCCACGTCCTGTGACACGCCGAGGGCGGCCATGAGATCGGTCTCCCCGAGCCCCAAGCCAATGATCCGCCCGTGGGCGCGCGCGATATCGAACGCGCGCTCGACGCCCAGCGCCGATTCGAGCAGGCATTGTATCCCCGCGTCGCACCCCCGGCGCGCGAGCTCGTCCGCGACGTGGCGCACGTCCTCGGGCGACTCGGCTTTGGGCAGCCGCACGCCGGCGAGCCACGGACCCGCGATAGCCGCAATGTCCTCGTCGACGAGCCCCGAATCGACGGCGTTGACGCGCACAACGATCGGCTTGCGCGGCCGAGAGCGGAGGACCTGGGCCACCAGTTCACGCGCCCTGTCCTTGCGGTTTGGCGCTACCGCGTCCTCGAGGTCGAAGACGAGCGCGTCGGCGGCCGTCGCGAGCGCCTTCTCCATCATGCGCACGTCGCTGCCCGGCACGTAGAGATAGCTGCGGGCCAGTAGGGTGGGAGGGGTCATAGCACACCGGCCCGCGCCAAGGCGTCACGCCGCTCCGCGTCGAGGCCGAGGCGGCCGAACACCTCGGCGTTGTGCTCACCCAGGCGTGGGCCGGTACTCGTGACGGCGCCGGGGGTCTCGGAGAGCCGGAAGAGGACGTTCTGCATCACGAGCGGGCCCAGGTCGGGGTCGGGGACCGACACGAGCGAGCCCAGCGCCTGGTACTGCGGGTCGGCCATCACGCCGGCGATGTCGTAGATCGGGGCCACGGCCGCCTCCGCTTCCTCGAATGCCGCGATGACCTCAGCCGCCGTGCGCTGCGCGATCCAGCCGCCCACCGCGTCGTCGAGGATGTCCGCGTGTGCCGCGCGGCCGCCGCCCGACGCGAACCAGGGCTCGTCGATCAGCTCAGGTCGCCCGACCAGGCGCATCACGCGCTCGGCCACGCTCTGGGCGCTGGTCGAGACCGCGACCCATGTACCCTCGGCGGTCCGGTAGGTGTTGCGCGGCGCGTTGTTGCCCGAGCGGTTCCCGGTGCGCCCCTGGATCACGCCGAGTTGGTCGTAGACCGTCGGCTGTCCACCAAGGATGGTTAGGATCGGCTCGATGATGGCCAGGTCGACGACCTGTCCGCGCCCCGTGTCCTCGCGGGCGCGCAGGGCCACCATGATCGCGTACGCCGTCGCGAGCGCCGCGATGCCGTCGGCCAGCCCGAACGGCGGGAGAGTGGGCGGCCCGTCGGGCTGACCGGTAATGTGGGCAAACCCGCTCATAGCCTCGGCCAGTGTCCCGAAGCCAGGTCGGCGCGCGTAGGGGCCAAGCTGCCCGAAGCCTGTCACGCGCGCCAGCACCAGGCCGGGGTTGATCTCGGCCAGTTGGTCGTACCCAAGTCCCCAGCGCTCCAGCGTGCCGGGCCGGAAGTTCTCCACCACGACATCGGCGTCCTTGACGAGGTGCCGGAAGAGATCCTGGCCTGCGGGCGAGCCCAGGTAAAGAGTGATCGCTCTTTTGTTGCGCGCGAGCATCTTCCACCACAGGCCAATTCCGTCCTTGGTGTGCCCGTGCAGGCGTGCGGGGTCACCGCGCGGGTGTTCGACCTTGAGCACGTCGGCGCCAAAGTCGGCCAGGAACGTGGCGGCGAGGGGTCCGGCGAACAGCGTCGCCACGTCGAGCACGCGTATCCCGTCGAGCGCCTGCCTCCCGGTCGGGCCGGGTGCGCCGGTCATAAGACGTCCTCCGCGTGTTGGGCCAGCGCTGCCTCCTCGTGGCCGTCATGGCCGGCATCGTCTCCAGACGCACCCAGGCGGGCGAAGGCGTGCGCGCGCTCCGTGGCCTGCGCGCGTTGGCGCCGCTGGAGACGCCGCGCGACCCCGACGAGATCGGCGGCCAGCGCGCCTAGATCGGCGCGGTTGGCCTCGTCGATGCGCGCGATCCACGCCGGCCGTATCGCCCTATCGCCATGCAGGGCGCCAGCGATGGCCCCGGCCATGCTGGCGATCGAATCGCAGTCGCGGCCGTAGTTGGCCCCGCCGCACATCGCCTGTTCGATGTCGCCGCCCGCGACGACCAGGAACGCCAGCGCGAGGGGCACTTCTTCGATGCTGCGCTCCCGGCTGGGCTGCCAGTCGTCCGTGCCATTCCCGCGGTCGCGAAAGGTGTCGGCGGCGCCGTCGTGTGGCCGCATGGCGTCGCGCAACGGCCCGATGGCCTCACGCCAGTCCCGGTAGTCGCGCGCCCGCGCGACCACGGCCTCGATGGCCGCGCGGGTCCCGTCCTTGGCCAACTCGATCGCCGTCGCCACGATAGACGCCACGGTCGCCCCCGGCCGGAACGCCTCGGCCACGCACGCCGCCATTACGCCGGCCGCCTCCAGCCCGTAGCTGGTCTGGTGGGCGCTGAAGATGTCGATCGCCTCGCGGTAGGCGGCGCGGGGATCGCAGGCGTTGACGATGCCGACGGGCGACGCATACATAGCCGCGCCGCAGTTGACCATGTTGCCGACGCCACCCAGGCGCGGATCGGCATTGGCCAGGCGCAGGCGCATCAGCAGCCACTTCTCGGGATAGAAGAGGCGCTCGATGAGCGGCGCCTCCCGGCCGTACTCGGGTATCCAGCGCGGCTCGTCGGCGATCAGCGGCACGACCCTGCGGGCGAAGCGGTACGCGTCCAGGTGGGCATCCTCTTCGACGTAGATGTGGCCGAGCACCTGGACCATATGCGTGTCGTCGGTATAGCGCCCGTCGCCCTTGATCGTGGCCGACGGCCCGCTCCACGGCTCGACAAAATCGGCGATCTCGCCATACCGCGCGCGTATCTCATCGGGACGATGGCCCTCGGCCGGTGCGCCCAGCGCATCGCCCACGGCCCCCCCATACAGGCACCCGCGCGCTTTGCTCTCGAACAGGCTCGTCTCACCATCGCTCAAAACGTCCATCTCCTCCCCTTCTCCATCGAGAATATCCGTCGACTACGGTCGCAACGCGGCGATATCTGCAGCCAGCGCGCGGAGATCGACGTCGGCTAACGCGGGGACACACACCCCGCGCAGGGTGCGTAGCGCCTGTTCCCATTCCCCCGATACCGCGCCAGCGCCATGGAAGGTCCCCGCTAACGCGCCGACCATGGCCGGCAACGAATCGGCGGCGCGGGCGCAGGTATTGGCTATGAGGACCCCCTGCCACGGGTCGCCACCCGTCGCCCGCACGAGGGCAAACGCGGCGGGGACCGTCTCGGCGGCCGCGCTGGCGTAGCTGTAGGTGCGCGTCAGCACGTCCCCGCTCAGCGCAAGGGCCAGGTCGGCAGGGGCAGTGTGCTCTTGCGCGAGCACGGCGACGCGCCCGTCGACCCACGCAATCCACGAGTCGGGCGGGAACTGGGCGCGCCCCGCGTCCAGGGCCGCGTCGAGGCCGGCGTCGTCCGCGAGCAGGGAAACGGCGGCGGCCATGGCCCGCGCCGCCCACACCCCCTCGTCGGCGTGGGTTACCGCGGCGTCGAGCGCGGCCACACGCGCGGCGTGCGCGGGCTGCCCCGCCCATGCCAGCCCGATTGGCACGGCGCGCGCCACGGCGCCGTCGTCGTACCACTGCGGATTGTCGCCGCCGGTGGCGGGTGGCTCGAGGCCGCGCCGCAGATTTCCGATCGCCGCCTTCTCGGCGAGCCCGGTCCAGAGGTGATCCGCTTGTTGCGCGAGCTGCCGCCACGCCTCCGCGAAATCCGTGTCCGCCGGCGCTCCTCCGTGCGCAACGAGAATTTGCGCGGTGAACGCCGCCATCTCGGTATCGTCGGTGGGGCCGGGCAGCAGGATGTCGTCGCCGCGGCCGAAGCCGAACGGGAGCGTCAGGCGCAGGACACGCTGATCGAGCATCTCCAGGTCGGTGCGCCGCTGAAACGCGCGCTGCCAGGGGGCGAGCCGCAAGCCGCGGTGCATCGCGGCAGGGTATCCGACGGCGTCGCCCAACGCCAGACCAAGAAGACCGCCGTAGACTCGATCGAAAAGGTCTGTCATTGTGCAGCCTCCCGTCCATTGCCGTCCAGGAAGCGCGCGACCAGGCGTCGCGCCAGGTCGGGCAGGGCCACGCCGGCGACGACGCGGAAGGTGTGTCCGGGGACGGGGCCGATGCGCTCCTGCCACTCCGAGGGGACGGCCGCGATGCCCTGGTGCGCCCCGGCCAGCGTGCCCGCGATGGCGCCGATCGTGTCGGCGTCGCGCCCCAGGTTGACGCCCCCGGTGACGGCCGCGCGATAGTCGCCCCGGGCAGCGAGGAACGCCCCGAACGCGAGGGCGACCGCCTCCGGCGCGATATCGGCCCACGGGAAAAACGTTACCGCCAGGGCGCCGTGCAACGCGTCCTGGGCCGACCAGACATCGGCGTGGGCGGACGCGATGTCCGCGGCGCGGACCAGCAAGCGGTAGGTCCAGGAGTCGCGGGGCACATGCGCCAGCGCAGTCGCCAGGATGTCGTCCACCGTGGCGCCCGTCATCGCCATCGCTGTCGCAGCGGCCACGGCCTGGCCCGCGTGTAGGCCATCGCGCCCATTTGTCACCGACCCTAGACGTTCCGCGACCGACGCGGCGCGGTCGGGCTCCCCGGCGCAAGCCACACCGATGGGACCGACAGCCATGGCCAGCCCATCGCTCCAGCCCTGCTGGTTGAACCATCCACTCCAGGGTGGTCGCAGCCCGCGGCGCAGGTTATTCATCGCGATCACATCGCTGAAGCCGCCACCACTAAAACCGCTGTCTGGCGCCATGAGCCATCGCCGCCATACGTCGAGGAGTGCGTCCTCGCTGGGATCGAGTCCGCACTCGAGTAGAATGAGCGCGTTGAGCACGGCATACTCGGTGTCATCGGTGCCCACGGGATGATCTTGCAGGAAATCGGTGATCCGCCCGTATCGCTGGCGGATTGACGCCGGCTTGTAGCCCTCTACCGGAGCGCCCAGCGCATCGCCGATGGCCTGCCCGACGAGACAGCCCCGTGCGCGGTCCAACAAGCTGATGGCCCCACTATCCATGCAACCTCCGGGCTCTCCCCAACTATGCTTGACATTGACTCGAGTTGCGTATAAGTTTATCGTAACAGTTATGCGAATAAGCGATCGCTAGCCACAAGGCGGTATGACCGATGGGTCGATTGTGACGAGGAAGATGACAACGTTGCCGCGGCGGCCGACGCAGGCCGATGTCGCGCGGGTTGCCGGCGTGTCGCAGGCCCTGGTGTCGTACGTGTTGAATGGCAAGGTGGTCCTCGCCGTGCCGGAAGAAACGCGCCAGCGCATCCGGGATGCGATCGAAACGCTCGGCTACGTGCCCGACCGCAGCGCGCAAAGCCTGCGCACGCGCAAAACCTATACAATCGCCTGCGTGATCCCCGACATCACGAACCCCTTCTATCCCGCCTTCGAACGCGGCATCCAGGACGTGGCCGAGGCCCAGGGGTACGACTTCATCACCTATAATACCGACGGCACGGCTGAGAAGGAGCTGAAATGCCTCCGCTCGCTGCAGCGGGGGCACGTCGACGGAGTCATCGCCACGCTCTTCCACCTCAAGCCGGAGCAGATGCGACCGCTGTGGGAGCGGGATATGGCGGTGGTCCGCTTCGAGCCCAGGCGGCCGCGGCTGGTGCATGCGCCGCTCGATTATCTCTATCTGGACAATCACGCGGCGGCGCGCGCTATCGTGCGCTATCTCACCGAGCGAGGGCACACCCGGATTGGCATGATCGCCGGGCAACAGGGTCCGCGTAGCGCACGCGTGCGCGGGTACCGCGACGCCTTGGCCAGTAGGGGGATTCCCGCCGATGAGACCTTGATCCGCAACAGCGGTTTCACCGAACAGGGCGGCTACCAGGGGATGCGCGAGTTGCTTGCCCTGCTCCCGCGTCCCACCGCAGTGTTCGCAGCCAATGACCTGATCGCCCTCGGCGCCCTTATGGCCGCGCGCGAGGCCGGTCTAAGCGTCCCCGGAGATGTCGCCCTCGCCGGCTTCGACGACATTCCCACCGCGCGTTTGGTGAGTCCGGCCCTGACCACCGTGGCACAATCCGAACAGTCCATCGGCCGCCGCGCAGCCGGGATGGTGCTGGAGCGCCTGAACGGCGCGGCCGGCGACGCGGGGCGCTGCGAAGAGATGCCCTACAAGCTAGTCGTGCGCGAGTCGGCCTAACAATCTATCGACATTCTCCTTTTTTGCGTTTCGATGTGGCGACATGCGGTTGAAATGGAGGTGAGCCAGGATCGTGAGCCCGGTTGGACCCAGCCAATTCTAACGTCATCTATTCGACGCACCTAATTCACTTGAGTGGAGAGACTATCGATGAAAAAGTCGCATGTAGCCGTGAGCACGGCGCTCAGCGCCGCGCTCATCACCGCCGTCGCCACGCCCACCACCTGGGCTCGCACGGTGACGCCGCACTATCCCGGCGGTATCGCGCCGACCACCCTCACCGTGTGGATGGACGCTCCGACCGGAGGGTATCCCGATCAAGCGGCCCAGATCGCCGCGTTCGAGAAGCTGTACCCGCAGATCCACGTCAACATGGTCGACGTGCCCAACAAGGGCTACGGCCAGAAAGTGCAGACGGCCCTGGCGGGCAACAGCGCGCCCGACGTGTGGTTGTACTTCCAGCCCGTGGACACCTTCGGCCGTGGCAACATCCAGAACCTGACCTCCTACATCAAACGCGACCACCTGGACCCGAACCAGTGGTTCCAGCCGCTCACGCGCCTGCGCTTCACCTACAAGGGCGACTACTACGCCGTCCCGGTCAGCAGCGGCGGGGCCGGTATCGACTTCTCCGGCATCCTGTACAACAAGACCTTGTTCAAGCAAGCCGGCATCACGGCGCCGACCGGCGCGTACACGATCGACCAGTTCGCCGCGATGGCCAAGAAGCTGACCGACCCGAAGAAGGTCATCTACGGGACCGACCAGGGCGGGGATAGCGGGTTCGCGATCTACGCGCCGTTCGCGTGGAACTTCGGCGCGGACGTCACGAGCCCCGACGGGCGCAAGGTTCTCGGCTACATGAACTCGGCCAATATGAAGCGCGCGCTCACCTGGGGCCTCAGCCTGGAGAAGTCGGGGGTTGTGATCCCGCCCTCGATCAGCAGCGCGGTCGGCGGGGCTTTCGGGCCGTTCTACACGGGCCATGTGGCCATGAGCTTCGACGCGCTCTGGGACCTGCAACAGATGCGCAAGGCGACGTTCGGGGTCGGCGTGATGCGCTTCCCCACGGTCCCCGGCCACAAGACGTACGCCTGGGCCGACACCGTGGGCGACGCGATGTGGGCTAAGTCGCCGCACAAGGATGCCGCGTGGGCCTGGATGAAGTTTTTGAGTGGCCCCGCGTGGAGCCAGGTCGCGGCCCGCACGTACAATGTGTCGCCCGTCGTCAAGGCAACCTGGTCGCAGGCCGGTCTCTCGACCGATCCACTGCTCGGGCAGTTCTACGCGACGCACACCCAGAACTTCCTCCTCCCCAGCTACGAGCGCAGCCAGTTCTTCAGTGACTGCTCGGCCGACTTCAGCAACGCCTACAGTAAGGCGTTGCGCACGGGGCAAGACATCGGCCCGCTGCTCGACGCCGCGGCCAAGTCGGGCCAGCAATGCCTCGATAAGGACTACAGCCAAATCAAGTAGCTGTGCGTTGGGAGTCGTGAGTCGTCAGTACCAAGTGCGGCGCACAGACGGACTACCGCCAGAGGCCGGGGTGGCAGACGTGTGGGGGCTAGTCTTCTAGCTGGTGACGACGCACGATTCCCATGGGAGGAGGTCGCGTGGCAACCGCAGCGATACCAGCGGCGCGTCGTCGCCGTATTAGCCGTGCCCATCGACGAGAGGCGATCGAGGGCTACCTGGCCATCGCGCCGTGGCTCATCGGCTTCCTGATCTTCACAGGCGGTCCCATCGTCTACTCGCTGTACATTAGCTTCAACTATTGGGATGCCACCAGCACCCCGCGCTGGGCGGGCGCGCAGAACTACGCCGACTTGCTGGCCGACCCGCGCTTCTGGCAATCGCTCAAAGTGACGTTCGTTTACTCGGCGCTGGCTTTACCCCTGGCCCTCGTGGCCGGACTCGGGCTCTCCCTCCTGCTCAACCTCAAGCTGCGCGGCATCAGCTTCTTCCGCACCCTGTTCTATATCCCCTCGGTGATCACTGGCGTCGCCGTGGCTACCCTGTGGCTGTGGATGTTGAACGGTAAGTTCGGCCTGCTCAACTACGCGCTCAGCGCCGTCGGCGTGCAGGGCCCCGACTGGCTCAACGATCCCAACGCGGCCCTCTACGGTTTGGTCCTGATCAGCCTGTGGGGTGTCGGCGGCAGCGCGGTCATCTATCTGGCGGGGCTGCAGAACATCCCCGCGCAGCTCTACGAGGCCGCCCAGATCGATGGCGCCGGCCCCGTCGCCCGCTTCCGCAACATCACGCTGCCGCTCCTCTCGCCGACCATTTTCTTCCTCCTGGTCACGGGCATCATCGCCTCGTTCCAGACCTTCACGACGGTCTACATCCTCTCGGGGGCTAATCGCGATGCTCCGATCGGCTCGCCCGAGGACAGTACCCTGTTCTACCTGCTCTATCTCTACCAGCAGGCCTTCCAGAGCTTCAAGTTCGGGTACGCCGCCGCCATGGCCTGGGTGGGGGCGATTATCTCGCTGCTGCTAGCCCTGCTCGTGTTCTGGAGCCAGAACAAGTGGGTCTACTACGAGGCCCAGCGCGGCAACAAGGAGGCATAAGGTGGCGCAACAACTCTCCGCCGCCTCTCGGCCCGAGGCCGCGCTGCGTCGCGCCGCCCGTGGTCGGCGGCGCGCACGCTGGCTCGGCCCCGTCGCGGCCTACGCCGTGCTCGTCCTCCTCGCGCTGGTCGCGCTGGTCCCGTTCCTGTGGATGGTCAGCACCTCGCTGCAGGCCAACGATGCGCTGTTCCAGATCCCCCCGCAGCTCGTCCCGGCGCGGCCGCTGTGGCACAACTACGTCGACGCCCTGACGGCGGTGCCGTTCGTGACGTGGGTGCGGAACACGCTGATCATCTGCGTGCTGAACGTGATCGGGCAGCTCTTCTGCTGCACCCTGGTGGCCTATGGCTTCGCCCGCCTGCGCTTCCCGGGCCGCGGCCCCCTCTTTATCCTCGTGCTCGGGACGCTCCTGCTCCCGTCGCAGATCACCTTGGTGCCGCAGTTTATCCTGTTCAGCAAACTGGGGTGGGTCAACACGTTCCTGCCGCTGACGGTCCCAGCGTTCTTCGGCGTAGGGGCCGGCGCCTTCTACATCTTCCTGATTCGGCAGTACATGCAGACGCTCCCCTACGAACTGGACGAGGCGGCGCGCATCGATGGGGCCAACACGTGGCAGATTCTGTACCGCATCCTGCTGCCCCTGATCAGGGCGCCGCTCACCATCGTCGCGGTGTTCACCTTCACCGACAGTTACAACGACTTCCTCGGCCCGCTGATCTACCTCTCTGACAACGGCAAGTACACTCTCGCGCTCGGTCTGGCTTCCTACATCGGCCAGTACTCGGCCAACTGGAACTGGCTCATGTGCGCCTCCGTGGTCATCCTGCTGCCGCTGCTCCTCATATATTACTTCGCCCAGCGCCTGCTCATCGGTGGTATCGCCTCGGTGGGACTGAAAGGCTAAATCTCGGTGCGCGATGGACCGTGGTAGAGGCGGTAGAGTGAGAAGAAAGGACACACGCGATGGCGCTTCCCCCGGACTATACGGAGCGTGTCTACGCCGGCGTGCTCGGCAAAATCATCGGCGTCTACCTCGGCCGCCCCTTCGAGGGCTGGACCTATGAGCGCATCACGGCCGAGCTCGGCGACGTCAACTACTACGTGCACGAGCGCCGGGGCAAGCCCCTGGTCGTCACCGACGACGACATCTCGGGGACCTTTACCTTCCTGCGCGCCTTGCCCGACCACGACAACGCCCGCGACCTGACCCCTGCGCAGATCGGGCAGACCTGGCTCAACTACATCGTCGAAGGCCGCACCATCCTCTGGTGGGGTGGCCTGGGCAACTCCACCGAGCATACCGCCTACCTGCGCCTCAAGGGCGGCGTCCCGGCGCCGCGCAGCGGCTCCAAAGAGCTCAACGGCACGGTGGTGTCCGAGCAGATCGGCGCACAAATCTTCGTCGACGGATGGGCCATGGTCGCGCCGGGCGACCCCGAGTTGGCCGCCGACCTGGCTCGGCGCGCCGCTAGCGTGAGCCACGACGGCGAGGCCGTCTACGGCGCGCAGGTCGTCGCGGCGATGGAGGCGCAGGCGTTCGCCGAGCCCGACTTGAACCGACTCGTCGACACGGCCCTGCGCTTCATCCCCGCCGATTCGGTCATCGCCCGCCTGATCTATGACGTCCGCGCCTGGCACGCGGCCGACCCGGACGACTGGCGCATGACGCGCGCAAAGATCGCCGCTACCTACGGCTACGACACGTACGGCGGCGGGGTGCATGTGGTCCCCAACCATGCCCTCATCCACCTGGGCCTGTTCTACGGTGGCAATGACTTCCAGCGCGCCCTGATGATCACCAACACGTCCGGCTGGGACACCGACTGCAACGCGGGCAACGTGGGCTGCCTGCTCGGGATCAAGAACGGATTGTCCGGCATCGAGGCCGGACCCGACTGGCGCGGCCCGGTGGCCGACCGGCTCTATCTGCCCACTGCCGATGGCGGGCGCGCCATCACCGACGCCGTGATCGAGACGTACCACGTCGTCAACAGCGGCCGGGCGCTGGCTGGCGACACACCGCTGACACCGAAGGGAGGGGCGCGCTTCCACTTCGAGCTGCCCGGTTCGGTGCAAGGCTTCCAGGTCGACCATGGCCCCGACGCGCGCGGCGTCGTCGCGCTCGAGAATGTGGCCGGCCATAGCTGCGCGGGCGCGCGCAGCCTGGCCCTGCGCTACACGCACCTAGCCGTGGGGCGCGTCGGGCGCGTCTCTACCCCCACCTTCATCCCGCCCGACGTGGTCAAGATGTCCGGCTACACCCTGCTGGCCTCGCCCACGCTGTACCCCGGGCAGGACGTGCGCGCCGCCGTCGCGACCGACGCGGACAACGGAGCCACGGTGACAGTCCGCTTGCGCATCCAGGCTTATGGCGCCGACGATGTGCTGATCCCGCTGATTGGTCCGGAGGCGACGTTAGAACCGGGATCGGCGCATGAATTCACCTGGCGTATCCCGGATACCGGCGGCGCCCCCATCGCTTCGATCGGCCTCGAGTTGGCGGCGGACAGGGGCGCGTCGGGAACCGTCTACCTGGACTACCTCGCGTGGGATGGCGCGCCCGATGTGACGTTTGGGCGACCGACGCACGGTGGCACAATGTGGCGACGAGCCTGGATGGATGGCATCGACCAGGCCGAGCGATGGTATCCCGAGGCGTACCGCCTGATGCAGAATCGCGGGCGCGGGCTCTGGACCCAAGGGACGCGCGAGTGGACGGATTATACGGTGACGGCCGACGTGTCGCCGCACCTCGTCGTGGCCGCCGGCCTCGCGGCCCGTGTGCAGGGCATGCGTCGTTATTACGCCCTCCTCCTGTGCGGCGGCGGCACGGTCAGGCTTGTCAAGGCGCTCGATGGCGACAGAGTGCTCGGCGAGGCCGACCTCCCGTGGGAGCCCGACCGCCCGTATACTCTGAGCATTGAGGTGATAGGCTTTCGACTACGCGCCTGGATCGACGGCCATTTGCTCTTTGATGTCGAAGATTTCGACCATCCACTCCTGGGCGGCGGTGTCGCTTTGCTGTGCGAGGAGGGACGCGTCTCCACCGATACGGTCACCATACGGCCGACTGGAAGAGGATAGGGGGTTTGATTAAGAAACGCTTTCTTAATGACTGCCGTCCGGTACTGCGCTATCATGGCAACCCCCGGTGTAATCACCCGCCTCGTCACAACTTAACTTCAGTGACACATCCGTCCTGTTTGCCCTGGCAAGAAAATGGACCGAAAAGAGCTAAGTTCACGCCTAAACAGTTTACGTCACTCAACGCAGGTCGCTGATGGAAGGCGTTGCGCCCGCCGCGTACACCCGTCCGCGCGACCGACGGCGTGGGTCAGTCGCCCGCCGTGCTAGGGCCTACGCCCCTACCCACCGTTAAGATTGTGGGCTACACAAGGCGGCGTGGGGCGCCGGGGACAAGGGCCTCGCCACGCCTTTTCCGCGAATGCGCGTTCCCGCAAAAGGCGACCGTGAGGCGGCGTGTGCCGTTGCGTGCTGCAGTCGGGATCGCTGTGCCATTTTGATGGCCGCGCGCATCGTCGCATGCGTGGGGCATTACAAGGTGACATAACAACCGCCGTAAACGCGCGTTTCCGCGAAAGGGGGACTGGCGGCCGCGACGATCTGGAGCAGGGGGCTGTCGCGTGCGTTTCACCGGCGCCCGGCGTCGCCCTGTGTGCGGGGGCGCAGATGATATAACATTTTGCACACGCTGTGTGCGGATGTGGTCTCGTGCCGGCGGCGCGGCGGCGTGATTGTCGAGGGGGTGGCGGTGGCGGTGGCGGCGACGGTGGTATCACCGCGCGCCTCCCACGGGGTTGTCGGTCGCCTGGCCGAGCGCGCCGTCGTAATCCTGTAGCCAGCGCATGGCCTGCTCGTACTTCTCGATGGTCAAGTTCTTGTAGGAACTCACGCGGAAGCGGCGATGCAACTCCCCGAACAGGCTGGCATAGTAGTTCTTCTGGTGCGGCGTCCCCGCCGCCTGGCGCGTCAAGTCCTCGGCGATCACTTTGACGCGGTTGGATAGCTCGGCGGCCTGCTCGTCGGTGATGGTCGCGCCGGGGTCCAGGCGCTTCTTCAACTCGCGCACCTCGCGGATCGTCGCGCCCATGACGTGGGCCGCCTTGTCCAAGCGGCCCTCCTGGGTCGCCAGGCGGTGCTCGTGATCGGTGAGCGTGCCCCGGACGGCGATCATAGCCTGAGTCTGCTCGCGCTGGTAGGCGATCTGCTGCTCGGCTAGCGTCGTGAGCGCCCGCCCGAACTCGGCCACCTGTTCGAGAGGGAGGAGAGAGGGGTCGGCGGGCGCGGGGCTGGCGCTGCCAGTTGCCTGACTCCACCCCATCTCGGCCGCAAACGCCTCCCAGACCTTCTGCCGGACCCACAGCTTGAAGGTGCGCAACCGGGGGCGCACCTCTGCTTTGACACGGGCAGTGTCCAGCGTCGCCAGCCACATCGGGACGGCCTCCAGGTGCAGCGCCTGGACGGTCTGCGGGCCACCCGGCGTGTCGATGCGCAGGGGGCGGAGTTGCTCGGCCAGCACGTCGTCGCGTCGGATACGGCGCACCTGCGCGGCGGGCGCGACGCCCAGCGCCTCGCAGATAGGGGTGAGCGGGATATACACATCGCGCTGGCCGGTCCAGACGGCCAGAACATCCTCGCCTTCGATCTCGATGTGCCGCTGCTCCAGGGGCGCCAGGGCCGTTGCGCGGCCGTCCTGTGGTTCCTCACTCGCCATGCGTGACCTCCCACTCGAGGGGTAACCGTGACGGTTGCCCCTTGGCGCCCTGCACACTGAGAGGGGTAACCGTCACGGTTGCCCCTGCGGGAAATAGTCGCCAAGGGGTAGGTGTGACGCCTACCCTTGGCATGGTGTTGCCCGCGAAGGGATGGTCGTTACGACCATCCCTTCGCCTTCACAGCACATAACTACTGCTCTCTCACCCTTGATGGCCCTTCCGCACCTATCCCTTCCACGCCTATGCGCCCAGGTTCTACCACGCCGCGGCGGGCGTGTGGGGAGACGGCGGCCATAGGGGTCACCATGTTTTGAGCTGTGCGCCGAGGCTCTCGTCGGACCAGGCGGCATAGATCTCGCTGGTCGCGATGCTCTCGTGCCCGAGCATCTTCTGGGTAGGGCGCAGGTTCCCGTTATTCTCCCGCGTCAGGCGCGTCCCCGCATAGTGGCGCAGCGAGTGGACGCCCATCGGAGTGACACCGGCGCAGCGCGCCAGCGCGCGTAGGCGATACCACACGGCGAGCCGGTCCTTGTAGGGCAGGACGCGCGCGCCACCCCCGTCGGGCGCGCTAGGGTCGCCGTCCCCACCGTCGCGCGCGGCGGACGCGCGCGCCAACTCGGAGATGAGTGAGGTGGACAGAGGCACGGTGCGCTTCTTGCCGCCCTTACCGCTGTGCACCACCAGGCGTCGGCGGTCGAGATGCACGTCGATCCAGCGCAGGGCCACCATCTCCGAGGCGCGCAGGCCGGCGTGCGCCCCGAGCAGGACGACGACGCGGTCCGGCCCGTCGGCGTGCGCCAGGAGCGCCGCCACCTCCTCGTCACTGTACGGCTGGCGCTTCTCCCAGCGCGGCACGGGGTCGGGCGCCGGGTGCAGGTCCTTGAAGGGGTCGGCGGCCGTGGCGCCCGCGCCGCGCAGGGCGGCGTAGAGGGCGCGCGCGCCGGCGAGATAGACGCGCACGGTCGATGGGGCGCAGCCGGCCGCCTCCAGCCCGCGCAACCACGCCGTCCCGGCCTCGCGGGCGGGGTGCAGCAGGTTCTCGCCGACCCAGGCGTCGAGGAGCGCCGTCCCCTTCCCCTTCCCTTTCGCCGTCGTTGTCGGGGATACACCTCCCGTGGCGGACGGCCGCGGGCGTGGCAGGAGGGCCTCGCGATAGGAGCCGAGGGTGCGCAGGCCGACCGTGGCCCCTTTGCGGCCATGGAGGATGAGCCACGCCTGGGTCAGGTCCCAGAGCGCGGCCGCGTCGTGGTCGCGCGCCGCCTCCATGGCCGCGCGCCTCTGTGTGGCGTCGCCCAGCGCCGCCCAAGCCTGGGCGCGTTCGCGGGCGTCGTTGCTCTTGTAAGGAACGATCGCCGTCAAGGGCTCACCCATCAGTCGGATACCTCGCACTCCCAGAGGGCGCGGACGCCCGCGCTGAGTTTCGCAGTGAGGTAGCGCCGCCCCGGCGCGACGTAGCCGCCGTGCGCGACGTACCATGCTATCAGTTGCTGGGTCTGGCCGTCGTCGACGAGATGGGTCCGACCGAGTTTCTGCAGGTCGGTATAGTCGATGTAGAGGGACTCATCCGTCTGTGTCTGTAGCCCACGGATGAACTTCGCACGCCGTTCTTGCCGCACTTGCCGTAGTAGCTCGTCCATCCCAGCTGGTTTCATAGAAGCTGCCCCCATTGGCCATCGGCTCTTGGCCTCTCCTCTCCCATGCTACAGGCGGGGGTGCGGCGTGTCAACCTAATTGTCCTTAGGTTGAATTGGGGTGGAGAACAGGGCTTATCATGCAGTCGCCGCACCGTCGTCGCGCCGATGGTGGTACCGTGTCGGACAACAGAAAAGGGGGCTGTAGGAGGGCCGGGTCGGTGGGCGCAATGCTCCACGCTATTTCACACATCCACCCTCAGGACACGTTTTCCGACGGCAGCGCCCGACGCCCACCGCCGATCTCGTCGCTCACCACCGACGCGCCGCCCGCGACGACCTCGCCCTCTTCCTCGGGCAACGGCGTGCGCCGCAGCGTGGCGTAGAACCAGAGCGCCGCCGCCGCGTAGCACCCGATGCCCAGGAGGAGGGGCCAGAGGAGCAGGCGGCGATCCAGGAAGTAGCCGGCCAGCGCCGGCAGCACGGCCATCGCCACGCTCCAGCAGCCCAGGGACACGCTCGTGGCCACGCCCCGCTGGCGCGGATCGACCGCCCCTTGGAGGAAGGACAGCTGCGCCGGCCACTGCATCGAGACCACGCCCGTGCGCAGCACATAGAACAGCCCGGCCACGGGGAGAACGGGCGCGAGCGGGACCCCGACGAGCAGCACCGTGCTGACCACGACCGCCAGGAGGACGACGCCGGCCACCCCGAGACGCCGCGCCAGCGCCGGCACGAAGGGAATCAGGGCCAACCCGGCGATTTGAGAGGCGGCGAACCAGGGCGCGATCGCCGTCGAGGCCGCCCCGAAGCGCAGGGTGAACCAGAGCGGCAGGAGCTGCACCACGAGCCCGAGGCCCGCCCCCTGCAGCGCGAAGAAGACGGCCAGCCTCAGGACGAACGCCCAATCCATCCGGGGGCGCGCCTGGTGCGCGTGCGGCATGGCCACGGCGTGGGGCTCGTCGCCCGCGGCGCGCGCGGATCGATCGCGGACCGGCAGGAGCGCGAGGGCGGCGCCCCCGGTCAGGAGGGCACAGCCGATGAATACCGCGCGGTCGGCGACGAGCGCCGAGGTGAGGCGGGCGCGCACGAGCACCCCAGGTAGGCCGGCCAGGAGCGCCCCGCACGCCGTGGCCGAGGTCCAGACCGCCTCACCCCAGCTCATGACGGCCGTCCGGTCGCGCGGCGGGACGGTCCCGGCGAGCAGAGGGTTGAACGTGGCCGTGGTCAGCGCGCCGCCGAGGCCCCCCGAGAAACCGACCCCGCCGAGCATGCTCGCCACTACGAGCCAGCCGACGTCCGTCGTCGACGCGAAGAGGGCGAAGCCGAGCGCCGGCAGCGCCGTCCCGGCGATGAGGAAGCCGCGCCGTCCGAGGCGGTCGGCCAGGGGACCAATGGCCAGGAGCAACGCGGACGACCCGACGCCGGCCGCCGTGAAGATGCCCCCGATCAGCAGCGTGCGCAGCCCGAGGTCGTGCAGATACAGGGGAAAGAAGACCAGCAAGAGGCCGATGGGCACCGAACCGAGAAAGCTGGACACCAACAGCAGACGTGCGTCGCGCGGCACGGCGCGCGCCCGATGGCGCTCCCTCCCCACACCGACCCTCTCTTTCTACCGCTTTCTACCGCCATCAGGCCTCCTTGATGAGGCGATTCAGTCCACCCCCCCACAATTGTAGGCCGTAGACAGACGGACAGGGAGTCACGCCACGCGCTCTGTTGCGCATCTAATCAGTCATAGCGTCCGTCCCTGCGGGGCTCCCGCATGGGGTGGATGTTGCACCGCGACCAGGTGTGCCACCGCTGCGCGCGCGAGGGCCAGGGCTGCGGCGGTATTCCCGCTCGTACGGTCGCCTAAGATCCCGCTCCCGCCTGTGACGATCACGGTGCCGACGCGCACCGAGCAATAGGTGTACCCGGCGATGCCGACGCCGCCGGACCCATTGATGTTGGTGACCTGCACCGTGATGAGGCGCGCCGGCCGACCCAGGAGCCGCGTGGCGCGCACACCGATGATCCGGTGATCACGCGGGTTGAAGACCGCTTGCGGCCCAGCTGCGAACATGGTGCGAGCGTCCCGGTCGGTGCGCAGGACGCCATACAGGATCACGTCGATCGTGCCCACCGCCCCAGACGCCGGCCCATCGATCCGAAAGCCGACCTCGCCGATGGTCCCGTGCGGGCCTCCGGAGGTCGCCTCCGGCTGCGGGCGCGCCACGAAGCCGTGCGGGAGCTCGCGCGCCACGAAGGGTGTCCGCACCAGCGCCTGATACAACGCCAACGGGCTCGCTGGCCCGCGCACGGCGGTGGTGCCCCGACTGGTCACGGGGAAAAGGGACATCACGGCCACGAGGAGGAGGAGTCTAATCATGAGCATCATTGCCGATCCTTTCCGTGCATCGTTGAGTGCCAGCCGGTCACGCCTGACGGCGCGGCGTACCGCGCCGCCAGAACCGTGTCCGCGTCGGCGTGACCGCCTGGAGTGCGGCGAGAACGGCGGCCCGAGCGTGGGCTAGATTCACGCCGTGCGCACGGAGGAGGCGCGCGGCCCCACCGTCCGGCTCATCAAGGATGCCCAGGAGCAGATGCTCGGTCCCAATGAAGGCATGGCCGAGCGCCAGCGCCTCGACGCGCGCGTGGTCGAGCACACGGCGCAGGCGTGGCGTATAGCGCTCATCTCTGCCCGCCTGGTCGAGGGCGCCAGCGCCGAAGACCGCCTCTGCACGACGACGCACCGCCTCCAGGTCGACGCCGAGGGTGGCCAACGCCCGCCCGTCGAGGCCGGGTGCAGTCCACTCGGCCGCGTCATCCACCGCCGCCAGCCCACCTCGACTCTCGATCAAGCCGAAGCCCAGAGCGGCGAGGGTACGCCCGGCCACCCCGTCCCGGTCGGCGCACAGGCCCACCAACACATGTGCCGTTCCGATCGCCACGGCACCGTGGGCCGTCGCCTCCCGCGCTGCTACGGCGAGTACCCCGTCGGCGCGCCGCGTCCCCGGTTCGACCCTCATGCGTCCCCCTCCCGCCGCCTGTCGCGGCCACCATATTTCTTATGCACCGCCTGCCGGCTCACGCCGAGTAGCAGCGCAATCTGCTGCCACGACCAGCCCTGAGCGCGCGCGTGCGCGACCTGCAGTTCCTCCAAGGAGTCGAGCAGCGCGCGCAACGAGGCGACGGCGCTCAGGCCAATGGCGGGGTCATCGCTGACGCTCTGCGTCGCAAGGTCGGTGGCATCACTCACACTGTCAACTATAGTTGACGCGCAGTTCTTTGTCAACCCTGATTGACAAGGCGGGCTGGCGCGCCGCGTGAATCGACATCGTATCACCTCCGGGTGGCCGTCTCATTTTAGATGCGTCAGTCCAGTAAAAGGGCGAGACCCTGACGGACAGCTTAGTTTGAGGAATTGTTTCTGTATGTGCAGTGCCCACCGGGCAGGCGTAGCACACGGGCGCACCATCAATTATGTCGTGCGGCACGGCCAAGGCTCATCGCCCCCATTTCTCGCGGCCGCTCGGCCGGCGTTGTATGGTAGGCGTGCCTCCCCGACGCCGTGGGCCGTGGGCCGGGCACGACACAGGGCGCCACGGGGCGCCGGGGGAAGAGCCACGCCTTTTCTTCCCGCAAACGCGCGTTCACGCAAAAGGCAGGGGTAGGGGTAGTGTTACGGAAGCTGCTATGGGCCGCAATCTGGCAACGTAACCGGAGTGCCGAGAAGTGCGCGAGAAGGCACTCTTAGGGTTGCGAGGAGCATACGCTAGGTGCGATGCGGCGACAAGGGGTCTGTCCACGGGGCTGAAGTGCGCACTCTGGGAAATCAAGCGGCACTCAAACCAGGCATGCGCCGCATGGAAAGCGTCCGCTGTTTGCATGCGGAGATAAAACAGGGGCCGGGGAGAGACACTCTCCCCGGCCCCGTCGTGTGTTGTCAGTGTGGCGTGGCGCGCTACTGCTGTACGGCACGCCGTGCGCGGCGGCGGCGTAGGGCGAGTGCGAGGCCCAACGGGAGGAGTCCAGTGACGAAGAGGTCGGCACTGGAGAGTTCGGGTGTGGCGGAGGCTATGGGCGTCGGGGACCCGCCGCCCTTCCCGCAGCCATCGTCGGTCAGCCGCACGGCCGACACGGTCGTGCCGTTGTCGTTGGCCACATAAAGGGTGCGGCCATAGCTCGTGAGCCCGAACGGGCCGTTGAAGCCGCTGATCGCCCCGTAGGGCGCGAGGTCAGGCTTGAACAACTCGACTTGCGTCCCGTTGCCGTCATCCCCGTTGAGGGACACGGCCAGGAGATTGTACGCCGGGTCGAGATAGGGGATGGACGGGAACGTTCCGGGAGTCACGTCCACGCGCCGAGCAACATGGTCGCCGTCGGTCGTGTCGATGGCGACGACCCCCTCGTGGGCTGGGTCGTCGTCGGTGACATAGACCTGACCAGCGCCGATCCCGAGGGCAAACGGCGCGTGCAGCAGATGCTGCGGGTCCGTGACCGGGGTGATCATATTGTCGTCCGCCTTGCCGGGATCGACCGTGATGGCGAGGACGTTGCCGGCAGCCTCGTTGACCACGTACGCCTTACGGGTGGTGGGATCGTAGACAATATCGCGCGGGCCGTTGAAGGGGCCCGTCAGTTGGTGGAACGTCGGCGTGCCGTCCAGGGTGAAGTACCCCACGCCGTTGATGCCCGCCGTTGACCCCGCGTACTCCGTGACGTACAGACGGTTGCCACGGGGCGAGTAGGCAATCGCGTCCGCCCCGACGAGTTGCGGATCGGACAATTCCTTGATTTCTGTAGGTGGAGTCGCCGCGAGGTCGATCTCGGCGATCGTGTCGTTCGACAAGCTGCTCACGAAGCCGATGCCGCGCCGCTGGTCGACCGCAACACCGAATGCCCCTTGAGTGGCTGGCGTCGTCACTTGATAGGTGGTCGCGGGCGGAGAGCTAACCGTCTTGTCCTCAATGATGGTCGCGGACCCTGAGTCTGTATGCCCCCCGAACAGGATGTCTCCGATATTGCTGACAAGCGTGCGCCCTGCGGCGCGATAGGTCGTCAGCAAGTTGGGAAACGTGCCGGTGGGAATATCGGTCGAGCAGTAGGCGATCGGGGCGGGCAGCGTGCGGCGGGCGAGCGGGGTTAGGGCGGCGGCGTGAGGTTGGGCCTGTCTGTAAGGATTGTGGATGCCAGGGGCGGACGCATCAGTCGGGTCCGCAGCTAGCGCGGCGCGTTGTGTGGTGAGCGAAACGACAGTTGCCGCAGTGAGCGTCGCGAGCAGATACGTCTTCGCGGCTGACCGCTGCTTACGAGACCGCGTGGTAGGACGGGGTGAGCGTGTCAAGGAAACCTCCTTCTTGCCTCCGAGCGCAAAAAACCAGCGCACGACTGACAGGCGTGGCGGGGCCTATCGGTAGCGCGGCGCGGCCAGGGAAAGCAGCAACGAGATTCGTACCAGCAAGACCGAGGGCGGATGCTGACTGTGCTGATGTGTTGATACCAATCCGGTTCGATGGCCGAGCTTCATCGCTTCCACCCGCTTTTCACGATAACACACAGAGGTTAAAATCGGGGCAGATTGGTTAAGGTTGGTTAACACATGTCTCTCGCCTTGTTTCCTTCGCACAGATGTGCCGTCTAAAAGCGGCATAAATGGTATCAACGTAGATTTCGTGTGTTACGTCACGCGAGGCGGGGTTGTCGAGAGTGCTATACACGGCGACGTAGAATTGACCCATCTGCGCCGAGACTCCGTAATTGACGTTGGTAGGCTGCATAGCCATGCACTGTCAGCCATAGGCACCCGTTGACACAAGCGATCCAGCGGGTCGTACGAGTGTGTATAGGCCCAAGATCACCGCCGTCGGGCTGGTGAGCGCGCATACTTATGCGTGTCCCAACGTCAATTACGGAGTCTCTCTGCGCCAATGTGGCTTGACCCATCTTTTTTAAGTAGCTCGTTCCTGGCGTGCGCCCTCATCTCTGGTAAATGCGGATCGAGGCCTTTGCCATCTGGTCAAATGAGGGTCAAGCTACATGGGCGATTGCTGGGTCAAATCTCACTGGCGTTGACAGTGCAGCGGACCGCGCTCGGCGCATCAATCCAGGACAATCTTTACACAGATTGCGGCTCGTGACAGCTTCCGTAACACTGGGCCGGGTAGGGCCGTGTGGATCTCGGGCTTGCAATCGGAGCGTAGCTTTTCCCGGCGCGCGCCGCCCTGTGGGCCTGTGCGCGAGGTGGCCGTAGATGACATAATATTTGGGACGTACCAAAACTCTCGTCACCAACTCTCGTCATGACGAGAGTTGGTGACGAGAGTTGGTGACGAGAGTTTCGGTCAACTCAGGCCCCATCGTCGATGCGGAGGCTGTAGCGGCGATCGTTCGTCGTGCCGGAGGCCTGCGCCAAGCCCCGTTTCACGAGATCTCGCAGGTCGCGCAGTGCCGTGGCCGACGAGATGCCGCGCGCCGCGGCATACTCACGCGCGGTGATCGGGCCGACCGTGCGCAGGTGATCAAGCACCCACGCCAGGCGCTCCGCCTGCGCCGACGGCGTGACCACGGCGGGTTCGCGTGGCGCGGCCGTCCCCTGCTCGCCGTGCTCCTCGCGCCCCGTCACCGCGATCGACGCGCGCAACTGCGCCGCAGCCCCATACAGCGTGACGACGAAGGTGTCGCCGATCTCCGTGAAGACCGGCGCCGGCAGTCCACCATCCGCCATCGCGGCGACCATGCGATCCAGACCGAAGCCCAGCTCCTCGATGATGTCCAGTGCGGCCAGGCCCTGCACCAGCGTGGCGTTGCGGCTCCACCGACGTTCCAGCAGGTTGTCCAGGCGCATGGGGCCGCCTAGGCCGCCCGGACTGTGCACTTCGACGCGATCCGCGAACGCATAGATGCGGACCCGATCGCCACGCTGGCTATAGTCCCGGTGGGCCAGGGCATTGAGGACGGCCTCGCGCAGGGCCTCGCGCGGGTACTCATCGCGGTCGATGCGGTCCATCCCGCGCAGCTCGACGGCGTGCAGCGTGTTGCGCACCAGCCACGCCTCCGCCTCGTCGAGTTGCGTGGGCACCGTCCCCTCGATCTCGCGCTTGAGGAAGCTCTCGCCCATCGTCGTCCCCGCGTACTGCACGACGGCGACACGCGCCTGGGGGAAGAACTGCTGCGGGTGCTTCCCCAGCAGCAGGATGCCGGCCACCGAGGGGACGAACGGCCCGTCGGGGGCGCCGTCGCGACGCGCGAGCAACTCGCGCGACGTTAGCAGGGCGTCGGCGCCCATCCGTCGGCCCGAGCGGAAGAGGCCGACGAACTCGCGCACGAGGGCCGCGTCCAGGTCGGCCCGCGTCGCGCCGGGGACGGGTAAGCGGTCGTAGGTGAACAGGCCGCGGCGGCTGAGGAGCGCGCGGATCTCATCCGGCGTCAGCGCACGCCGGTGCGAGCCCTCACGCGCCACGTAGCGCCCCTCGACGGCGTAGACCTGGCCCAGGCCCTCGGGGACCGTCACCGCGAGCACGGTCTTCCCGCCGACGTCGATCCGCTCGGGCGTCGCCAGTTCGTACTTGGGCGTGCACATCTCGGCCGCCGTATACAGGTGGTCGGTCGCGATCTTGACGTCGGGCACGCCCTCGACGACGTGGACCTTGCGGCCGCCCTTGTCGGTCCGCTCGGCGATGCCGACGAGCAGCGTACCGCCGTCGGCGTTGGCGAAGGCGGCGAGCGACGTGGCCAGGGAACGGGGGCGCTCCTCGGCCGGCTTGAACTCCAGCGTCTGGCCCTCGTCGTCGTCTTCGACGAGGCGTATCATCTCACGCGCGTCGATGCGTCCGTCCCTCCGTCTTCATGTCCGCCATACCTTCCATCCTTGCCCCCAGGTCCCGCTACCGTTGCGAGGAGTGCTTGTCACGACCACCCCATGCCGGCCACTTTCTCAAAGGGTAGATGTTACGCCTACTTCTTGTGAACATTGAACATCCCCATCATTGCACTCCTACGCCTTCCACCCGGGGTTCCGCTATCAATGGAACGAAAAGTCGGGATAAGCCTTGGCGTTATGGGTCGGCGTGGGCACGCCTCTCCCATTCGTGGGCTTTGTGCTTGGCCGCCTCGCGATTGTGCGCGATGTACACCTCCAGGCTGCGCAACGACGTGTGCCCGCTGAAGCGCTTGAGTTCGACCTCGGTGTAGCCCTTGGCGGCACGGGCGGTAATGGCCGTGTGCCGCAGTTGGTGCAGGTCCCAATCGGGCGTGTAGCGTTTCCAGAGGGTGTCCGCCTGGCGATAGGAGAGCCGCGCGTAGCCCTCTACCGTGAGATCGGCGTGGCGCGGGTTCCGGGCACGCCGCGTCGTGACGAAGAGCGGACCGTGGGCCGGCTCACCGCGCTCTTTGAGGTAGGCGTCGAGGTAGCCCGACACGCGGCGGGAGAAGAACATCTCGCGCGGCCGGTCACCTTTGCCGTGGATGCGGATGCAGCGTTCCGTCCAGTCGACGTCCTCCACGTCGATGGCCAGGGCCTCGCGGCAGCGCAGGGCGCCATCGTAGATCAGCCAGAACAAGGCGCGATCACGTGCATCGTGGATGGCGCGCAGCCGCGCCTCAACCTGCGCGGGGTCTAGGGCGCGTGGCGCGCGTCGCGGTTGCGGCCGGCGCTCCAGGCCGATCAACGGGTCGTCTTGTAACCAGCCTTGTCCCTTGCACCAGCGCGCGAAGCTGCGCAGCGCGGCGTACCGGCGGTTGAAGGTGCTCGCGGCCAGGTGTTCGTGGGTCGCCAGGTACGCGGACGCCACGCCGTGGGTCAACGCCGAGACGGGCTGCTCGCCGGCGTGGGCGAGCAGGGGTGCGAGGTCCTGGGTATAGCTATCCCGCGTCCGCGCGGCGAAGCGCGACCGGGCCAGGAAGCGGTCAACCGCCACCTGCAGCGACGGCATGAGCGCAAGCGGCTGCGCTGCGGATGTCATCGGCTAGCTTTATCGCACATAATGCGTAGTATACGCCATGCAGATGGAGGAGTGGTCACGCCTGACCCGATGCCCAAAAGAGCCAGTTATCGCACAGAATGGCCCATTAGCTGCGATAAGATGACTGCTCTGTGGGGAAGAAGACGCTGCCTCGGGCCGCGCGTACGACGTCGGCGAGGGGTGTGGCAGGGCGGCCGAGCAGGTGAGCGAGGTCCTGGCTGTCGGTCTCGAGGTCGCCGTGGGCGATCGAGGCGTCGAGGGCGGCCACGACGTGGGCGCTCGCCTCATCGAGGCCGGCTTCCTGCAGCCAGGAGGCGTACTCCTCGACCGGCAGGTCGCGGTAGGTCACCGTCGTGCCGGTGACCTCGCCGATGACCCGGGCGAGCGCGGGCAGGTCGAAGGCCGGGCCACCGAGCTCGTAGGTCCGGTTCCCCTCCTCGTCCTGGAGCAGTGCGGCGGCGGCGGCGGCGGCGTAGTCCTGGCGCGACGCCGCCGAGATCCTGCCGCCGTCGGCGGCGCCGCGGATCACGCTCCGCCACGATTCCCTTTACACATATTTGCAGTGGACGGTGAGACGGTTTTGGGCCGTGAGTGGCCCCTGACGCGGCCCTACCACGCGTGAAATCGCTCTAACCGGCAGGTCAAACTGGTGTTTTCCGTCTCATCATGGACTGCACGTATGTGTCAACCTAATAGTGGCGGAGTGTCCGCGGATCTCGCCGCGCGCGAGGTACTGGTCCAGCTGGTCGGTGTAGTTCTCCGTGTACCAGCCGTTGCGCAGCAGGGTGAACGTCACGCCCGCCTCCCGCAGCGCCCGCTCGCTCTCCTGGTGCTCGCCGGCCAGCGGGTTGGTCGTGTCATCGGCGTTGAGCATGCTCGTGTACATGATCCGCGCGACCCCCGCCGTCTGCGCGGCCGCGACGACGGTGGTGTGCTGGGCGACCCGCTGACCCGGCTCGCTGCTCGAGACCAGCAGCAGCCGGTCCACGCCGGCCAGCGCCGCGCCCAGGGCCTGTGGGCGGGAGTAGTCCGCCTCGCGCACCTGCACGCCGCGCGCGGCGAGGTCGGCGGCCTTGCCTCGGGTGCGCACGACGGCGACGACGGCGGAGGCGGGCACGTCGCGGGCCAGCAGCTGCTGAACCGCGAGATGCCCGAGGTGGCCCGAGGCTCCGGTGACGGCGTAGGTGGGCATAGTCATCCTCCTGAAGTAGTTGTCTAACGGGGTCTGATGGAAGGTCTGATGGAACTCGGCATGCGATCGTCACGTCGTGGCCGGCGGCGTCACGTCCGCTGTGCTGCTGAGGTGGGGAGCGGGGAGCACGACGGTCTCGTCGGTATCCGGCCCGGAAGAACCTCAGGAGAACGCGGCCGCGTGGTCGGTAGCGAACTGCTCGAAAGTGCGGGCCGGCCTGCCGAGGATCGTCGGCACGTCCTCAGACAGCCAGGCCGCGTCGCCCTCGGCGATCAGGCTGACCGCGTGGGCGTTCATCGCGGCTATCGGCTCCGGCACGCCGACGCTCATCATCGCCTGCTTCTCCTCCTCAATCGTACGCTCACTGAACACGATCGGCCGTCCGAGCACCTTTGAGAGCGCCGCCGCCACGTCGGCGTAGGAGAGCAGCTCCGGCCCGGTGAGCACGTATGTCTTCCCAACGTGCGCGGCGGGTAAAGCAGCGATCTCCGCGGCCACGGCTGCGACATCGTGGGTATCGATGAGACCGACGTGCCCGGCGCCGGCGGAGGAGCCGAAACCGTTTGTCTTTGCGATCTCGGGCGCCAGCATGAGGAAGTTCTGCATGTAGAAGTTGTTGCGCAGGAGGGTGTAGCCCAACCCCGAGGCAATCAGCCCGGCCTCAATCTGGGCCTGTCCGCGTTGTCGAGCGATCGGTGAGTCTGCCGAGGCCTTGCTGGTGATCTTCACGACGTGCCCAACGCCCGCACGGGCGGCACTGTCGACCACGTTCAGCTCTTGGGCCGGAACCGCTGGGCTGACGAGCACCACGCTCGTGACGTCCTGCATCGCTGCGTCGATGGTCGCCGGAGCGTCGAGATCGCCTTCGACGACGTCCACTCCAACCTGCCTCAGCGCGGTCGCCTTCTCTGGATCACGGGCCAGCACCCGCACGGACGCGCCTCGTTGCGCGAGTAGGCGCGCCGCTTCGGAGCCCACCTTCCCAGCTGTGGTTATCAAGATCATTATCGGCTCCTCCTCTTCATTCGGTTGCGGGTGCTTCCGAGGTTCATTGCGATGATGAAAGGTGGTTGTTGTTCATGCACTTGAGTGAACATATCAGACAACCAAGCATCTGCTAGCATAGATTTCATGTCACCCCCAAAAACCACTGATGGGCCTGCTTCCGAAACTGATGTCGAGCGCGATACCGAGCAAGAGGGCGACAGGTGCCGCGAAGGCGGCAGCCGGACACGGAGACGCCTAGTCGAGACCGCCCAAGCGATGCTTGCCGAACGTGGGGGTGACAGGCCCACGTAGCCGCGCTGCTCGGCTGACGGGACACTGATCCAGAGGGGGGGCTGTGGAGCAGGTGCATCGCGGACCACCCGGCCAGTACGTCGTCGCCCGCCTCGCTACGAGGCGAGGCCGACCTGCTGCGCCAGCAGAGCGGAGTCCCAGAAGGCGAAAATTTCGATGAGCAGGTCGCCGTCCCACTTGACGATCTGGCCGAAGTCGAGGGCGAACGCTTTTCCTGTGGGGGCGACCACCTTGCCGTCGGGCAGGATCATCTCCCCGGTGAAGGTGCCTGTGGTGCGGCCGACAACGGTGATCCAGTCGCCGCTTCCAAACTGGATGTGGTAGGGGTCGTTGTCCACATGGACGTCGGGGAAGCTGCGAAAGAACTGCCCCATCGCCGTGGCGTGCGCGGCCCGTCCGTGGAGCGGCTCTGCGCTCCCTGGGAGGTGCGCGATCATGTCTGGGTGGTGGACCGCGTCCATCGCTGCGAAGTCGTGGGCGTTGAAGGCGTCGTCGCCCTTCTTCATGAGCGCGAGCAGGCGCGCGGTCCGGCCGGTGTCGGGGGTCGTGGTATCCATGATGGCTCCTTTTATGACGTAGGTCCGTCGAACGATCGCGGCGCCGGGCGCCGGGCGCCGCTACAACCACTATAGGGCGTAGGCGCGGGAGGCACAAGTACGCAGTATTTTGTGCTATACTCACAGAAAAGTAACTATAGGTGACGGTCGTTGCGGCGGGGGGCAAATGGACGACAGGGCGACGGGGACGGGCAACGGGTACCCGAAGGGCTACGGGTGCCCGGTGGAGGCGCTCATGGAGGCGATCGGCGGCCGCTGGAAGCCAGTCCTCCTGTATCACCTGATGGGCGGGACCCGCCGCTTCAACGAGTTCCGCCGCCTGGTGCCGGGGGTCAGCCAGCGGATGCTGACCCAGCACTTGCGTGAGCTGGAGCGCGACGGGCTCGTCCATCGCGAGGTGTACCGGGAGGTGCCGCCGCGGGTGGAGTATTCCCTGACCGCGCGGGGGCGGACCATGGAGCCGCTGCTCCATCAGATGAACGAGTGGGCTGCGGCGTACCTGGTCGAGGCGTCAAGGGGCGAGGGCGAGTCGCACGCCGCCGCGGCCACCGGGTCCTCCTCGGGGGCCTAAGCGGGCGCGAGGGCATCAGGGGGTGAGGACCGTCCCGCCGTCCCGCCATCGCGCCAACAGGGATAACTACGGACGAAAAGCGCGCCATGTATCGTGAACAATGACATACTTCTGGGCAGCCGGGATGCACCCGACGGGGGCACGTCAACGACTGCGCCTGACCATGGCTACGACGGCGGGAGCTCCGGCCGCCCTGTCGCTCGGACCGCTCTGTGTCGTTGAAATTGGCGCATTACATGTCGCGTTGTGCTGGGGCCGGGTCGCCGGCGTGCGCGGGCTGCCACTCGACCGTCGCCGGCCGGCCGCAACCCCGGCTACAGGGCCGGCGCGTCGTGCCGTCCAGCAACTCCGCGACGGCGGCGCGGCTCATCATGGCCCATTAGATTCCTCCGAAATACGGCTGTCCGCTCCCACTTGGCCACGTGGCATTTCATCTTCTGACATGTCGCCAAGACATCGGGTTTCGTGTAAAAACGGGCCATGTGCGATTGTTCCTTAGCTCATACATCCGTCGCTCTAAAAGCCTATCTGTGCCGTGGCACAGGGGTGGGGCTAGCGATTCGCCGCGCGATTGGGATCATGACGCTGCCGCGTGTGACGCGCAGCGCTTTGTAGCGGTGTCCTTCACTGAGTGGACTTTGGCCGATTTGCGAAAAGGATGACGGGGTAAGCGTACTCGCCCTACACTGGAAGGTGTTCACGCTCACCAGATCGTAGGAGGACCGATGCCTACCCCGTCGCCTGCCATTGTACTGCTTCTGTCCGCGTTTGCCGACCCCTTCACCGGACACTCCGCCACTATTAGGTTGACACATACGTGCAGTCCATGATGAGACGGAAAACACCAGTTTGACCTGCCGGTTAGAGCGATTTCACGCGTGGTAGGGCCGCGTCAGGGGCCACTCACG
>JAABUY010001390.1_pt1 | contig 32749 bp, 30 predicted proteins | sample 5560271 | NCBI WGS metagenome assembly JAABUY01 (sample SAMN10711886, study PRJNA513374) | rock metagenome | isolation source: Antarctica rocks | place: Antarctica: Victoria Land, University Valley | reverse complement strand
CCCCGCCCCCGCCCGCGCCAGGTTCAGCGCCAGCAGCCGCGCCAGCACCGCGTCCTCGCCCAGCCCCGCGTCCCACCCGTACGCCGCCGCCACCGCCGCATCCAGCGCCGCGTGCAGTCCGTCCAGCCACGCCCCCTCCGGCGTGCCCCGCGTGTTGTACAGCGCCGTCAGCGTCCGCCGCCGCAGCACGGCCTCCGCCGCCGCGTCGCGCGCCACCAGCCGGTCCGGGAACCCCGCCACCACCTCCGCCACGCGCTCCACCAGCTCCGGCGGGTTCAGCCAGCGATCCCGCGCCGCCACCAGCGCCCGCGCCGCCACCGCGATCGCCTCCGCCCGCGGATCGCCGGCATACGCGGCGGCCGGCCGGTCCGGCGTCAGCCCCTCGGGAAACGGGAACGTCTCGAAGCACACCGTTGCGTTGTAGGTCGGATCATTGCCAACCCCGTGCCACGATGCTGTAGCAAGCGACCAAAGTTCGTGAAAGCGGGAGTGCAGCACGCCAAAGAAGAAGTCGTCGTCTCTTGCAAACGCGAACAGTCTCGTATCTGGCAATGTTGGCGACAGCAGCCAGCTAAACGTTCTGTGCTTCGCAACCCTCGGCGTCACGATGAACCGCGCTAGTCCCGTCAGCGCCTTGTGCATCCCCTGCCGCGCCTCGACGTGCCGCCACCAGTCGCGCGCATACACCTGCCGGTTGTTCGTCGCCCGCACCGGCCGCACATGCTCCGCCACGTGCGCGTACGGCTGGGCATAGAACGCCGCCTCCGCCTCGCTCATCCGCCAACCGAAATCCACGATCCACGTGTCGGACGGCCGCCGCGTCACGTCCATGCCGTTCGCCCACGGCCGCACCACGTCCGAGTTCGGCCGCCCGTTCGCGTTGCTCGGCAGCGCCAGCCACCGCCGCGCCAGTTCGCCCGGCACGTCGAACGCCCCGCCTTTGGTATCCCCCATGAACGCCACCCCCGCGTTCTCCGCGAGCCGTCGCGCCGTCGTCAGGTCCGCGCCGCCCGCCGTCAGGTCCGCGTGGATCAGCCCCACCGCCGTCCCGTCCAGGACCGGCGCTGCCGCCCGCTCCCGCCCCCAGCACACCAGCGACACCCGCACCGCCGCCCCGTCCAGCATCCACGGCTCGTCCGCCCACGCCTCGGACAGCACGCCTGCCGCCGCCAGCGGCTCCAGCACCCGCCGGTTCGCCCCGCCCCGGATGCTGTTCGTCGCCACCAGCCCCGCGCGCTCCGCCCGCCCCGCCGCCATCGCCGCCTGCGCCTGCGCGAACCAGGTGCAGACCAGGTCCGCCTCCGCCGGCACCGCCCCGCGATACGCCGCGAACAGCCGCTCGGCGTAGGCGTCGCCCAGCACGCCGCGCATCCGCTTGCCCCCGAGAAACGGCGGGTTCCCCACGATCACGTCCGCCTTCGGCCACGCCGCCGCCCGCCCGTCCGCCCCCAGCACCGCGTCCCTGCACTCGATCGTGTCCAGCCGGCGCAGCACCGGGTCCGACGGCGCCGGCAGCCCGTGCCCGCGCGACCACTGGATGTGCCCGATCCACACCGACACCCGCGCCAGCTCCGCCGCGTACGGGTTGATCTCGATCCCCAGCACCGCCTCCGGCCCCACCTGCGGGAACTCGCGCTGCACCCCCAGCGCCTCCGCCTCCACCATCGCCCGGTGCTCGATGTCCTTCAGCGCCAGCAGCGCCACGTACAGGAAGTTGCCCGATCCGCACGCCGGGTCCAGCACCCGGAAGGCGCGCAGCCGGTCCAGGAACCCCCGCAGCATCCCTGTCGCCACGCTGGCCGCGTCGCGCCTGGTCCTGCTCCCCACCCGCGCGGCCACGCCCCCCTCCAGCGCCGCCGCCATCCGCGCCCGCACCCCCGCCCACTCGTCAAGCAGCGGCCTGCGCACCACCGGCTCGACCAGCCGCTCGATCATCTCGCGCGACGTGTAGTGCGCGCCGAGCTGGCTGCGCTTGTCCGGGTCCAGCCCCCGCTCGAACAGCGTCCCCAGGATCGACGGGTCCACCTCCGCCCAGTCCAGCGCCGCCGCCCGCCTCAGCCCCGCGATGTCCTCTGCCCCCAGCGGCAGCGCGGCGGCGTCGTCGAACAGCCCGCCGTTGAACCAGGCCACGGGGGTGAAATCCACCTCTCCCCCCCGCTCCGCCATCGCCGCGAACAGCCGCGCCGCGTACCCCTCGAACCGCTCCGGCGCCCGCGCCGACGCCTCCAGCATCCTGTCGAACAACCCGTGCGGCAGCAGCTCCACCGCCACCGCGAACAGGCAGAACACCAGCCGGTTGACGAAATGCGCCACCGCCTGCGGGTCGTGCCCCCGCGCGCGCAGCCGCTGCGCCAGCCCCGCGAACTCCGCCGCCGCCTCCGCCGTCAGCCCCGCCCGCGTCCTGTCCGGCCGCAGGCGGTCCGGGTCCGCGAACACCGCCTTGAGCACCGCGAGCCGCCCCGGCTCCGCCAGCGCGTCGAGCCCGATCTCGTGCCGCTCCGTCGCCAGCCCGTTCCAGTTCGTGCGCACGCTGATCCGCTCGATGTCGCACGTCACCAGCAGCGGCGGGTTCTCCAGCGCCCCTGCGTATTGCAGCAACTGCCGGTGCGCCGCCTCCAGGTCGCGGTGCTTGCCCTTGTACTCCCAGGCGAACCGTCCCCGCCGCCACACGTCCGCCCAGCCCTCGCCGCCGCTGGCCTTGGTCGCGCCCTTCTCGAACGCGTACGCCGCCCCCGTCGGGTCCGAGTTCGGCGTCGGCTCGCCGAGCAGCGCGCACAGGTCGAGGAAATGCTCCTGCGACCCCGCCCGCTCGTTGCGCACGTTCGCGCGCCACTTGGCGATGAACGCGGCGGGCGTCACGGCGCGCTGCGCCTTGAAGAAAGCAAGGCTGGGCTCTCCCTCCGCTGCCCATTCCAATGGCCCAAGCGGGCCATCGGAACCTTTGGGCAGCTCCGCCCAGACCCGCCAAAGGCCTCGGCCTTTGGAAACCATTTACTGAAGTGATGGATTCCAAAGGCGAGCCTTTGGCGGAGTTTGAGACGGAGCCTCAACCTTGCTTCCTGCCCACTCTCACCCCGGCCTCACGCGCTGCGCGGCGACCACGCCGGGTCCGAGGCGTCCCCCGGCGTCGGCACGCCGCGCTCGTTGAAGCCCGTGATGTCCACCGACACTAGCCGCGACGAGAACCCGCCCCCGGTGCGGTCCCCGGCCGCCGTCTGCTTCTGGAACATCATCACCCGCCCGTTCGGGCAGAAGCTCGGCCCCTCCACGGAGAATCCCTGCGACAGGATGCGCTCGCCCGACCCGTCCGGGTGCATCACCCCGATCGCGAACCCGCCTGACCCGAACCGCGTGAACGCGATCAGGTCCCCGCGCGGCGACCACACCGGCGTCGCGTACTGCCCCCGCCCGAACGAGATCCTGCGCGCCCCGCCCCCGCCCGCGCCCATGACGTAGATCTGCTGGTCGCCGCCGCGGTCCGAGTTGAACACGATCTGCGACCCGTCCGGGCTGTAGCACGGGCTGGTGTCGATCGCCCCGGAGTTGGTGATCCGCCGCGTCGCGTGGCTGGCAATGTCGACCACGAAGATGTCCGACCCGCTGCCGCGCGTGGCCGACATCACCACGCTCCCCCCGTTCGGGTCGAAGCGCGGGGCAAAGCTCATGCCCTCGAACTCACCGAGCACCTGCTGGCGCTGGTTGCCGAGGTCGAACAGGTACACCCGCGGCCGGTTCTGCGCGTAGCTCATGAACGCGATCTGGTCGCGGCTCGGGTGCCAGCGCGGCGTCAGCACCATCCACTCGCCGCTGGTCAGCACCCGGTTGTTGGCGCTGTCCTGGTCCATGATCGCGAGCCGCGTGGTCTGCCGCCCGCGCGGCCCGGAGCGCGCGATATACGCGACCCGCGTGTCGAAATACCCCTTCTCCCCCAGCAGCCGCTCGTAGATCACGTCCGCCACGATGTGGCTGATCCTGCGCCAGTTCGCCGCCGACGTGGTGTACGCCGTGCCCTGGAGCTGCTGCCCCGAGGCCACGTCCCACAGCCGGAACTCGACGCGCAGCGGGTCCGACCCCGTCACCGTCCCCGTGACCAGCGCCTGCGCGCCCCCCGCCTTCCACCGCGCGAAATCCGGGCTCGCCCCCGCGTCCCCGCCTGCCGCGTCCACCGTGCGGAACAGCCCCGAGCGCGCCAGGTCCGCGCCCACCACCCCGGTGATCTGCCCCCCCATCGCCGAGCCCCCGCCCATCGCCGGCAGCGCGATCGGGATCGGCGCCGTGCGCGCCCGGTCCACGGTGATCTCGGCGCTCCCCGCCGCCCCCGGCGCAGCGCCGGACCCCGTGCCGCCGGGCGCCTCCTGCGCCCGCCCCTGGCCCGCCAGCCACAGCGGCGCCGCCCCGAGCGCCACGCCCGCGCCCAGCAGCGAGCGCCGCCCCAGCACCCCCGCGCCCGGCAGGGCCTCGATCAACACAGGCTCACGCGGGAACGGCAGCTCAACTCGGACCATGCGAGTCCTCCAGGACAGGGCAGCAAGAAAGGCCAGAGGCTCTGCCTCTGGACTCCGCCAGGGCGAGCCGCCCTGGACCGGCATTCATCAAGAAAGCTCCTGCACGCAACACCGGCCCGAGGGCAACGCCCTCAGCCCCGAAACCGCCCACGCTGCGCCGAAGTAACCCGCCCTCCACCCCCGCACCGCGCCGGGCGAACCCCGACGGGCGCCGGGGTCTGAGGGGCGGCCTCGCCCCCCAGCCTTCCTTCCTGCCTTGCTCAAGGCCTGAACACGAACTTGAGCTGCGCCACCTGCCCCAGCAGGTCGCGCGGCACCGGCAGGTTTGCGCAGTGCGAGTCCAGCACCGCCCGCCTCGCCCGCTCCGCGAACGCCCGGAACGCCGGGTCCGCCCCCATCCGCCCCGCGTCCTCCGGCGAGAACTCCGCCCCGCGCGCCGTCCCGGCCGCGTCCACCGTGACGATCATGTGCGCCGAGTACGTCGCGTAGTTCCGCGCCGCCGTGTCCTCGCTGTAGCACTCGCGCACCTCGTCGCCGATCTGGCGCTGCTGCCCCTGGGTGAGCTGCCCGGTGATGTCGCCGCTCCTCGCCCCGCCCGCCGCCGGCGCCCCCCCGCGCGACGGGTTGGCCTTCGCGGTGGGCGCCCGCGTCTGCTGCTGGTTCGCCCGGAACTTCTCCAGCGTGTTCAGCAGCGACGACGTGTCCGGCGCCGCGTTCCTGGTCTCGTTCGGCTGCGACGTCTGGCTCTCCGTGCGCGATGTCCTCGGCGACGGCGGCGGCCTCGCCACGCTCGGCAGCGGCGGCTCCGGCGTCGGCCTGGCGGGCGCGGGCGGCGTCGGCTTCGCGGCGACCGGCGGCAGCCGCTGCGGCACCACGGGCGCGGGCGGCACCGGCGGCGCGGGCGGCAGCCTGCGCGCCTCGGGCGCCGCCGCCGGCGGTGGCTGCGGCCGGGGCGGCAGCGGCAGGTCCTCCTGCTCCCGCGGCAGCGGCGGCGGAGTCGGCGCGGGCGCCGGCGGCACAATCGCGGCCGGCGGCGGCGGCACGGGCGCCGGCGGCGTCGGCAGCGGCGGCGCCTCCACCGGGGGCGGAGGGGGCGGCGGCGGGGGTGGCGGCGGCGGCGGGGGCGGCTGCACGGGCGCGGGCTTCGGCGGCTCCTTCGCCGGCGGCTGGTCCGCGGGCGTGGGCGCGTCGGCCGGCGCAGGCTTGTCCGCGGGCTTCTCGCCGCGCTGCACCTTCTGCGCGGTGGTGCCCGGCTGGAACTCCATCTCCACGGTCTGCTCCGGCGGCAGCACCGGCGGCACCGGCGCCGGCAGCACCAGCACGAACGCCAGCAGCAGCGCCAGGTGCAGCGCCGCCGACGCGACCGCGCCGCGCTTCAGGGCCGGCGTCATCGCGACTGGACCTCGCCTAGCAGCCGGGCCGCGTGGCGCTCAGCGCCCGCTCCGCCCACCGCCCGCACGCGTGCCGGACGGTGCCGCCGCCGCACCGGACGCGCGCCCCACGGCCGCCCCGACCCCGGCCGCAGCCCCGACGCCCGGCGCCTGCGCCACGCCCTCGCCCTGCTCCGCCAGCAGCGTCGCCTTGGTGAACCCGCCGCTGGTGATCGTGCCCATCACCGTCATGATCTGCCCGTACGTCACGGCACGGTCGCCCCGCACGAAGATGCGCTTCGCCGCGTCGTCCTTCGCCGCCTCCCTGAGCTTCGCCACCAGCGCATCCACCGCCACCGCGTCGTCGCCCACGTAGGTCGCGCCGTCCGCCTTGATCGACACGGTGATCGGCGTCGAGTCCTGGCTCACAGGCGCCGCGTTGGTCTTCGGCAGGTCGACGTTCACCCCTGACGTCATCAGCGGCGCCGCCACCATGAACACGATCAGCAGCACCAGCATCACGTCCACCATCGGCGTGACGTTGATCTCCGACAGCGGCTTGTAGCGCCCGCGCCCACCCCGCCCGCCCGTGCCCATCGCCATCAGCCGCACCCTTCACGGAGACAAGGCAAGGCCAGGGCTCTGCCCTGGACCCGCTGGGGGCAGGCGCCCCCAGACCCGCACACATAAGGAAAGGCGCGAGGTGCCGCAGGCCCAAACGGACGGTTTCCAGAGGCCCTGCCTTTGGCGGGGTCCAGGGGCAGAGCTCCTGGCCTTCTCATGCCCGCTCCTCGCTCTGCCGCGACAGGATCGCCCCGAACTCCGTCCCGAACCCCTCCAGCCGCGACGCGAACCGCCCCAGGTCCGTGCTGATCGCGTTGTACGCCAGCACCGCCGGAATCGCCGCCACCAGCCCGATCGCGGTCGCGAACAGCGCCTCCGCGATCCCCGGCGCGACGACCGCGAGGTTGGTGTTGTGCATCGCCGCGATCGCCGAGAACGAGTGCATGATGCCCCACACCGTGCCGAACAGCCCCACGAACGGCGCCACCGACCCCACCGACGCCAGGAAGATCATCCAGCGCTCCATGCGTTCCATCTCGCGCTGCACCGTCATGGTCATCGCCCGGTCCACCCGCTCGCGCACCCCGCCGCGCGCCAGGTCCGCGCCCGCGACCCGCGCCGAGCGCCGCCACTCCCCCATCGCCGCGCCGAACACCGCGGCCATCGGGTGCGCCGGCTTGGCCCCGTCCGTCTCATACAGCTCATCGAGCGAGCCTCCCGACCAGAACCGGTCCTCGAAGGCGCGCGCCTGCGCGTTGGCGCGGCGCAGGCTGGTGACCTTCTCGAACACGATCGCCCACACCCAGACGCTGGCGACCAGCAGCCCCACCATCACCACCTTCACGACGATGTCGGCCTGCAGGAACAGCGTCCACAGCGACAGGTCGCTCGGCACGGTCCCCGGCGCCAGACTCGCGGCATCAACGGCACGATCCAAAGCCCTACTCCCCCTCGCGCCAGGCGGCACGCCACCCGCCGCCTTTAGGTCCGTGCCGCACGGCAGGCAAGGCCGCAGGCACGGCAGACAGGCAAGGTTGAGGCTCTACCTCAAACTCCGCCAAAGGCTCGCCTTTGGAATCCTTGACTTAAGGAATGGGTTTCCAAAGGCCTCAGGCCTTTGGCGGGTCTGGGCAGAGCCCGGCCTTGCTTGCTGACTTCTCGACCCCGGCCCCGCCGCCCCCGAACACCGCCCGCCACCGCGGCGGGATTCGCGCCGCCCGCCCGTCCGCCACCCGCACGCAGGCCAGCCCCACCGACAGCGCGGCCAGCGCAGTCCCGCCCCGCCGCACCACCTGGCGCAGCTCGACCCGCGCCGCCCAGAGCCCGGTCACCTCCGTCTCGACCACCAGCAGGTCGTCCAGCCGCGCCGGCCGCCGGTACTCCACCGCGACCCGGTGCACCACGAACACCAGCCCGTGTCCGCTCGCCAGCTCCGCGTGCGGCGCGCCGGCATCGCGCAGCGCCTCGGTCCGCGCCCGCTCCGCCATGCCCAGATAACGCGCGTGGTACACAACCCCGCCCGCATCGGTGTCCTCGTAGTACACGCGAACCCCGAACGAATGCCGGTCCAGGGTTGCCCGCCCTGGCGGGTCCCCGCCTCCAGGCAACGGGGCAGAGCCCTGGCCCCGCTCGCTCACCCCTCCCCCAGCAGGTCCATCTGCCCGCCCACGAGCGGCGGCGCCTTCATCCCCAGATGCCGCCACCCCGGCTCGCCGAGCATCCGCCCGCGACTCGTGCGCAGCACCAGCCCCTCCTGGATCAGGTACGGCTCCACCACGTCCTCCAGCGTGTCGCGCGCCTCCGCCAGCGCCGCCGCCAGCGTCTCCACGCCGACTGGCCCGCCCGCGTGGTGCTCCGCGATCCTGCGCAGATACCGCCGGTCCATCGCGTCCAGCCCGAGCGCGTCCACCTCCAGCCGCGCCAGCGCCGAGTCCGCCACCGCCCGGTCCACCGGCGAGTGCCCCTCCACCGCCGCGAAGTCGCGCACCCGGCGCAGCAGCCGCCCCGCGATGCGCGGCGTGCCCCGCGAGCGGCGCGCGATCTCCATGGCCCCCTCGCGCGTGAGGTCCACGCCGAGCTTCTCCGCCCCGCGCGCCACGATCAGCTCCAGCTCCGCCGGCGTGTAGAAGATCAGCCGCAGCGGGATGCCGAACCGGTCGCGCAGCGGCGTCGCCAGCAGCCCCGCCCGCGTCGTCGCCGCCACCAGCGTGAACGGCGACAGGTCGATCCGCACGGAGCGCGCCGCCGGCCCCTCGCCGATGATCAGGTCGAGCTGGAAGTCCTCCATCGCCGGATAGAGCACCTCCTCGATCGCCGGCTGCAGCCGGTGGATCTCGTCGATGAACAGCACGTCGCGCGGCTGCAGGTTGGTCAGGATCGCCGCCAGGTCGCCGGCGCGCTGGATCACCGGCCCCGAGGTCGCGCGGAACCCCACCCCCAGCTCGCGCGCCACGATCTGCGCCAGCGTCGTCTTGCCCAGGCCGGGCGGCCCGTGCAGCAGCACGTGGTCCAGCGCGTCGCCGCGGTCGCGCGACGCCTGGATGAAGATGCGCAGGTTCTCCCGGCTCGCCTTCTGGCCCACGAACTCGCCGAGGTGCTGCGGGCGCAGGCTGGCTTCGCCAGCGTCCTCGTCGACGCGGAACGGCGTGACGGGGCGCTCGTCCGACTCGGGGGCGGGCTTGGCGGGGACGCGCTTGGCGGGCATCGCGTGGGTCTATCAGGCGATGGGCGGAGCGCGAAGCGCAGGCAAGCGAGAAAGGAAGCAAGGTTGAGGCTCTGCCTCAAACTCCGCTAAAGGCTCGCCTTTGGAATCCCCTACTTAAGAAGGCGCCGATCCAGAGGCGGCTTGCCCCTGGCGGGTCTGGGCAGAGCCCAGCCTTGCTTTCTGACCGGTCAGTGCATCAGACTTTTGGTGGTTGAGGCTCCGCCTCAAACTTCTTCATCAAGCAGGTTTTGAAAGCTTGCATTCATGCAATTACCTTGCAATTGTCCTGTCTTATCGCCACACCCTCGTAGAGGCATTAACCAAGAGTTGACTATATTTTGTGAACGCAGACGATTTTGATAATAAATCTTATTTCTAGTATCATCTATAAACAGTGTTAATGTTACTTCTGATATTAAAAAGTTAACATATTTTTCTGATAGATGCTGAATTAAAGGCTATAATAAAATCTTTAATTATGACGTTAAGCTTCTTAGAGACTTCGAGATTAATAATGTAACTATAGGATTTTTCTCGGTAACTGCACGTAAATACATCTCCTGAAACATTTGGTTGAATAATAATATGCTTAACTTTTCGTAAAAGTATGTTACCATTATCATAATCGCCACTTATAGTATGCTCACTAAATTTCTCGGTGTTTTTTGTAATATCTGGAGTGTGGGTAACAGCCTGACGTATGATGTTAGCATCAGGAAAAGCTAATCTAAAAGCTTTTGCAGCAAGGTTCTTTTTTTCTTGGTCAACAAACGAGCAAAAACCTGGAACATCTATCAATGAAGCATTAATATTATTAATAATATCTTGAATCTTGTATAATATTACAGCGCCATCTCTCGCTACCACAGATTTCCAATTACTAGCAACTAGATTCTGTGCTTTACGATCGTATAGATTATTCCTCTTCATCTGCCTTCTAATTTCGTGCATTAAAGCTGCGCCTGCACTAAAATCATTTTCAAAATCGATTAAGAAGCCTAATTGAACAGAGATATGTCGAATATTATCTCTTTCTTCTTCTGCAAAAGAATAAGGATTGAACATAGGACGTTCTATTACCGACATAAATATTTCCTGTAGATCGCCAAAATTCAGCAGATTTTATCTTAAAATGATCTTCGTCACTCTATGAAGATGTTCCCTTTCTAGAGGTGAGGACATTGACCTCACTTTTCAAGCCTGAGTCTACCCCTCACCCCACCAACCCATACCCCGTGCTCCGTCCCCCACCCCCCTCCTTCACCAGCACTCCCAGCCGCACCAGCCCCTCGATGTCCCGCAGCGCCGTATCCTGCGAGCACCCCGCGATCCGCGCCCACTTCGACGTCGTCAGCCGCCCCTCGAATCCGTCCAGCAGCCGCTCCAGCATCCCCCGCTGCCGCGCGTTCACCGCCTCCCCCGCCAGCCCTTCCCAGACCCGCGCCCGCCGCAGCGTCGCCCTCAGCACCGCCTCCGCATCCCCCAGCGCCCGGTCGAACACCCCCAAAAACCACGCCACCCACGCCGTCACGTCCACCCCACCCCCCTGCGCCGCCTCCAACGCGGCGTAGTATGCCCCCCGCTCCCGCAGCAGCCGCTCCGACAAGCTATAGAACCGTCGCCCCGTGCCCTCCGACCGCGCCAGCGCCAGCTCCGCGATCGCCCGCCCGATCCGCCCGTTGCCGTCGTCGAACGGGTGCACCGTCACGAACCACAGATGCGCCACCGCCGCCCGCAGCACCGGATCGACCTCCGCCCCGCCCTCGAACCAAGCCAGGAACGCCGCCATCTCCCCCGCCACCCGCCCCGCCGCCGGCGCCTCGAAGTGCACCCGCTCCCGCCCCGGCCACCCCGACACCACCTGCATCGCCCCCAGCGCATCGTCGCGCCAGGCCCCCACCGTGATCGGCTGCCGCCCGCCCCCGCCCTGCGCGAACAGCGCCGCATGCCACCCGAACAGCCGCTCCTCTGTCAGCGCCGCCCCGAACCGCTGCGTCGCGTCCAGCACCACCGTCGCGATCGCCTCCGCCCCCCGCCCGACCGCAACCCCGCCCGTCTCCATCCCCAGCCGCCGCGCCAGCGACGAGCGCACCTGCGCTGGCTCGATCGCCTCGCCCTCGATCCCGCTGCTCCCGACCGCCTCCCGCGTCAGCGTCCGCAGCGTCGTCTCGTCGCGCAGCCGCAGCCCCACACCCTCCATCCGCCCAAGCAGCCGCCCCTGCCGATGCCGCACCGCCGCCAGCGGCCCCGCGATCGCCGCGCTGTCCCACCACAGCCGCGGCCACTCCGCCCGCTCATGGATATACGTCTTTCTCCGCACCATCTGCGGAGATTAACCACCCTATTCTCCGCATTGCAATCGGCTCCACGCCGACCGGCAAGAAAGGCTGGGCTCTGCCCAGACCCGCCAAAGGCCAAGGCCTCTGGACACCGATTTACTGAAGAAATGGATTCCAAAGGCGAGCCTTTGGCAGAGTCCAGAGGCAGAGTCTCTGGCCTTACCTGTTGCTCCGTCCGGACCCACCAACCACCCACCCTAGACCGCCTTCTCCAGCACCACGAACCGCAGGTCCGCCCGCTCAGGCTCGCCCGGGAACGCCTGCGTCTCCCCCGTGCCCGCGTACCCCCGCCGCCCGTACCACGCGATCAGCGTCCCCCGCACCCCGATCACCGTCATCCGCATTCGCTGGGCTCCGCGCTCGCGGGCAAAGGCCTCCGCTCCCGCCAGGATCGCCCGCCCCATCCCCCTGTCCTGCAGGTCCGGCCGCACCGTGAGCATCCCCAGGTACCAGACGCCCTCGCCCGCCGGCTCCACCCAGACGCACCCCAGCGGCCCGCCCGTGGCCCTCTCGCCCCCGGCCGCCTCGCGCAGCACCAGCAGCCGCGCCTCCGCCCGGCCGAGATCGCCGCGCAGCGTGGCCTCGTCGATGCGCGGCCCGTCGAGCAGGTCCGCCTCGTTCGCCCACCCCTGCCGCGCGCTGTCCCCCCGGTACGCCGAGTTCACCAGCGCCACGATGCCGGCCAGCTCGTCCTCCCCCGCAACCGCAAGCACCTGTCCCGCCACCACCCCGCCCCACCCGCACCCGCAGCATTCCGCCCACGGCGGAGCGCGCCGCGGTAGTGGGTCAAGCCCATGGCTGCCAGGAAGCAAGCAAGCCTGGGCTCTCCCTCCGCTGCCCATTCCAACAGCCCAAGCGGGCTGTCGGAACCTTTGGACAGCTCCGCCCAGACCCGCCAGAGGCCAAGGCCTCTGGACACCGATTTAATGAGACAAGTGGATTCCAAAGGCGAGCCTTTGGCGGAGTTTGAGGCAGAGCCTCGACCTTGCTTCCTGCCTCGCCTTCACCTGCCGAGACACCGGGCACGACCCACTGCCCGCGCCGCCGGAGGCTGGCGCCCCGCGCCGCCCGGCCTATAACGTCCGCGCCCGCACCCCGCCCCGCCGCTCCCGCGCAGGCCGCCCAACGCTGCGGGACGGACCGCCTGCCGACCCGGCACACACCCGAGGATCCCGCCATGCCCGCCATGACCCTCTACGGCTTCGACGGCTCGACCTTCGTGCGCACCGTCAAGATGCTGCTCGCCGAGAAGGGCGCCACCGACTTCGAGCAGGTCCCGGTCGACGTCCTCAAGGGCGAGCCGAAGCAGCCAGAGCACCTGGCACGCCACCCCTTCGGCAAGGTCCCGGTGCTGGAGCACGACGGCCTGACGATCATCGAGACCTCCGCGATCACGCGCTACCTCAACGACGTGCTGCCCGGCCGCTCGCTGGTGCCCGCGACCCCGCGCGACCGCGCGCGCATGGACGAGGCGATCGGGGTGATCGACTCCTACGGCTACCCCGCGCTGATCGGCGGCGTCGCGGCCTACCACCTGTTCCCCGACTTCGTGGGCGGCAAGAACCGCGAGGCCCACGACAAGGGCCACGAGATCGGCCGCGCCGTGCTCGACTACCTGATGCAGGTGCGCGCCACCTCGGAGTTTATCGCGGGCGACCTCAGCCTGGCCGACCTCTACCTGGCGCCGATCGTGCAATACGTCTCGATGACCCCCGACAAGGACGAGCTGTTCGCCGCCCAGGGCTTCTCGCAGTGGTGGGACAGCATCCAGGCGATGCCGAGCTACGCCTCGACCAAGCTGGGCTGAATCCCGCGGCCCGACAGCAAGCAAGGCCAGGGCTCTGCCCTGGACCCGCCAGGGGCAGCGCCCCTGGACCGGCATCTCTTAAGGGGAGGCGGTCCAGGGGACCTTCCCCTGGCGGAGTTCGAGGCAGAGCCTCGACCTTCCTTGCCTCGCCGCCCTCACCGCGCCAGCTCTTTCAGCGCCCCGCGGATCACCGCGTCCAGCGCCGCCCCCTCCCCCAGCCGCTCCATCACCTTTGCCACCGCCGGCATCGCCTCCATGCGGCGGTACCCGAGGTTGCCCAGCGCCGAGACCGCGTCGCCCTCCACGCCCCCCGTCGACGCGACGGCGAGCGTGACCCCGCCCCTGCTCGGCATCGCCCCCGCCTTGTCGCGCAGCTCGGTCAGCACCCGCACCGCCAGGCGCGGCCCCACCCCGGACGCCCGCGTCAGGCTGGTCTTGTCCCCGCTGCCGATCGCCGCCACCAGGTCGGAGGGCGACATGGCCGACAGCACGTTGAGCGCCACCTTCGCGCCGACACCCTGCACCGTGGTCAGCAGCCGGAACCACTCGCGCTCCGAGGCCTCGGCGAAGCCGTAGAGCAGGATCGCGTCCTCGCGCACCACGGTCTCGACCAGCACGCGCGCCACCGCCGGCGGGTGCGGCAGCGCCGAGAGCGTGCGCGTGGACGCCTGCACCAGATACCCCACACCGCCCACGTCGATGACGCAGCGATCCGCCTCGACCCCCTCGACCCGCCCGGTCAGCAGCGCGATCACTCCGCAGCTCCCGCCCGCGCGACGCCGCCCCCAGCCGTCGCGCCGCGCCGCCGCGCCGCCGCGCCGCCAAAATCCACCACCCCGCCCCGCACGCCCCACGCCGTCACGCCGCGCAACACACCGGACCGCCCGGACCCCGATTCCGTCACGCGCCGCATGACACCGCCGCACCCACATGTCACGCCGCGCGTGACGCCGCCCGCCCGCCCCGAAACACCATGCCCGACTCCGCCTGCCAGCGCCTCGTCCCCCGCCGCCACAGCCGAGGTTGCCTCGACGATCGACGCCCCGGCCGCTCCCCCGATGCCCGGGCAGGCGACGCCGCCCCCACGCCATCCTCGAACCGGCCCCGCGTCTCCGCCCCGCGGCGCGCTCACGCCATCCGCGTCCCGGCGCCCCAGGCCAGCCGGCTCGCCCTATGGTGCGCGTGGCAGATCGCCACCCCCAGCGCGTCCGCCGCGTCCGCGCGCTTCAGCGTCGCCCCCGGCAGCAGCCGGCGCACCATCGCCTCCACCTGGTCCTTGCTCGCCGCCCCGGTGCCGACCACCGCCTGCTTGACCATCATCGCCCCGTACTCGAACACCGGGATTCCCGCCAGCGCCGGCGCCAGCAGCGCCACGCCCCGCGCGTAGCCGAGCTTGAGGGTCGCGGTGCCGTTGCGGTTGACGTAGGTCTCCTCCACCGCCGCCTCGTCCGGCTCGTACGCCCGGAACAGCGCCACCAGCCCGTCGTGCAGCGCCCGCAGCCGCTCCGGCACCCGGTCCTCGTTGGTCGTCGACAGCACCCCGTCCGCGATGTGGCGCAGCCGGTTGCCGGTGACCTCGATCACCCCCCAGCCGGTGAAGCGCAGGCCCGGGTCGATGCCGAGCAGGCGCGCCGTCTTCGGCCCTGCCGGCGTCACGGCAGGCAAGAAAGGCCAGGGGCGCTGCCCCCCATGCCTGGAAGCAGCCACCCCGCCAAAGGCTCGCCTTTGGAAACCCCGACGAGGGCCGGCGGCACCCCACATCGGGTGGTCTCACATGCGCCGGTCCAGGGGCGCTGCCCCTGGCGGGTCTCGGCTTGCAGGCGATGGGGCAGAGCCCTGGCCTTGCCGTCCCTCACGCCCCCAGCCGCGCCATGACGTCCTCCGGGATCTGCGAGTTCACATAGACGCTCTGCACGTCGTCGTTGTCGTCCAGCGCGTCGAGCAGCCTGAGCATCCCCGCCGCCTTGTCCTCGTCCAGCGTGACGACCGTGGTCGGCCGCCAGTCCAGCTTCGCCTCCTGCGGCGCCCCGAACCTGGCCTCCAGCGCGTCGCGCACCGCGAAGAACCCGTCGATGCCGCAGGTTACCTCGTGCCCCTCCGGCCCGGTCTCGACGTCGTCCGCCCCCGCCTCGATCGCCGCCTCCAGCATCGCGTCCGCCGACCCCGCCGCCAACGCATAGCGCACGGTGCCCAGACGGGTGAACAGGAACGCCACCGAGTTCGTCTCGCCCAGCGTGCCGCCGCTCTTGTTGAACGCGGTGCGGATGTCGGACGCGGTGCGGTTGCGGTTGTCGGTGAGCGCCTCGACGATCACCGCGACCCCGCTCGGCCCGTAGCCCTCGTAGCGCACCTCCGCGTAGTCCTCGCCCGTGGTCGGCCCGGACGCCTTCTTGATCGCGCGCTCCACCGTGTCGCGCGGCATGTTGGCCTGCCGCGCCGCGGACACCGCGGCGCGCAGCCGCGGGTTCGCCCCCACCTCCGGCAGCCCGGAGCGCGCGGCCACCGTGATCTCGCGGATCAGCCGGGCGAAGGCGCGGGCGCGGCTTGCGTCCTGCGCGCCCTTGCGGTGCATGATGTTCTTGGAGTGGGAATGCCCGGCCATCGGAGCCTGTCTCTGTCGCTGTGAGCGGCGCAGCAGACGCGGCGCCCAGCCCGACGGTGTAGCAGTCCCGACACGCAAACCGGAAGCCACGGCCGCCCGGACGACCGCCGCAGGCAGGGCGGGGCTCCCCCTTTCAGCGAACCCGGCGAGTCGTCGCAACCGTCCGGCCGCTCCGCCCGGACCCGCCAAGCTGCGGAAATCCGGGAACCCTTCCTCCAGGTCCGGGCCTTCCCGAGGCTTGCCAATGGCCGCGTCCGGAGGCAGAGCCTCCGACCCTGCCTCCTGCGGAGACATCCCTTGAGACCTGCCCTTCTGCGACACGGCCTGACCGCCACGGCCCTGGCGCTGGCCGCCTGCACCGGCGGCCACGGCACGGCGCCGCACCGAGCCGAGCTGCAAGCCATGGTGGGCCAGAGCGGTGAGGCGCTGATCCGTCGCTTCGGCCAGCCCAGCGACACCAGCACCGACCAGGACCAGGTCTTCATGACCTGGCGCGACCTCGACGTGCACTACGTCCAGGCCGGCGCCGGCTACGCCTACGACCACGTCCTGACCGACAACGCGTCGACCACGCCGCCGGCCTATTCCCGCTTCAGTTGCCGCACGACCTTCGTGGTGGTCCGCGACCGCGTCACCGCCTTCAACCTGACCGGCAACGGCTGCTCCTGACATCGACCTGCCAGCAAGCAAGGCTGGGCTCTGCCCAGACCCGCCAGGGGGGAAGCCCCCCCTGGACCGGCTTTACTTAGACAAGTGGATTCCAAAGACGAGCCTTTGGCGGAGTTTGAGGCAGAGCCTCAACCTTCCTTGCCGGCCAGGCGGCCCTCACACCCGGCCGCGCCGCAGCAGCGCCAGCGGCAGCAGCGGCGCCATCGCCAGCGCCGCCAGCCCGACCGCCCCGCTCAGCAGCACGCCCACCGCCACCGCGTCCGCCTGCCGGCTGCTGAAGATCTCGCGCGACCCGTCCTGCGCCCGCTCCCCGAAGCGGCCGGACGTCGCCGCAGGTCCCGCCGCCGGCTCGAACAGGTTGCCCGCCGTGGTCGCCTGCCGCCTGCCGTCGAGCTGCCCCTCGTAGCCCTTCCTCGCCAGCACCCGGTCGAGCACCCCCGGCGCCAGCCGCGCTGCCAGGATCGTCGGCGGCGTCTGCCGCCCCACCCACACGTCGCGCCTGCGGTGCGTGGCCGCGAACACGATCGCCTTGGCCGCCGTCTCCGGCGTGTACACCGGGTCCGGCGCGCGGGCGCGCTGCCCGGTGCGGTTGCGCGCCCAGTCGAACTGCGGCGTGTTGACCGCCGGCAGGTGAACCATCGTCAGGTGCACGTCGAGCCCGTCGTGGATCAGCTCGGAGCGCAGCGCCTCGGTGAAGCCGCGCAGGGCGAACTTCGCCCCGCAGTACGCCGCCTGCACCGGCGCGGCGCGCCAGGCCAGCACCGAGCTGACCTGCACGATCGTGCCGCCGCCCCCCATGCGCCGCAGCGCCGCCTTGGTGCCGTTGACCGCGCCCAGGTAGGTCACCTCGGTGACGCGGCGGATCTCCGCCTCGTCCGCGACCCGCACCGGCGCGTAGAGCGTCGCCATCGCGTTGTTGACCCACACGGTGATCGGCCCGAGCGCCGCCTCGATCTCGCGCGCCGCCGCTTCCACCGCCTCCGCGTCGGCCACGTCCGCCGCCACCGCGTGCACCCTGACGCCCATCGCCGCGACCGCCGCCCTGGCCTCCTCCAGCCGCGCCTGTCCCCGCGCGATCAGGCCGACGCTGTCGCCGCGCGCCGCGAACGCCCTTGCCGCCGCGAGCCCGATGCCGGCGCTGCCCCCGGTGACGACCACGACCTCGACCATGCGCTGCACTCCGAACCTGAGGGGAAGAACTGGCGCCGCACGGGCCGCGCGCAAGCGAGAGGAAGGCAAAGGGCTCTGCCCTTTGATCCCATCAAAGGCGGAGCCTTTGAAATCCACTTGTCAGGAAGCAAGCTCCTTCGCCGCCTGCGGCGCCCCCAAACGAAAGCCGGTCCAGGGGCGGCTCGCCCCCTGGCGGGTCTGGGCGGAGCCCAGCCTTGCTTCCTTGCCTCAGCCCGGCTTGGCCGGCCCCTCACCCGCCCCGCTCGCCGCGATCACCCGCCCGAGCGCCGCCATGTCGTCCGCGTCGAGCGCCAGCGCCCCGGCCGCGACCCAGCCGTCCACCTGCTCCGGCGTGCGTGCGCCCACGATCGCCCCAGTCACGCCCGGCCAGGCCAGCGTCCACGCCACCGCGGCGGCGGCCTGCGACACGCCGTGCTTCTCGGCCACCGGTCGCAGGGCGGCGGCGACCTGGAGGTTGCGCGCCAGCCCGTCGCCGGTGAAGTCGGGGCTGCGCGAGCGCCAGTCGTCCTTCGGCAGTGCCGCCGAGCGCTCCGCCGTGAACGCGCCGGTCAGCAGGCCGGCCTGCATCGGGCTGTACACGATCACCCCGGTCCCGTGCTCGTGGCACCAGGGCAGCTCCGCGGACACCACGCCGCGCTTGATGGCGGAGAACGGCGGCTGGAGCGTGTCGACGTGGCCGAGGCGCTCCGCCGTGTCGAGCTGCGCCATGGAGTGGTTGGACAGCCCGACCGCCCGCACCTTGCCCTCCTGCTTCATCGCCAGCAGCGTGCCCCAGTACTCGTCGAGCGCCGTGCCGTCGGTGGGGGTCCAGTGCATCTGGTAGAGGTCGATGCGCTCGACGCGAAGCCGCTGCAGCGACTGCTCCAGCCCGCGGCGCAGGCTGGCGGCGGCGCCGACCCGGTTCGGGCTGGCGGCGCGGTCCTCGCCCCAGGTCAGGCCGCACTTGGTGAACACCAGCGGCCGTTCCGAAGGCGCGATCTCGGCCAGCGCTTCTGCCACCACCTCCTCGGAGTGCCCGAGCCCGTAGACGGCGGCGGTATCGATCCAGTTCACGCCCACGCGCACGGCGTGGCGGATGGCGGCGATGGAGTCCGCGTCCTCCTGGTGCCCCCAGCCCACCGCCCAGTCGCCGCCGCCCACCGCCCAGGAGCCGAAGCCCACGCGGGTGATGTCCATGTCGGTGCGGCCGAAGCGCACGGTGGGCAGGTTCTGGAGAATGGTGGGCATGGCGGGTTCCTTCCTCACGACCGGGACGGGCGATGCGGTGCCACGTCCTCGCCTGGCACGAACGTCGGCGCTCCCCGGCCGTTTCGATACGACGGAAATGGCAGGCTCCACCTTGGCCCAAGGCCTCACAGTCGCACTGCAGCCGTGGGCCAGCAGATGAACCTCTACGCGAGCTTCCGTGAGTTCGGCGTCAGACCCGCTGGCGTTGCGTGACAAGCTCCAGGCTTCAAGACCAAAGCACTACCCAAGGTTGCCATGTTCCTGGATCATTCTATCAATCGTGCTGTATTGCCCGCCGCATGGCCTGATCGCGAATCCGAGGACGAGACACATGGCAAATCGCCTGCCACCGAATACGCGTGACCCTCGGGAACGCGTCTATGGGGCGCTGCTGTCCATCCTTGGCGCGATCGTGTGGCTGGCTCTCAGCCTGGCTATGGTCGGCCTGTTCGCAACGCGCCCGGCGTTCTTCTACACGTCCGTCGTCTATATCGCCGAGTTCATCCTGTTCGCGCTGCTGTCAGCCCTGTTCCTGCGTGCCTACCTGTACGGGCACTACGTCCTCGTCGGTCCGGCGCAGTTTCCGCATCTCCACCAGATGGTGATCGAAGGCGCGACGCGCCTCGGCCTGAGTCCGGTGCCCGTCACGTTCGTCTACAACTCGAACGGCCTGCTGAATGCCTTCGCCCGGCGGCTGGTCGGCAGGCGCTTCGTGTTCCTGACCTCGGCGCTGGTCGAGGTCGCGACCGACGCGCAGGTCAGGTTCGTCGTCGGTCACGAGCTGGGCCATCACGCCGCCGGACACCTCAATCCTCTCAGGAATTTCCTGCACATCCCCGGCCACCTCCTCCCGTTCCTGGGCCGCGCCTACTCCAGGCGGCGGGAGCTGACCTGCGACCGCGTCGGCGCCACCCTGTCCGAGGACCTGCAAGCCTGCCGGTCGGCACTGGCCATGCTGGCCTGCGGCTGCCAGCGTCTGAACGCGTCGTTGAACTGCGATGCGTTCGAGGCGCAGGAGTCCCAGGTGCCGAGGTTCATTGGCTGGATCGTGCTGATCTTTTCCCGCTACCCGCGGACCACCCAGCGGGTCGTCGCGATCTCCCGGTTCTTCCGGACACCCGCCACGTAGCGGCACGTGGCATGGTGACGCGCTCACCCCCCGGGCATCACCTGCGACAGCCGCCCGCCGACCCGCAGCGGCTCGACCCTGACCGCCAGCCCGGTCGCGTCGTCGGTCTCCACGAACAGCCCGCACACCGTGGCCTCGCCGTCCGCCGGCGCCAGGCGCTCGCCCGACACGCGGCGCCAGAACCGGATCGAGGCCGCCTCCTTGCCCATGCCGATCACGCTGTCGTAGTCGCCGCACATCCCCGCGTCGGACTGGAACGCCGTGCCGCCGGCCAGGATCTGGTGGTCCGCCGTCGGCACGTGCGTGTGCGTGCCGACCACCAGCGACACCCGCCCGTCGAACGAGTGCGCGTAGCCCGCCGTCTCGCTGGTCGCCTCGGCGTGGAAGTCGGCCACGATCGCCTGCACGCAGCCCGGCTGCCCCGCCGGCCCGAGGCGGTGGCGCGCGATCAGCTCCGCCGTGGCGCGGAACGGGTCGTCCAGCGGCTCCATGAACAGCCGCCCCATCGCATTGAGCACCAGCGCGCGCCGCCCGCCCGCCACGTCGACCACCACAGAGCCCGACCCCGGCGTGCCCGGCGGAAAGTTGATCGGCCGCACCAGGCGCCGCTGCCCCTCGATGTAGCCGACCAGCTCCTTGCGGTCCCAGGCGTGGTTGCCGAGCGTGATCACGTCGGCACCCGCCGCCAGCAGCGCGTCGGCCATGTCGGGCGCGAGCCCGAAGCCGTGGCTGGCGTTCTCGCCGTTGACCACCGCGAGGTCGACGCCCAGCGCGCGGCGCAGCGCCGGCAGCCGCGCGGCCACCGCGTCGCGGCCGCTGCGGCCCACCACGTCGCCAAGGAACAGGATGCGCATCGCCGTCCCATGCCACGTCCCCCGCCGCGGCGGAAGCGGGAGCGCGGCCCAGGCAAGAAAGGTCGAGGCTCTGCCTCAAACTCCGCCAAAGGCTCGCCTTTGGAATCCACTACTTAAAAGAAAGCCGGTCCAGGGGCGGCTCGCCCCTGGCGGGTCTGGGCAGAGCCCGGCCTTGCTGGCTGCCTTCCTGCCCGCATCTCGACGCCGTCCCGGTTCGGGCGCAAGGAAGGGCCAGGATCGCGTCTTACAGGGAGCAGACAGCATGAGCGGATTTCTCGGTACCATCATGAACAGCCTGATGGGTGGCGCGGCGGGCGCCGGCGCGATGGGCGGCGTGCTGCAGCAGGTCCTCGCCAGCCAGGGTGGCCTGGGCGGGCTGGTGCAGAAGTTCCAGCAGAACGGCATGGGCGAGCACGTCCAGTCCTGGGTCGGCAACGGCGCCAACATGCCGGTCAGCGGCGACCAGGTCGGGCAGATGTTCTCCCCGCAGCAGATCGAGGGCTGGGCGCAGAGCGCCGGCCTGCCGGTCGCCTCGTTCCTGCCGATGCTCGCCCAGGTCCTGCCGCACGCCGTGGACCAGGCCACGCCCGGCGGCCAGCACCCCGCGCCCGACGACACCAGCAACCCGTTCGCCGACGCCTGACCTGCCGCGGCCACGGCGCGACGGGCGGGCCGCGATCGTCCGCCTGTCGGCCTGGACGCGCCTTGCGCCACCTCCGCTTGCAGAAACGCGAATGACATACGCGCCATGGTTGCCAGTTGGCAGGGGCGGGAAAACGCGATAACCCGGCTTGCCGCCGAGCGTGGCGCGTCCGGACAGGAGTTTTCCCGATCATGGCCTCCGGGACAGGGCTGACCGCGATCCCCTGGCTTTCGCGCCTGTTCGCCTCGCTGCGGGATACCCCAGCCATGATCCTGGTGTTCGACGGCGACAGCATCTCGATCGGCGTCGGCGCCTCCCCCGGCCGCACCCTGGCCGAGCAGGTCGCGCCGCTGCTGCCGCCCGGGGTGGCCACCCGCGTGGTGGGCGCGGGCGGGCGGCCGGTGAAGGACTGCCTCGCCCGCTTCGACGGCGATGTCCGTCCGCTCTACGACGCGGGTGCGGCGCACAACGTCGTCTTCTTCCACGCCGGCGACAACGACATCACCCAGGGCAGCACCGCGTGCCAGGCCTACGACGCGCTCACCGCCTATGTCGCGCGCGCGCAACGGCAGGGCTGGTCGGTCGTGGCGTCGACCGAGCTGCAACGCTTCGACCTGCCGGAGGCCATGCGTGCCGAGCTGACCGCGTTCAACGCCCTGGTGCTCGCCAACGCCGCCGGTGCCGACGGCGTCGCGGATTTCGCGGGCGACGCGACCCTGGGCGGCGTCGCCAACCGCCGCAACCCGACCTACTACACCCTGGACGGCGTGCACCCCGCGGACGCCGGCTACGCCATCCTGGCGGGGCTCGCCGCCACGGCCATACTGCCCCGACTTGCCGCCCGCTAGACCCCTGCCGCCCGGCCGCCCCCGAGACAACTCTCGGACCTCTGCGGGCCGCGCCGGGCCGCGCGGGCCGGGGCGAGGCGGCGCCGGTCGAAGCCTCTGCCCGCGGATGGCGGGGCTACCTCCTCGGCGCCGCCCCGCCGCGATGCCGCGGGCCCACACTGGAGCCGTCCCATGACACACCAGCGCCTGCCATGAGCCTCGTGCCCATCGCCGAACTGCCGGTCTGCGAGCACGGCGCCGGCCTCGCCGCGCTCGGCACCGGGTGGTGCGCCCCGGAACGCACCTTCGTCTGGGCGTCCGGAGACACCAGCACGCTGAGCATCCCGGTCGACGCCGTCCACCCGGCCTACGTGGCGATCCTGCGCATGGGCCCGGTGCCGCGTCGCCGCCAGCGGATCACCGTGTGGTCGAACGGCCACTTCCTCGGCCTGGTCCTGGTGCGCAGCGAGATGCAGGTCACGCTGCACGTGCCCGCGTCGCTGGTCGTCGACGGCCTGCTCCCGCTCACCATCGTGCACCGCGACTGCATCCGCCCGTCCGACCTGGACGGCGGCACGGACCACCGCGTGCTCTCCGTCCTGCTGAGCCATGTCGCCCTGCACGGCACGCCGCTGGTGCCGCCCCTCGACTCAGGCCCGGACGACGCGCGCCTGACCCCGCGCCAGCTCGTCAGCCAGTTCCACAGCGTCGGCGACAACTGCGAGTTCGGCGTGGTGCAGCGCCAGTGCGGCGCCGAGCCGCTCAACCTGCTGCGCTTCGCGTCCACCGACATCGCCCACCTGCTGCGCGGCCTCGCCACGCAGTTCGCCGGCCTGTCCGACGCCGCGAACATGTCCCACCGCCTCGGCGGCGAGCGCGACGGCCACCGGGAGTTCGTGATGTGGCAGACCACGTACGACCTCGTGTACCACACCTTCAAGTACCAGAACGAGACCGACATCGACACGCTGCTCGCGGCGGAACGACAGAAGCTGGCGCTGCAACTGCGCATGTTCGTCGAGGACCTGGAGGACGCCGAGAAGATCTTCGTGATCAAGCGCAACGACCCGCTGGCGCTGGGCGAGGTGGTCCCGGTGTGGCGCGGGATGCGTGCCTACGGCGACAACACCCTGCTCTACGTGGTGCCCGCGGGCTCGGACCACGTGCCGGGCTCGGTCGAGTGGAAGGCACCCGGCCTGCTCTGCGGCTACATGGACCGCTTCGCCCCCTACGAGGACGCGCACGACACCTCGATCCAGTGCTGGCTCTCGATCTGCCGCAATGCCCTGGCTCTGTGGCACGCGGCGAGACCGTCAGGCGTCTAGCGGGCCTGCAAGCAAGCAAGGCTGGGCTCTGCCCAGACCCGCCAGGGGCGAGCCGCCCCTGGACCGGCGCTTACTAAGTGATGGATTCCAAAGGCGAGCCTTTGGCGGAGTTTGAGGCAGAGCCTCAACCTTGCCTGCTGTCCCCACCCACGCCGGCGTCCCGCCGCAGCACGCCCGCCTCCGTCACGATCGCGTCCAGCGGCACGTCGAAGGCCCCGGTCGGCACCGCCCCGACCTGCTGGCGCGCGTAGGCGAACCCCACGGCCCTGCAGCCCGCGAGCCCGGCCAGCGTGCGGTCGTAGTAGCCGCCGCCGTAGCCCAGCCGCATCAGCCGGTCGTCGAACGCCAGCAGCGGCACGAGCAGCAGCCCCGGCGCGAGGGCCTCGCCGTCGGGGTGGCAGGTCCCGAACCGCCCGGGCAGCATCGTCGCGCCGGGATGCCAGCGCCGGAACACCAGCGGCTGCCCGCGCGGCGTGGTCTCCGGCAGCACCACGACCTGGCCGCGCCCATGCAGCGCCGCCAGAAGCGGCCGTAGGTCCAGCTCGCCGGGCAGCGGCCACACGCCGGATACCACCGTGTCCAAGGGGACGAGCGACAGCAGGCGCCCGCACACCGCGACGTCGGCCTGCGCGTCGCCCGCGCCGCGAACGAGGCGCGCGGCATCGCGCGCCGCACGCTTGGCGGCGACCAAATCCGGGGGGTCGGAGTGCGGAGCCGCCATGGCCGTTGGCGTCATTACCCTACCAGAGCCTGCTGAGGCAGGTGGGCACCAGATACCATGACCAAGATCATGACAGCGCCAGCGCCCTGGTAGATGCTTATCGGCCCCGGGGTTAAATTGCCTGACGCACCCGGCAGCTCCGCACACCACATCTAGGGATGCTCGAGCCCGGATGCAATCTCTTCCGCGCGGTCCGCCAGCCGGCGCAGCCGTTCCGCCGCCTCCTGGTCCGCCTGCGCGGCGGCCTGCGCCGCCTCGCCGGATGCCTCCGCTCCCGAGGAGGTCCCCTGGGCCGGCTCCGCGTCCATCCGCTTGCCCAGGTCGTGCAGCTCGTCGGCCATCAGCAGGGACGCCAGCACCAGCAGCCGCGCCTCGCCGCTCGGGCCGCCCAGCGCCTTGATGCTGCTGATGCGCCGCTCGACCTGCCCGACCATCGCCTGGAGGTGGGCCTCCTGCCCATCCTCGCAGCCGACGGTGTAGACGTAGCCGTTGATCCTGACCGTGACCTGCGCCATCGAAGCTTCCTCAGTTCACGAGTGCGCCGGAGCCCGGCAGGGCACCGCGGCGCCACGCTGCGTCACATGAAGTCCGCGTCGCATGGCCCGTCACGCGCCGATCCCGGCACCAGGCTGGTCGATCGGCACGCCAGCCTCGCCCAGCGCACCGCGCAGGTCGGCGATTAGGCTGTCCAGGCGGAACCCGATCTGCTCAAGATCGACAGGATGGCTCCAGTCGCCTGCATCGGCCCGCAAGCCGGCGCTGGCCGCGGCATCGCCAGGCCCTGGCGCCGCGGGAGCACCGCCCGGCCACGTCGCGATGCCGGCGGACGCCGCTCCGCGCTCCGGCGGTGCCAGGCCCGACGCCAGGGTGCGCTGCGTGGCGGCACGGTCGAGCGCCTGAACGATCCGCTCCAGGGCGGCTTCCAGCCGGGCGGCGTCGCCCTGGTGTGCCGAATCCGACAAGGCCCCTCCGAGCGCGTATGGCTTGAACACAAACCCCGCACGCGGTTGAACGTCAAGCGTGAACCCGTCTGGCCACCAGACCCCGCCCGAGCCCGTGCATCGCCCCGGTCCGGCCCTGCGCGGCCTGCCCTGCGTGGTCGTGCACGGGCTTGGCGAGGTGCGGCTGGCGCTGTCGCAGGGCGCCGGCGCGACGCTTCTGTCCGCGCCCGGGGCGGCGCTGTTCGCCGGCGTCGGCTGGTGGCGCGCCCTGGTCGAGGCGGGACGCGAGGCCTGCCCCGACGCTAGAGTTGACGACGTGCTGGACTGCGCCGACGCCCCCGGCCGGGCGCTGGAGGCGCTGCGCCACGGCCAGCGCGCGCTCGTGCTGGACCCCGCCTGCCCCGCCGGCCCGGCGCTGCGTGCCCTCGCGCTGCACCGGGGCGCCGTGCTGCTCGACCGGCGGCCGGCGGCGCTCGACCTGGCCCGCCCCGGCGCCGCCCGCCACCTGCGCGCCTGGCTCGGGCTTGAGCCGCTGCCGGGTCGCAGGGACTGAATCTGCCACTGGGGGCAAGGCAGCAAGGCTGGGCTCTGCCTAGACCCGCCAAAGGCCGGGCCTTTGGAATGCCGTCTCTTCAGCAAGGCCGGTCCAGGGGCGGCTCGCCCCTGGCGGAGTTTGAGGCAGAGCCTCAACCTTGCTTCCTGCCTTCGCCGCAGCGCCCCGGGCGCACCGGCCTGCACCCGCCTCCGGAAGTGACAGGCACGCGCGAACCCGCTACGTCCGCGCGATCCCCACGCGCCCGCATCGTCGGCGCGTTCAGAGCGCGCCGCATCCAAGGAGCCCCTGCCGTGCAGATCACGCCCACCGTCAGGACCATTCTCGGCTGGTACGAGAGCGACAACCCCGGCACCAAGACCAGCCTCGCCCGCATCCTGATGCACGGCAAGCTGGGCGGCACGGGCAAGCTGGTGATCCTGCCGGTCGACCAGGGCTTCGAGCACGGCCCCGCCCGCTCGTTCGCCGCCAACCCGCCCGCCTACGACCCGCACTACCACTTCCAGCTCGCCATCGAGGCCGGGCTCAGCGCCTACGCCGCCCCGCTCGGGATGCTGGAGGCGGGTGCCGCGACCTTCGCCTCCGAGATCCCCACCATCCTCAAGCTGAACTCCTCCAACTCGCTCGCCACGGAGAAGGACCAGGCGGTCACCGGCTCGATCTCGGACGCGCTGCGCCTGGGCTGCTCGGCGATCGGCTTCACCATCTACCCGGGCAGCGAGTACGCCTTCGCCCAGATGGAGGAGCTGCGCGAGCTGGCGGAGGAGGCCAAGACCGTCGGCCTTGCCGTCGTGGTGTGGAGCTACCCGCGCGGCCCGGAGATCGACAAGGCCGGCGAGACCGCGTTCGACATCTGCGCCTACGCCGCGCACATGGCCTGCCTGATGGGCGCGCACATCGTCAAGGTGAAGCCGCCCTCCGAGGTGCTCTACCAGCCGGCGGCGAAGAAGGTGTACGAGGCGCAGCATATCGACGCCTCGACCATGGCCAAGCGCATCGAGCACGTCGTGCAGTGCTGCTTCGGCGGCAGGCGCATCGTGATCTTCTCCGGCGGCGACAACAGCGAGACCGGCGCCTTCCTCAAGATCATCCAGAGCCTCGCGGACGGCGGCTCGTTCGGCTCGATCGTCGGGCGCAACTCCTTCCAGCGCTCGAAGGCGGACGCGCTGGCGTTGCTGGGCACGATCACCGACATCTACGCGGCGGCGGCACGGACCTAGCCCGCGGAGACCGCGACCCGGGCCGGCGGCACGCCACCGCGCGACGTGCCGCCGGCCCCCATCTGCGTGGGTCCGGGGGCGCCTGCCCCAGCGGGTCCCGCCTTCAAGCATGGGGCAGAGCCCTGGTCTTCCTTGTCCTGGAACGCGCCATGCCCGACACCCGCCTCTACCTGATCACGCCTCCCCTGCTTCCCGCCGGCTTTCCCGACCTGCTGGCGGCTGCGCTCGACGCCGGCGAGGTGGCCGCGGTGCAGCTTCGCCTGAAGGACGTCTCCAACGACACCCTGCGCCGCACCACGGAGCTTCTGCTTCCGGTGACGCAGGCGCGCGAGGTGGCGCTGCTGCTCAACGACCGGCCGGAGCTGGCCGTCTCGTGCGGCTGCGACGGGGCGCATGTCGGGCGCGAGGATACGCCGGTCGCCGACGCCCGGCGCATCCTCGGCGACCTGCAGCTCGGCGTATCCTGCTACGACAGCCGCGACCTGGCGATGCAGGCCGGCGAGGCGGGCGCGGACTACGTGGCCTTCGGCGCGTTCTTCCCGAGCCCGACCAAGCAGACCGAGATCCGCGCGGAGGCGGCGCTGCTGTCGTGGTGGAGCGAGCTGATGGAGCCGCCCTGCGTGGCGATCGGCGGCATCACGGCCGGGAACTGCGCGCCTCTGGTGCAGGCCGGCGCCGACTTCCTCGCGGTGGTCAGCGCGGTGTGGGGCCACCCGGACGGGCCGGGCGCGGGCGTGCGGGCGATGTGCGCGGCGATCGCGGCGGCGCGTTGAGCGGGCCGGGCGCGATGGCGGCCGGCGGACTGATCCCGGTCGAGGCGGCGCGGGCGGCGGTGCTGGACGGCCTGCGGGCGACGCCGGCGGAGCTGGTGGCGCTGAGCGAGGGCTGGGGGCGGGTGCTGGCGCACGACGTGGTGGCGCGGCGCACCAGCCCGCCCGACGATGTCTCCGCGATGGACGGCTATGCGCTGCGGGCTGCGGACGGGGCCGCGGGCGCGGTGCTGCGCGTGGTGGGCGCCGCGCCGGCCGGGCATCCGTGGACGGGCACGGTTGGCGCCGGCGAGGCGGTGCGGCTGTTCACCGGCAGCGTGGTGCCGGCGGGGGCGGACACCGTGCTGCTGCAGGAGGACTGCACGCGCGACGGCGAGAGCGTGCGGGTGGACGGGGCGGCGCTGCCAGCGCGCCACATCCGCCGGGCGGGGCAGGATTTCAGGGCGGGCGACGTGGTGCTGCGGCGGGGGCGGCGTCTGGGCGCGCGCGACGTCGGGCTGGCGGCGGCGGCGGACCATCCGTGGCTCGCCGTGCACCGGCGGCCGAGAGTGGCGATCCTGGCGACGGGCGACGAGATCAGCATGCCCGGCGAGCCGGTCGGGCCTGGCGGGATCGTGTCGTCGAACAGCCACGCGATCGCGGCGCTGGTGCGCGCGGCGGGCGGCGAGCCGGTGCTGCTGCCGGTGGCGCGCGACGACCGTGCCTCGCTGGAGGCGGCGGCGGACAGCGTCGCAGGGCACGACCTGCTGGTCACGATCGGCGGCGCGAGCGTGGGCGACCACGACCTGGTGCACGCGGCGCTGACGGCGCGGGGGATGCGGACGGGGTTCTGGAAGGTGGCGATGCGGCCGGGCAAGCCGCTGATGTCGGGGCGGCTGGGCGAGGTCGCGGTGCTCGGCCTGCCGGGCAACCCGGTGTCGTCGCTGGTGTGCAGCGTGCTGTTCCTGCTGCCGGCGCTGCGGGTGCTGCTCGGGGGCGTGGCGGCCGGGCCGCCGCTCGTCAGGGCGCGTCTGGGGGCGGCGGTGCGGGCGAACGACCACCGGGCGGACCACCTGCGGGCCTCGCTGGAGAACGGCGCCGACGGGCTGGTCGTCACGCCGTTCGCGGTGCAGGACTCGGCGATGCTGGCGGCGCTGGCGCGGGCGGACGCGCTGCTGGTGCGGGCGCCGCACGCGTCGGCGCTGGACGTGGGGGCGGAGGTGGAGGTGATCAGGCTCGACGACGCGGGGCTGTGAGGAGGGCAAGCAAGGCTGGGCTCTCTCTCCGCTGCCCCTTCCAACAGCCCAAGCGGGCTGTCGGAACCTTTGGGCAGCTCCGCCCAGACCCGCCAAAGGCCCCCTCTTCCAAGCATGGGCCTCTGGACACCGGTCTACTGAAGAGAAGCCGGTCCAGGGGCGCTGCCCCTGGCGGAGTTTGAGGCAGAGCCTCAACCTTGCTGCCTTCTCCGCCCAGCCCTGCGCACGTCACGGTCCTGCTTGACGCGGCGCAGCGAATTTATCTAGAACAGGGCAGGGTTTCTATTTTGTTCCGAGCAGGCAGCTGCGGCTCGGGGCGGTTCGGACTGGGGCACTGCCATGCTGACGCGCAAGCAGCACGAGTTGCTGAGCTTCATCGACGACCACCTGACGCGCACGGGGTTCTCCCCGTCGTTCGAGGAGATGAAGGAGGCGCTGCAGCTTCGCTCGAAGTCGGGCATCCACCGACTGATCTCGGCGCTGGAGGAGCGCGGCTTCCTCAAGCGGCGTCACCACAGGGCACGGGCGCTGGAGGTGGTGCGGCGGCCGGATGCAATGATGTCGGGAGCTGCGGCGACCCGGCAGGTGGCGGCAGAGGTCGTGGAGGCGATGGACGACGCGGAGGCGGGGCAGCCGTTCGCGCCCAACGTGATCCGCGGCGACTTCACCGCGCGGCTGCAGGGCGTGCGGGCTGCGAGCGGGGTGGCGGCGGTGCAGCTTCCTCTCTATGGCAAGATCGCGGCGGGCATGCCGATCGAGGCGCTGCGCGACAACGGGCGGCAGATCGAGGTGCCGCTGGCGCTGCTCGGCGCGGGCGAGCATTTCGCGCTCGAGGTCGACGGCGACTCGATGATCGACGCGGGCATCCTGAGCGGCGACACGGTGATCATCCGCAAGGGCGAGGCCGCCGAGACCGGGCAGATCGTGGTGGCGCTGGTCAACGAGGAGCAGGTGACGCTCAAGCGGCTGCGGCGGCGCGGCAGCTCGATCGCGCTGGAGCCGGCGAACGCCAAGCACGAGACGCAGATCTACCCGGGCGAGCGAGTCAAGGTGCAGGGACGCCTGGTGGGGCTGCTACGCAACTATAGCTGAGGGCGGCCAGCAAGGAAGGTTGAGGCTCTGCCTCAAACTCCGCTAAAGGCTCGCCTTTGGAAACCTTGACCAAGACTTCTTTTACTAAATGCCGGTCCAGGGGCGGCTCTCCCCTGGCGGGTCTGGGCAGAGCCCAGCCTTGCCTGGCCTACTCGGCCTCCGCCGCCGGCAACGTGACCCGACTTCGACCCGGGCGGCGGGGGCACCCACGGCCGCGTGCCGCGCCAGTCGCGGTCGGAGATCACCAGAACACCGTCCCTGGTCAGCCAGGCGGCCTGGGCGCCGTCGCGCCACACCGTGAAGCGGTCGATGTGCGGCTGCCCTGGGCAGGCGCCATGCAGCGGCTCGGCGGTGACGAGCAGCGAAGCATCGCAACGCGGGCGGATCGCCGGGCGGGTCAGGGCGATGGAGGCGGCGCCGTGGGTCAGCACGCACCGGTCGGGGTCGCAGTGCAGGCCGGGCGCCGGGTCGCCCTCGTCGGGCAGCGGCTGCGGCGCGGCATTCCAGACCTGCGCCCAGGCGTCGCGGTCGGCGCGGGCGCCCGAGGCGGACTGCAGGAACACCTGACCCGCGACGTGGAAGGCGATCAGGCGAGCGTCGGCGGAGACCAGCAGGTCGGGCGGCCGGGCCAGCAGCGGGGACGCCAGGCCGGCGAGCAGCACGGGCGCGCCCAGCAGGCGAAGCCGCGACCGCCACAGGCCCAGCCAGGCGAGGCCCAGCGTGACCACGCACAGCCCCCAGTCGGGGATGTGGGCGACCGCGAGCGTGGCGGCCGGCCAGGACGACACGGTGCGGCCGATCCACAGCACCACGCCGACACCCCAGCCCATCGGCACCAGGGCGAGCCGTTCGCAGTGCAGCGGCATCAGGGCGAGGCCGAGCAGTCCGGCCGGCATCACCCACAGCGCGGTGAGCGGCACCGCGAGCATGTTGGCGACGATGAAGTAGAGCTGCACGTGGCCGAACGCCGCGGCGGCGTAGGGCGCGGAGGCGGTGCCGGCGAGCAGGCTGGTCAACGCGAGCGGGACCAGGTGCGCGGCGGCACGGCGGGCGAGGCCGGGGCTGCCGTCGCCGACGCGCAGGCGGGTGAGCCAGGGGCGCGCGGCCTCGTAGCCGGCGATGAGCGCGAGCACGGCGGAGAAGCTCATGCGGAAGCTCACGCCCATGATCTCCTGCGGCTGGGCCAGCAGCAGCAGCGTGGCGGCCAGGGCGAGGCCGCGCAGCGAGGCCGCGCGGCGGCCGAGCAGCAGGCCCAGCGTCACCAGCGCCGCCATCGCGAAGGAGCGCAGGATCGGCAGGTAGCCGCCGGTGAGCAGGGCATAGCCGCCGCCGGCCGCCAGGGCGGTGAGCGCGGCGATCTGGCGGGTGGGCCAGCGCAGGGCGGCATATTCCCAGAGTGCGAGGGCGAAGCGGGTGGCGCCCATCACCAGGCCCATGACGATGCCGATGTGCAGGCCGGCGACGGCGAGCAGGTGGGCGAGGCCGGAGTCGCGGAAGGCGGCGCGGTCGGGTTCTGGGATCGCGCTGCCGGTGCCGGTGAGCATGGTGGCCGCGATCGCGCCGTGCGGGCCGGGGATCGCGGCGAGGATGCGGGCCGCGATGCGGTCGCGTACGGACTGGCCCCAGCGGGCGAGGCCGTCCGGGGGCGCGGAGGCCAGGATCGCGAGCGGGCCGAGCGCCATGCCGCTGCCGGCGGTGCCGGCGAAGAACGCCTCGCGCTGCGGGTCGCGGGCGCCGGGAAACGCCGGCGGCGCGGGCGGGCGCAGCAGGGCGCGGACGCGCACGGTGTCGCCGGCCAGGGGCGCGGCGGGGTCGCTGGCCCGCAGGCGGAGGTGGATCGTGCGGGCGAGCGGCGGGTCGGCGCCGATCCGGGCGGCGTCCAGAGTGATGCGGCGGCCGTCCGGCAGGATCTCCAGGCCGCGAACGGTGCCCTCGATCAGGCTGGCGCGGGTGGGCACGACGGCGAGCGCCAGGGCGCGTCGGGTGGCCCCCTGCCCTGCCGCGACGCCGAACGCCGCCATCAGCAGGGCGAGGCCGGCGGCGCGCGGCACGGGGCTGCGCCAGCCGAGGATCGTGAGCGCCAGGGCCGCCGCGGCGCCGGCGGCGGGCAGCCACCAGGCCGGCTCGGCGGTCTGCGCGAAGTAGAGCAGGACGCCGGCGCCGACGAAGACGGGCAGCCACAGGGCGAAGCGGCCACGCTCGGCGTCCATCCAGGCGTGCAGGAGCGCGGTCGCGTAGGGCGCGGCGGCCGGCCAGGGCGCGGAGGCGCGGAATGCGGCGGGGGTTTGCACAACTGGAGGTTTAGGGAAGAGCCTGAATGTTCGCCAGCAGAGAGAAGGCAGCCGGCAAGGCTGGGCTCCGCCCAGACCCGCCAGGGGCGAGCCGCCCCTGGACCGGCTTTACTGAGACAAGTGGAGTCCAAAGGCGAGCCGTTGGCGGAGTTTGAGGCAGAGCCTCAACC
>JAABUY010001389.1_pt1 | contig 32778 bp, 36 predicted proteins | sample 5560271 | NCBI WGS metagenome assembly JAABUY01 (sample SAMN10711886, study PRJNA513374) | rock metagenome | isolation source: Antarctica rocks | place: Antarctica: Victoria Land, University Valley | reverse complement strand
CCTCTCCTTTGCCTGGCAGCAAAGGAGAGGGGTGACTCATCTGAAGCGTCGTGGCATTCCCCGAACATCCCAATCTCAAGGAGGTCCCTTCCCCTCTCCTATCGCTTGCGATGGAGAGGGGGTCGGGGGTGAGTGTTTATGCCGAGAACGCATACGCGCTGTATGACGGAACATCGCGCGGGCAATTCTCGTATCTTTTGTGAGAGAATAGACACGCGCGTACGCCGACGAACGCGGACGCGGCAGCGTGTCTGGAATGATTCGGTGAAAGGAACCGATGCAACGACGACGGTTTTTGCTACATACTATGCTTCTGCTGGGCATGTTTGTATGGATCGCGACACCGGTATTTGTGGATGCGCGACCGGGCGGTGGCAGCCACAGCAGTGTCGGGCGGTCGAGCGGCGGCTCCTCACGGAGCGGTAGCAGTACGAGCCGAAGCAGTGGCGGCAGCAGCACGAGTAGCGGCGGTCACGGTGGCTTTTTCTTCTTCGGCGGTGGTGGCGGGAATGGTGGTTCCGGGGGCGGCCTGCTCGGCTTCATCATCGTTGTCGTTATTATCTGCCTGATTATCTGGCTCCTCCTTCGCTACTACCGGAATAAAACGGAACGTGATTCGGTCGATGGGGTGCCCGTGGATAACCTGCCCCCACCAACGCGTGACGACGAAGTGCAGCGATGGCAGCAGGACGATGCGCAGATCGCGGCGGGCCTGGCGGACATCCGGCAGCGCGACCCGGCTTTCGATCCGGCACACTTCATTGATCGGGTTGAGACGGCCTACAACATCCTCAATCTGGCGTGGGTCAAGGGCGATCTGTCGCCTGCGCTTCCCTTCCTCAGCGAGGGCGAAGCGAATCGCCTGACGATGCAGCTGGAAGGTGACCGGGCGTTGAACCGGCGCAATGTCATGGAGGATATGGTCATCAGTGGCGTGCGGATCGTGCAAGTGGATAAGAACAGCACCGGCGATGTGATGACCGCCCGCATTGATGCCTCCGCATCCGATTACTACATAGACACGCGCACCGGCAAGGATATTGATGGCTGGCATCACCCACGGCCCTACACCGAATACTGGACCTTCGCCCGCTCCGGCACGGCGAAGACGACCAAATCGAGTTACCTGGACCGTCATTGCCCGAACTGTGGCGCGCCGCTCGAGCTCGGCAATATCTCCGTCTGCCACTTCTGCGGCACGCCAGTCGCCAGCACCGAATACGACTGGGTGCTGATGACGATAGACCAGAAGTATACGAACGAGTAGGGGAAGTTCGATGTTCGGAGTTCGATGATTCACTCCGAACTTCGCGACGAAGGAGCGACCACATCGAAACGCCGTATTACGAGATCGAGGGCGGTAAGCCGCTCAAGGGGCGAGTGCGCATCAGCGGTGCGAAAAATGCCGCCACGAAGGAGATCGTCGCCAGCCTGCTGACGGACGAGCCGGTCATCCTGCACAACGTCCCGCATATTGGCGACATCGCGGTGACGCTGGACGTTTGCACGAGTGTCGGGCTGACGTACGAGTGGGATTCTGTGGCGGGTAACAGCCTGCGGCTGCATACACCGGTAGTCGAGACGCCCGAAGTGCCGCTCGGTTTCAGTGGCCTGAACCGCATTCCGATCCTGCTCCTCGGGCCGCTCCTGCACCGCTATGGCAAGGCGGTCATCCCGATGCTCGGCGGGGACGACATCGGCACGCGCCCGGTGGACTTCCACGTCCGTGCCCTCGAACAACTCGGCGCGGCGATCGTCTTTCAGGACGGTCGCTATTACGCTATTGCCGACCGTCTGCGCGGTGCGGTGATCGAGTTGCCGTATCCGAGCGTCGGCGCGACCGAGAATACGCTCTTTGCGGCGGTGCTGGCAGAAGGGACGACGCTGATCAAGAACGCCGCCGTCGAGCCGGAGATCATGGATCAGGTGATGCTCCTGCAGAAGATGGGCGCGATCATCTTCATGGATACCGATCGCACCATCGTCGTTGAGGGCGTCGAGCGGCTGAACGGCGCGGAGCACACGATCATCAATGACCGCATCGAGGCGGCCTCATTCGCGATTGCCGGCATCATCACTGGCGGTGATGTGCTGGTCGAGGGAGCCGAGCAGGCCCACATGCTGACGTTTCTCAACAAACTGCGGCAGGTCGGCGCGGGATTCGAGGTCAAGCCGGGGGGAATCCGTTTCTTCTACCCGGACCGTCCGCTCAAACCGATCGCCCTGGAGACCGATGTCCATCCCGGCTTCATGACCGACTGGCAGCAGCCCTTCGTCATGCTGATGACGCAGGTGGATGGCCTCTCGGTCGTCCATGAGACGGTGTACGAGAAGCGATTTGGCTATACCGAGGAACTGGTGCGGATGGGGGCGGAAATTCAACTCTTCCGCCAATGCCTCGGTGAAAAGCCCTGCCGTTTTCGGAGCCGCGACCACGCGCACAGTTGCATCATCCGAGGAGCGACACCGCTCCGTGCCGCCGATATGACGATCCCCGACCTACGCGCCGGGTTCAGTTACCTGATTGCGTCAGCCGTCGCGGAAGGGACATCACGGATCAGCGGTATCCGGTATGTCGAGCGCGGCTACGCCAATATTCTCCAAAAGTTCAAGGAATTGGACGCCAACATCCGGGTGTGTCAGTAGATAGTCGGCAGTCAGTAGCGATACATCCCGTGGATCAATCCATGGAATGTATCGTGCCTTTGCTTATCGCGTGATCGTGGTTATGCCTTCGCGTTGCTGAATTGTCGGTAACTGACGATCTCGGCGAGCGGCTTGCGTCCGGGTGTATTCGCGTTCGGTCGGTGGTCTTTCAATGTGGTGGGATAGCCAATTACTACTGCGGAATGCGCGGTTCGCTCGGCTGGGATGCCGAGAATCTCCTTCGCCCGCTGCTCTTCCTCCGGCGCGGCGAACCACGCGGTGCCGCCGCCGAGCCCGAGGATGCGCGCCCCGACGAGCAGGCGCTCGGTGACGCGACCTTCATCGTACGCTTCGGCCATTGCGCTCGCGCCATCAAGCACGATGACGATGGCCAGCGGCGCATCGGCCATCCAGTTGATCGGCGTGCGCAACTGGCTGAGTTGACGCAATTGCTCCTTGTCTGTCACGACGACAAACTGCCACGGCTGACTATTGCGCGAGCTGCCGGTCCAACGCGCGACTTCGAGGAGTTCCTTCAACACATTTTCGGGCACAGGATCGGGCCGATAGAGCCGCGCCTGCCGCACCTGACGCATTTCCTCGATCATCTCATGTGCGTTTGTCAGCGTTGCCATGACGTGCATTCCCCCTTCACAGAATCCGACGACTATCTACTGTCTACTCAGTGATACTTCACGATACCCGGCGGCGGCCCGACCGTCGCGGTCGCAGCGCAGGCTACCTGCTGTTGCGGGTCATAATAGCCCCGGCAGACGTCTGCCTTGGTATGCGCAAGCGTTGCGGTGCCAATCAAAAAGAGGATCGAAACGACGAGCAGCGCGCCAAAGAGCCAGAGGACGAAACGCTTACCCTGTATCACGGTTTCTTCACCCTTCCACATCATCACCGCGCCGTTGCTGGCGATACGGATATGGAACCGCTAAACCCGCCTCGCGTCAAGAGCAGGACTGAGGACGAAGCAGGGATATCGCGTCGTCCTTATCGCAACGCCGCTTCGATGCTTTGCCGGACTTCGGGTGTTGTCACGAGGCCGACGCCGCGTTGCATCAACGTGCCGTCCTTGCTGATGAGCGCCCAGGAAGGTTGCGAGCGGATGCCGTAATCCTTCCAGATATGCTTCTCCACATCATCCACGACCGGGTACGTGATCTTGAGTTCTTTGACACCCGCAGCGACCGGCATCTGGCCCGTAAATTCGTTGCCATGCACGCCAATGATCGTCAGGCCCTGCGGTGTGTACTGCGCGTTCCACTGGTTGAGGGTCGGAACCTCCGACCGGCAATCCGGTCATATATCGCTCCAGAAGACGAGAAAGACCGGTTTGCCGCGCAACGCCTCCAGCGTCAGTGGGGTGGTGTTGTACCACTTTGTGGGATCAGTAATACCGAGGGTCGGCACGGCATTCCTGGCGGCTTCCGGCACCCTCGTCGCGGCGGGTGCGGCAGGGGGCGATGGTGACGCGATCTGCGCCGTTGGGGAAACCGCATCACCGCATCCGGCGAGCACGATGAGTAGCGCAAACGCGGCTAACGGCATGGGAGTGAGGCGTAGACGGCAATACATGGAGATTCCTTTCGGCATGCGCATCAAGGATCTTCTCGTCCTGAAGACACGCGAATACAAAAAGAAGGACGACTAGCGGTAGTCATCCATCTTCTGTATCAAAAGATCCTTACGATTCGCTTACGCGCCGACCATCTCACCGACCCGCTTGATGATAGCCTCTTCGTCTGGAAACTGATCGCTCTCTTTTTTGGAGTGGATGACCGATCCATTCACTGCGATCTCAAAGACGCCACCCGAGGAGGGTAGAAACGTCAGCGCGCTGATCTTATTCTTGTAATCGTGGAGCAGTGTGTCCGCCAAACTGACGGCCCGATCGAGGTACCCTCAGGCCGTGCAGTATTCGATGGAAATTGTCGTCTCCGTCGCCATGTATCTCTCCTTAACAACGCCGAACAGCCACTACGAACCCGTATGCATCTTCCGCGCCAGCGGAATGCTGACAGTCTACCACGGAGAAGGCCGCACCCGGTCTATCAGGTGTCATGCCGATTTTGTGGACTGTGGCACGTTGGGTTGGTTCATCGCGCGGAATATGGGATTGAGGATTGCCCACACCAGCACGAGCGAGGCGATAGCATTGACGACGGTGATCGTGAGGGTGAGGCCGATACCATCGAGCAGGAACCCGACAGCAAAGAGCGCGAGCGGGTCGGCGATAGTGTTCAGGGCGATGATTGCCCCGATTACGCGCCCCCGCAATGCCGCCGGGATGCGCTCCTGATAGATGGTGAGGATCAGCGGGCTTCCCATGCCGCTCCCGATGCCCACGAGCACGAGTGCCGCCAGCGTGAATGGCAGTGGTGGCGCTCCGACGAGTATCCATCGCGGGGTGCTGCTGAGAAGAAATGACCCAATATAGACCGCGCGACGAGAGCATCGCAGGCCAATTACGCCGTAGAGGAGTGTACCGAGCAGCGCCCCACCCCCGACTGCGGAGAGCATTAAGCCGAGGTCTACGGCGGTGCCGAACGATGCCCGCGCATAGACAGGCAGGATCACGGTAAAGAGCGCCGCTGCGAGGAAATTGCCGAATGCCGAGCCAATCGCGAGCGAGACGATCAATCGGTCATACCGCAGGAACCGTATGCCTTCCTGTAGATCGTCTACATACCGGCGGAGGCGGCTGTTCGCCACCTGCCGCGCGGTTTCCTTGGGCGAGGCAGGTACGGCCATCGCGACGATGACCGCCGAAACCCCGAATGTCGCGGCATCCAGCCATAAGACATCACTCGCGTTGGTCGCGGCGATCAAGAGACCAGCAATGGCCGGCCCAACCAGTTGTGCGAAGGTCCGGATAGTCTGAACCGCCGTATTGGCGCGCTCCAATGGCAATACGGCGAGCACCGCCAGATCGGGGGTGAGACTCTGCCGCGCCGTACTCCCCGGTGTGTTGAAGAATGTGCTGAGGAAGACAAGAGCGAGCAATTCCCAGAAGGCAAGCCCAATTGTGTGCGAGAGCAAGGGCACCATCGCTATTGCTACGCCACTGGCGATATCCGCACAAATGCTTGTGCGTCTGAAGCCGAACCGATCTACGAGCGCGCCACCGAAGAAAGCGGCGACCACGTAGGCAAGCGCCCCGGCGGCCCCGGTGATGCCGGTGCGCGCCGCGCTGCCGGTCGTCTGGAGAACGAACCACGGCACCGCCACCAGTGTTAGGCGGCTACCCGTGAGGGAGATCGCGGACGCACTCAGGAGCGCGATGAGCGGTGTGCGGTTGGGCGTCGCAACAGCAGTGGCGCTACACATGCCCTGTTCCGTGAATACGAAGAATCGCGTAGGTATCACAGGCGGAAATGACTTCGAGATGCGCGCCATCGGTCACGCTCTCGATGCGGGTCACGGTCGCAGCATGGCCGTCTATTTCCACCCAGCCTGCTGGCACTATCTGCATCCGGGAATGCAGCCGCCAGAATTGCTGCGTTTCCGGCAATGCGAGGATCGCGCCGGAGAAACTAAGCGTGGAAACCCAAAGGCAGCGCGCGCAGAACACGCGGAACCGCCTGTCCCCATGCAGCCAGGGCGAACCGGGCGGCGGATTGCCGATCTCAAGCGGATTCAACTGTCCGCAATGCGGGCAGGCAATGACACGATGCACGAGAGCATCCCGGTAGTATCGGTGCATCCATGCTTGCGTCCGCGAGAGCGCGGGTTTGAAGCCTTTCACGCCACCGAGGATGCGATCCGCGTCCCCTCGGTTCGCATTGGAAATGACGCATCCGGGTTCGGCATTGGTGTTACATGCCGGGCACCGCAGCAGCATTTCGGCCTGCGGGCCGCTACTTGTGAAGCGTCCGACAAGATGACGTTGCCCACACATCAGACACCAGATGCGTGTCTCCTGCCATTCGTCTACTCGTGTGTCAGCGAGGACAAAGACGGCGATCTCGGCGGGAAAATCCGTCGCAAAAATGCGGCGAAGCGCCAGTTTCCCCCGCTGAATACGCACCTTCACCGCCCCCTCACTCATCCCCAGCCGCGCCGCGATCTCCGCATGCGGCGACTCCGCGATGTATCGCGCAACCAGCACGGCGCGCGTCACGGGTGACAATAATGCCAGCGCGCGATCCAGGAGCGTCGCTAGTTCGGCCTGATTGAGTGCCATCTCGATGTCGAAATCATCCGCCGGTTCAGTAGGTAAGAACGCCGCATGATCGGCATCACTGGCGAGCGGGCGAACGATAGGATGCAGGAATCGGTCGCGTGCCCATCGATGGCAGACATTACGCGCGATACCCGCGAGCCATTGGGCGCGACGCTCCGGATCGCGCAGCGTATGGCGATTGCGCCACGCCTCACTCAGCGTCTCCTGCGCGAGGTCTTCGGCGTCAGGCTTGCCTACCAGTTGCGCGCAGAGCCGCACCAGCCGTGTTCGCTCACCAGCCAGGGCGGTCTCGGCGTCAATAGATTCGCGGTGACTCGGTACGACCATCGCGTTCTTCTCGCTCACTTCCATGCAGCACAGCATCATGCTACCTTCCATGTCGCGCGTGGCCCATGAAAGGTAACACGGTTTTTTGTTTTGCCTTATTTGCGCTGTTACTGCGGTGGCTGGATGGGTGGCGCGCCGGGCGGGTAGCGCCACTGGTAGTAATGCAGGCCCGCGTTGCCCATTTCCACCTGGAAGGAGGGTGTATTCGCCGCCGTGTAGGTCAGCACGCGCCGTTCGAAGACCTGTACGACAACGTCTTTCGGTTGCCCGCTGACGACGAAGCCCGCGCGGAACGGCTCGGAAATCGCGAGGCCAATCGTCGCGAGACTGGCGCGATTACGGTAAACGGCAAAGACGGAGGCGACATTGTGCCGCGTCTCCGGATCGTAGCCGGAGAGCGTGGCGCCGGGAGCGGGTGTCCCCTGCGTGATGTCGCCCGTTGCGGACATCACCGTCGTAACCGGCGTGTCTGTCTGCACCGGCACCGGGGCGAGGATGCCATTTGCCCGGCCACCGAGCGTCGCGTACGTCGGCCCCGCGTTGCTTGGGTCACCGGCGATCGCGATGTTCGGGGACGGCTTGCTGACGAATGTGTTGTCACCGAACTGGATACGCCCGTGAATCATCTCGATGGGGAGGAGGCCATTCGTCACGCGGCCAGGTGGATCTGTCCACTCCATCCGCCCCTTGTCGAAGTACTGGACGAGACGTTGCCCGGCGGGGGCATCCTTGTAATATTCGTGCTTGGGGTCTGGGCTGGTAGCGAGTGGCCCCCAGAAATTCGTTTCGATCGCTTCGCCTGCCACCCACTGCGTCTGGAATGCAGGCGTCGCAAATCCCGCCGCTCCCGCCGGGAACGCGGTCATCCCGACCACAATGAGCACAAGGCTCCCGATGATCCATCCTCGTCGCATGTGTGTCTCTCCCCATCTCGTGGTGGCGAGACTTCAGCCTGCGCAAGAGACCACAGGCTGAAGCCTACGCCACCAACATTCTGCCTGTGTCTCCATCTTAGTGCCTGGTCGCTTCCGGCGCCGCGTCGTCGCGATGTACGATACGAGGAATATCATACGTGATCTGCCGGAGCGTGGTCGCGAGGATGTAAAAAGAGAGAGCGAAACCGAGGATGAGGACGTGAAATACGACGCTCCAGATGAGGAGTATCCGCACATCATGCGCGATTGCGGGAACGCTATTCGGGCCGGGGCCATCAGCGAAACGCTGAAGTTGGCTCGCGAGATCGTCGGTGTTATTGGCAACGAGCGCTACCTGCTGCCCAATCCCGCGCAGGCTATCGCCGTTTTTCCCCAGTGCGTCGTTCGTCTGGTTAATCTGCGTGGCAATCGTCCGCAATTGGTCCGCTTGCTGACGAAAGGATTGTTCCACACCGGCGAGGGGATGCGCATTCGTGATTGGGATGGCGAAATTGAAGACGCCGGCGGTCGCGTCAATCGTCCCGGCGGTATCGCGGATCGTGCCGGAGACTTGCCGGAGCGACATGGTCGCACTGTCCACCGTCGCGCCCCCTTGCGTGCTCGCATCCGTCACGCCACGGAGGGTTTGGGCGGACTGTGCCGTCGTGCGGCTCAACCCGCGCAGTTGCTCCTGCGCCCCGCGTTCCGCCTCGCCGATACGCCAATTGACCGTCACGGATACGCCGATACCGATCAGCGCGACAATCACGGCAAGCACCGTAAAGACGCGTACGCCATCGAGCAACCGACGGATCGCGCGCCCCGGTGTCGCCGGTCGTATTTGTACGTCGTCGAGGATATCCATTGCTCTCCGCTCACTGCGGGCCATACTGACCCTGGACGTATGAACTGGGCCGGAAGCAGTATATCGCATGGATCGTCACGCGGCAGGTGGCGCGAAGCGGGTGTTCGGCAATAAATCGGGTACGATAGCGGCAGCGTTCGCGCACCGGAGAAGGGATCGGACTGGAGGCAGCGCTCAGTGTTACCGATTGACGAAGAATCACTCCCGCTTCCTGAAGATGCGGCCGCGCATCATCCGCATCCGCCGCGTCTCAAAGAACTCTTCCTGGTGTGGCTGCGGATTGGCGCTTTCTCGTTCGGTGGCGGAGCGGCGACGCTCTTCCTGATGCGGCGCGAGTTCGTCCAGCGCCGCCGCTGGATTACGGGCGATCAGTACAACGAAGCGTTCGCACTCTCCAAACTGACGCCGGGAACGAACATCATCGCCCAGTCCATCGTGATGGGGAAAATGATGGCCGGGATGGGCGGCGTGGTCGTCACCCTCGCCGGATTGCTCGCGCCCGCTGTCGTCATCACGATCCTGCTTTCCGTCTTTATCACCGTCGTGCAGGGAAATCGGGTGGCGGGGGCGGTGCTCGCGGGGATCGTACCCGCCACCGGCGGGATGACCTTCGCCATCGTCATACAGATGAGCGGCGGGCAACTCGGCAAGGGGTGGGACCGGCTGCGCGGGCTGGTCGTGATGCTCGTCTGCGGCCTGCTCGTCGGCCTCCTACATCTGCCCGTCCCGCTCATTCTGGTGATGATGGGGGTGATCGGCGCACTCTTCCCGTGCATCTTCAGTATGCATGCGCCCGCACCCATATCAGTGGTGGCACAGTCCACACCGGCGCCGGAGGAGGCAGGCCGCGCATGACTACCCTGTCACTCTTCTGGCAATTCCTCAAGGCATGCGCGCTCTCCTTCGGCGGGCTGGGAAGTCTGCCGATCCTTGTTCAGAGCCTTGTGCATGATCGCGGCTGGGCGACGGAGGCGCAGTTTGGGCAAGCGCTCGCGGTGGGGAGGATCAGCCCAGGGCCGAACGGGTTGTACGTGATTGCGCTTGGCTATCTCATTGGCGGCATCGGCGGGGCGGGTGCGGCGTCAGTGGCGAATGTCATCCCGTCATTCCTCGTGCTGCCACTCTCCGCGCTCCATCGCCGCGTCGCGCAAAACCCGCGCGTAATCGGCGCGATGCGGATGATCGGTCTCGCGGTTGTTGGTATCCTTTTCTGGACGGCGTTTTCCATTGTGCGTGGCGCGGCGACGGGGATCGCGGACTGGCTAATCGCCCTCGTCGCGCCCGTCATTGTCATCCTGCGGCCGAAGTGGAACCCGGTCTTCGTCCTCCTCGCCGCAGGCATCGTCGGCATAGTGGTGCATTATTGAGAGGGGCGATTGAACTGCAGAGCCAGAGAAAGATTGAGTGCAGAGAACGCAGAGAGCACAGAGAAAAGTAAACGAACCCTCTCCGTATCCTCTGCGGACTCTGTGTTCTCTGCGCTACTATCCCTTCTTATCGGTTGATTGTAGGAGGTACTGGGGATGGAGAATGACGCGCGGGATGCGGTGATCCAGAAACTGGAACGGGCGGTTGAGGATCAGAAACACACGATGGATGTGCTGTCGCGACAGATTGATGATCTGCTGTTGTATCAGCGGCTCGGCGATGTCGCGGCCATCGAGTTCGTCTCCTTAACCGGGCCACCACCGCGCACTATCCCAAACCCGACCGCGCAAGGGGCGGGCAACCCGCTCGTGCTGCGGGCGTACGTCTTCATCCCGCACGATCTCGACCGGGGCGTGACGCACCCGCTGATTGTGCAGGTGCATGGCGGCATCCACGCGCACTTCGGCTCCGGCGCGGCGAATATCGTGCGCGAGTTGGTGGAGCAGGGCTACACGGTAATCGCGCCGGAATACCGGGGCAGCACAGGCTATGGCCGCGCCTTCTACGAGCAGATTGATTACGGTGGCTTGGAAACCGACGACTCGTATGCGGCGCGGAACTTTGCTATCGAAGCCTATCCCTTCCTCGATCCACGGCGTGTCGGCATCATTGGCTGGAGCCACGGCGGCATGCACGCACTCCTCAACATCTTCGATCACCCGAACGACTACGCGGCGGCGTATGCGGCGGTGCCGGTCAGCGATCTTATCGCACGGATGGGCTACAAGAGCCAGGGATACCGCGACCTGATGTCTGCTCCGTACCACGTTGGCAAGACGGCGGAAGAGGATGTTGCGGAGTATCGCCGCCGCTCCCCGTCATGGCAGGCGCACCGCTATGCCGGGACGCCCCTCCTCATCCACACGACGACCAACGACGAGGATGTCAACGTGCTGGAAGTCGAACGGCTGATTCAGGCGCTCAAGGCCGAAGGAAAAGGCGAATCGTTCCAGTACAAAGTCTACGACAACGCGCCCGGTGGCCACGTCTTCAACCGGCTCGATACGCCAGCGGCACGCGCATCGCGGCGCGATGCGTGGCGCTTCCTCGCGCCCCATCTCAAACCGGCACGCCCGGTGTCGGAATAGCGTTCGATATGGAAAACACTGATCGTACCTCGTCCGTTGCCGCAGCGCTCGCGGGCATCCTCCTCCCACCGAATGTGGCGATCCGTCCGTGGGCGGAGACGGATTTCCCCGCCATCCAGACACTCTCGGATGCGGAAGGATGGCCGATGCCGCGCGCCCGTCCTGATGCGGCGCTCGATGCGTGGCGTCGCTCGTGGCCTGCGCTCGTCGCCACGACGGAGACGGGCGTCATCGCATTCGTGCGGGCACTGACCGACGGGGCAGTGACGCTGTTCGTCTCGGAACTGCTCGTCACTCCCGCATGGCAAGGCAAGGGGCTTGGCCGCTGCTTGTTGGAGGTGTGCCATATCATGTATCCACATGTACGCATCGAGTTGTTCGCGACGGAGTCCTCCGCGTCATTCTACGCGGCGCACGGATTCCGACCTTTTGCCGGATACCGAAAGAGTTATCGCTGAGCGCGACCTCCTCGCTTTCATAGAACATGGATGTACATTCACATCACCAAACACGCTCTAAAAATGTTCCGAGCCATGCGAATCAGGGAGTGCCAAATATGCCTGGAGAGGCAGCCACAACACGGTCAGGTGCGCGGTGCAGGATGTGTCCCGGCAGAGTTGAATAGCGATGGTAAACTGAGAAGAGTGTAGGTGACGACATGAATGAAAAACGCCGGATGCTATACATGGAATATGGTTCGGATGCCGATGCCGCATATATCACATTCCGGGACGCGCCGTGGGATCACATGGATATTCTTGATGACTACCGGAACATTGTGACCACGCACCCGACGGTGAACTGGTCGGCGTCGAACTGTTGTATGTAAGCAAGGGCGTCAATCTCGATGACCTGCCGATGGCGAATGTAATCGCCCGATTGCTCGAAACAGAGCACATCAAAATATTCGCCTGATCCGTACGCGGAGCAATCTATGACACACCAAACGCGCGATAACGCCGATGATGCATGGAACTGGTCGGAGCGGGCGGCGAAGTGGCGGCGCTGGCACCCAATCCTCACCGAGTGGTGGCAAAGTGTTACCGATCTGCTGATTGATTGGACAGAACCAGCGCCGGGAATGCGAATACTAGACATCGCGAGTGGCACGGGCGAACCCGCGCTCAGCCTCGCCCTGCGGGTCGGGCCGGATGGGTTGGTGACAGCGACGGATGTGATCCCGGAGATGGTCGAGATCGCGAAGGAGAACGCGGAGCAGCAGGGCATCACGAATATGTGTGCGCAGGAGGCGGATGCGGGCGCGCTGCCTTTCCCGGACGCGTCGTTCGACCGCGTTACTTGTCGCTTCGGGGTGATGTATTTCCCCGATGTACCCGGGGCGCTCCGCGAAGTGCGACGCGTGCTCCGGCCCGGTGGCCGTGCTGTCTTCGCCGTCTGGGGGCCGCTCGAACAGATTGACTACCTGACCAGCACGCTCAGTGTGCTCCTGCGCGATCATCCGTCCCCGCCGCCTGCGCCTGCGCCCGACGCGCCGCATCCGCTCAAGTTCGCCCATGCGGGTACGCTCTCCACCGCCCTGCATGCGGCGGGCTACGTGAACGTTCGCGAGGAGACGCGGATCGTGCCGCTCCCGTGGCCGGGGACGCCCGAGGAGTTCCTCGGTTACATCCGTAGCGACATGGTCACGTTCGACACGCTGCTTCTCCAGATTCCTCCTGCACGGCAAGGGGCGGCACTGGACGAGGTGTTTACGAGCATTCGTCAATACGACGATGGCGAGTGCGTCCAGTTTAACGCCGCTATCGTCGTCGCGTCCGCATTTTCCTAGTCCCCCGGCCCCCTTCCCTCAAAGAGAAGGGGAATACGCGCAATCGGTGGAGCAGTCGCCAGCCGCGTCGCCGCCACTGATTCTGGCGCAGCACATCCGCCCACATCTGATCAATCAAGAGCCGCTCGGCATTCGTCACGCCAATCGTCTGGCGGAAGAGTTCATCCTGCATGTCGCATCCCTCCCATGTACCATGCTGCCCCACTCTCTCGACACTCGGTAACTTGGTGACGAACCCTCTTGCACATCTGGCGATATTCGGTATTCTATGATGTACGTACAGATCGTACTGTCAGTATAGCAGACCGTGGAAAGTATGAAGGGAAAGCGGGATGCGGAGTGGAGCGAATTCGAGAAAGGGGAATATCATGCAGATTGGGAGAACACGCGCTACGAATGGCGCTCTATGGAATCGCGCTGGCTGCATTACTGATGGCGATCATCCTGCCGACCGTTGCGGCGAAGGAGAACCCGCAGTTCCGCGTGCGGTTCCTCAATGCTGTGCCGGATAGTGTGGGGATTGATGTCCTCATTGATTCAGTTCAGGTCGCCAATAATGCGCCTTTCAAGACGCTCGGTACATACCTCTCCGCGCCGGAGGGTGCATACCAACTGAGTGTGTACCCCGCAGGCAAACGGTCGCAGTCCGCCGCCTATGTTTACAAACGCTCCTTCCGCTTCAGTGCGCCGAAGGATTACACGATCGTCGTCATCGGTAGGCAGGCGAATAACTCCGTTGACGCCTCGATCGAGATTGACCGAAACACGCTCGATGGCAGCAATAACGCGAGCGTTCGCTTCGGAAATTACCTCCCCGGCGCCGGTACACTGACGCTCGCGACTGGCGGGATGAACACGGTACTCGGTAACGCCCGGTTCGGGCAGACGGACAACTCCATGGCGATTGCCGCAGGCACGTATACTTTGGTGCTGCGCGATGGCAATGGCGGGATCATTGCAAAGACTGATGAGGTCACGCTCGGCCCGAACACAGCAGTGAGCGTCTTCGTGCTCGGCCTCAACGGTGGCACGCCAGGACCGTCCCTGTTGATTAATACCGACAGTGGAACCGCGCCGGTCCAAGTGACCGCTACACCGATCGCCACGTCAACCACCGCATCCAGCCCATCCGTGCCCGCGCCATCGCCTGGCGCCCCATCATCCACCTCCGTGGCGAGCGCGGGGTTGCGGCAGGCGTTCCAGCCCGTCCCATCCATCACGAGTACCGACACGAAAGTGTTTTATGCCGCAACCGGTCATACCCTGGGTGGCATCTTCAAGACGTACTGGGAGCAGCACGGCGGCTTGGCGCAGTTCGGCTATCCGGTTACCGAGGAGTACCAGGAAATTTCGCTGACCGACGGAAAAACCTACACGACGCAGTATTTCGAGCGCGCCCGCTTCGAGCAGCACCCGGAGAACAAGGGCACGCAATACGAAGTCTTGCAGGGACTCCTTGGCCGCGAGATGTTCAAACTGCTTGGTATCGGGTAACGATCTTTCCTCACCCCTGGCCCCTCTCCATCGCCCATAGATCGAGAAATAGAGCGGTCTGTCTGGCGATGGAGAGGGGAGGGGAATCAGTTGGAGACGTCACAGCGTTCGTTTTGCTTTTGACGTATCCCGGATTTTCTCCCCCTCTCCATTGCTGACAAGCAATGGAGAGGGGCTGGGCGGTGAGGATCAGGAGGTGAAGAGCGGCAGCGCCTGGTAGGGGCCGCCAGGTAGCACGTCCGTCGGGTCGAAGCCGAGCCAGTTCTGGAGCATCGCCGCGTAGACCTGACGGAAGTCCTGTTGCACCTTCAGGTTGCCATTGTCGAGGTCCGTCAGGCTCGGCGTGTCGCCGTAAATGCCACCTTTGACGCTGCCACCCATCACAAAGAGCGGGGCCGCGCTGCCGTGATCGGTGCCATGCGAGGCGTTCTCGGTCGGGCGGCGACCGAACTCGGAGAAGGTCATCAACGCGACATTATCCGCGTGACCGTGCGCCGTGATGTCCTGCCAGAAGGCGCCAAGGCCGTCGCCAAGATAGCCCATCAGTCGGTCGTGCGTCTCGCGCTCGTTGGAGTGGGTGTCGAATCCGCCCGTCGCGAGGTAGAGTACTCGCGCACCGACGCCACCATGAATCATCTGCGCGACGGTCTGCAAGCCCGCGCCAAGTTGCGTCATTGGATACTTCACTGCCGGTGTATAGCCGACCGCGATCTTCGCGACGCCCGCCATCGCGTCCTGCGCAATGCTGTGGCTCGCAGTGATCAGTTTCGCGTAACTGTTGTCCGACGACGTGACGCTATTCATGTAATCGTAGATCGCCGAGACTGCGCCGGGGTCAATCTTGCCGACCGGCTTGTAGACGAAGTCCTTCAGTGAGCCGCCAAGCGCGATGTCCGTTGGCTGCATACCGATCAGGGCGCGGGGCGTTGTCACACCGAGGGAGGCGGCGACAAGAGAGGGGTGATTCGAGAGATGATCGAGCGCGTGACCGATCCAGCCGAGCGTACCGACATCTTTATCGTTATCGTTCGCCGTCATCCAGATGTCGGTCGAGCGGAAGTGGGAGAAGTTCGGGTGCGGGTACTCGACACCCTCGACGATAGCGAGATTGCCCTTGCCATACAAATCCGCGAGCGACTTGAGGCCGGGATGCAGGGCGAGGCTGTCGGTGATTGGCAGCACGTCGCTGATCTTTTGGCCGATTGTTGGGCGCAACTGTTGGTACATCGCGTCCTGATAGGGGATGACCGTATTCAAGCCGTCATTGCCGCCACCGAGTTGGAGGACGACGAGCGTGCGTTCCTCCGGGTTGGCGGGGATGCCCGCGCCTGGCGTCAGGTTCGGAACATACAAGGGCGCTGCGCTTACCTCATGAGCGAAGCCACGGAAGAGCGGAATACCGGTCGTGGCGAGGCCAATACCGAGGGCGCTGCCCGCGCCATATTTGAGGAACCGGCGACGAGAGGGCATAAAGGGTTCGCGTTCGTGATCTGACATTGCTTTTGCTCCTTTAGCGGGCCTGGAAGCCCGGACCAGCGAGAATAACCTGTGCGACGGCGCGGCGCCCATCGGGGACGTTCCCCAGCGCGGTCAATTTGCCCCGGACATCATCGGCAATCGGGATACCACCGAGCCGGTCCGCCAGTTCCCCGACCCAGGCGTCATCTGCCGTGCCGGAAAGGGTGCTACTCTTCATCACCATGCCACCTGCAAGATTGAAGCGGAGCACCTGGTTCGAGGGGCTGATCCACGCCGTGCCATTCGGCCAGCCGCCGACATTCGGCGGGTAGAAGAGCCGCATATCTTGCGCTTGCAGCATCTGGACGATCTGATCGCCCGTCACGTCCGCTTCGAGGCCACGGATTGCGCCGATTGTCCATGCGGCCGGGTTCTTGATGTGCGCGGTGGTCGCCTGCTCCGGTGTGAAGGCATCGCTCAGGAAGAGCACACGCAGGACGCTGCGGATCTCGCCGCCCGTCTGATTCCACGCGTCGAGCATCGGCGCGAGATCGGCATCGGTCGGGTCATCACCGACAAACCAACGGAAGAGTTTGCCACTGACATATTTTGCGGTCTGCGGCGCGCCAGCCAGCATGCGGGAGAAATCATCCAGATTGAAGGCACCGGTCTGGCCGAGGATCGTCTTGCTGCCAGTATCGAAGCGCTTTGGCTCGTACGCTACCTGACCATCGTAGGAGAGCGTCCAACCGGTGCTTGCCCGTGCGCCCTCGCGGATATCCTGCTCGGTGTAGTTGCCGATGCCGAGGGTAAAGAGTTCCATCACCTCGCGGGACCAGTTCTCGTTCGGATGCCCCTTGACATTCGTTGCGCCATCAAGCCAGTGGAGCATCGCTGGGTCTTTGGAGACGGCGATCAAGAGGTCAACGAACTTGCCCGCCCCCTGCGCCCGGAAGAGTTGATTTTGCTGAAGCATAGAGGCGGGTCGGCGTACCTTGTCGTTCGCGGTGGCGAAATGGTTGTGCCAAAAGAGGGTGAGATTCTCCTGCAACGGTGTACGCGTCGTATGCATCAGGCTCGCCCACCAGGACGCCGCCATCCTAATGCCCTGCTGATTTGCCTGGTTAATCTCTTTCGCCAGTTGTGTTTTTGCATCGCCGGTCAGCTGGCCTTTGCGTTCGGCAGGCCATGGCGGCAAGTCTGGCGCGTTCGCCGGTGCATCGGGATAATTAAGGATATCGTCCACTGCGGCGGCATAGCCATTCGCGGTTGCCGCGTCCACCTGGGCGGGGGTGGCACCCATCCCGGCCCGCCAGAGCAGCAATTGTACGCGTTCACGATCACCCATCGGTGCCTCCCGTTGATACAAAACTCGTTGTGACCTATCGCACCACATTAATTCCACGACACTGATAACGTGGGGGCTACTTTCTTGTGAAGCCCTCATGCCTTTTCAATCATTACACGTCCATAGATGGCGGAGAGTTTCATCTTCGAGGACACAAGAAGAAACCGATTGAACCGCAGAGGCGCAGAGGACGCAGAGGAAATGCAGAGAAGAGAAAGGAAAATCTTGTTTCTCCCTCCCTGCATTCTCTGCGTTCTCTGCGTCTCTGCGGTTCAATCGGTTTGGTTCTCCCCGGTTTCTTCCTATCGCGTCTGATAGCCTGGTCCCGCGAGGAGGACCTGGGTGATAATGCGCTTGCCGTCCGGGCCGCTGCCGAGGGCGACGAGTTTGCCGCGCAGATCGTCCGGGATGGGAATACCGCCGAGCCGATCCGCGATCTCGTCAAGAAAGGCGTCATCCGCCTTGCCGGAGAGTAGGCCCGCCTTCGTAACGAGGCCACCGGCAAGGTTGAAGCGGCTCACCTGATTGGACGGGCTGATCCACGCCATGCCGTTCGGCCAGCCGCCAACGTTCGGCGGACGGAAGATCGTCATGTCCTGTATCGCCATCAGGCCGACGAGTTGCTCGCCCGTAATATCCACCGCAAGCCCGCGCAGAATACCGACCGACCAGGCCGCCGGGTTTTTGACATGCGCACTCGTCGCCCGCTCCACGGTAAACGCGTCACTCGTGAAGAGCGCGCGCAGGACGCTGCGAATCTCTCCACCCGTCTGATTCCACGCATCGAGCATCGGCGCGAGATCGGCATCGGTCGGGTCATCACCGACGAACCAGAGAAAGAGCTTATGTACGATCCGCTTCGCTGTCTGCGGTTTGTTGGCGAGCAAGCGAGAGAAGTCGTCCATAGTGAAGGCGCCGCTCTGACCGAGAATCGTCTTGATGCCGGTATCGAAACGCTGCGGATTGAAGGCGACATTGCCGTCAGAGGAGAGTGTCCAGCCGGTACTCGCCCGCGCGCCTTCGCGCACATCCTGTTCGGTGTAGTTGCCGATGCCAATCGTGAACAACTCCATCACCTCGCGGGACCAGTTTTCATTCGGGTGGCCCTTGACGTTGGACTGGCCGTCCAGCCAGATCAGCATCGCCGGGTCTTTGGAGACGGCGATCAAGAGGTCAACGAACTTGCCCGCTCCCTGCGCGCGGAGCAACTGGTTCTGCCTCAGCATGTAGGCGGGGCGATCCACTTTGTCGAGCGACGTGGCGAAGTGGTTGTGCCAGAAAAGAGCGAGATTCTCCTGCAACGGTGTCAGGCTCGTGCGGAGCCGATCCGCCCACCATGCGAGGAGCATCCGGTTGCCTATCGAGCGGGCATCGTTGCGGGCACGCTGCGTGGCAATGACGGATTTCGTGTAGTTCGCTTTCTCATCCGGGCTGGAGAAAACGATGGGCGCGACTGGCCACGCCGGGATTGGCGGTGGGGACGCGACCTCGTCCGGGTAGTTGAGGATGCCCTCGACCGCCTGCATGTATCCCGTCGCGGTGGCAGCATCCACCTGTGCGGGGGTCGCGCCGAACCCTGCCCGCCAGAGCAGGAGTTGTATTCGTTCTCGATCACTCACGACGACGCCTCCGCTTTCTCACCCATACACCGGGGCCTAGGATTCACTTGCGGCAACACCAAAAAAACGCGTTTATGCGTGTCTGCTTCTGTATACACGCGCGACACATGCGGATCGTTTCATTTTCCCGCATCGGCAGGCACGGCACCTGCGATCAAGGAGCGTATCGGTTCATTCTCCCTTCTCCATCGTACGGCGTAAGAATACGGTAAGACGTTGGCAAGCAGTGAGTAACGCCTCCAGTACATTCTTGCAGTGTGGACAGGTGCGATGCGATGAGGGAGTGCGTTCGATGCAGCCAAAGGTCTTCGCCGTCATCCCGGCGCTCAATGAGGAAGCCGTGATTGGCAAGGTCGTCCGCAGCCTGCCTCACGATCTCCTCCATCAGGTAATCGTTGTAGATAACGGTAGCACGGATGACACCGCGACCGTCGCCTGGGAAGCGGGAGCAATCGTTGCCACCGAACCGGAGCGCGGGTACGGCGCGGCCTGCGCGGCGGGCGTCGCGCTCGCGCGGCGGCTCGGGGCGACGATCATCGTGCTCCTGGACGGCGACGCGAGCGATGTCCCGAGCGATTTGCCCGCGATCCTCGCGCCCGTCCTCGCGGGCGATGCGGATCTCGTGATGGGATCGCGGGTGCGCGGCAGCGTCGAAGCGGGCGCGCTGACACCGCAACAGCGGTTCGGCAACTGGTTGGCGGCGCGCATTCTCCGGCGCTATGGCCTCGCGATCACCGACCTCGGCCCCTTTCGCGCCATCCGCGCTGATGCTCTCGCCATGCTCGACATGCACGAGCGGACCTACGGCTGGTCCACGGAAATGCTCGTCAAAGCGGCGCGTGCCGAGCTACGAGTGCAGGAAGCGCCGGTTTCGTACCGCAAACGCGGGGGTGGCCGCTCGAAAGTCAGCGGCACGATCCAGGGCAGCATCAAGGCGGCTGTCGTTATCCTGCAAACCGCGTACCGGTATGCGGGCTGGCTCCCTACGGGGGAAGCAATGAGCATTGAGCAACGAGCAATGCGTGTGCAGGTGTGAGCGTCGAGCAGTGAGTGCCAATCTTGCTCATTGCTCGACCCTCATTGCTTTGTAGGAGGTTCCCATGAGTATCGCTATCGCGCCGTGTCGCGCACTCGTCATCGGCGCGAAGCAGCCGGTGCCAGGGACGGTGAAGACCCGACTGGGACGCACAATTGGTGATGCGCGGGCGGCAGCCTTGTATCGCGCCTTTCTTGCCGATCTTGCGGCCCGCTTCCAGTGCACAGCGGGGCGATATGATCTGCTTTGGGCTTTCGCCCCCGCGACAGCGGATTTCCCTGCCCTCGTTGGCGCGGCGGATGGTTACTTCGCTCAGGAAGGAGCGGACTGGACAGAGCGACAGCAAAACATCTTCCGCTGGACGACGGAGCGCGGCTACGAGCAGACGGTTCTGATCGCTTCTGATTCGCCGCAGTTGCCCATCCACACCGTTTCCGCCGCGTTTGCGGCCCTGGATACCGCAATGGCGACCCTTTCCCCGACGGATGATGGCGGGTATAGTCTAATCGGCCAGCGAAGTAGCGTGGATATACTCGGCGCGGTCCCGATGAGCACGACGACCGTCTATGACGATCTATGCGCCAATGCGCGGACATGCGGCGTCTCGCTGCACTCCCTCGCCGCGACTTGGGATGTGGATGAGGTTGCCGATCTGTATCGCCTCTCCGCCTATCTTGCCGGGCCGCACGACGTGCCCGCTACCGCCGCCGCCTTCCATCACTTGCGTCTTTGGGAAGAGATCGCGCCCCGGCCGTTTGTTCCATGTGGAAGCGACGGACTGGCGGTGGCCGGAGGGAAGAATTGATGGCGACGGCGCTCGTGACCGGTGGCGCAGGGCTGATTGGCTCGCACATCGTTGATCTGCTGATTGCGGAAGGATGGCAGGTGCGCGTGCTCGACAACTTCGAGCCGCAGACGCATCGCAACGGCCCCCCGGCATGGCTGAACCCGCACGCTGAGTATCAGACCGGCGATGTCCGCAGTCGCGCCGATCTCCGCGCCGCACTTGATGGCGTGGACGTCGTCTTCCATGAGGCAGCATACGGCGGCTATATGCCGGAGATCGCCAAGTATATCGAGGTAAATTCCTACGGCACCGCGCTCCTGCTCGAAACGATCCGCGACGAGGGATTACCGGTCCGTAAGGTCGTGGTCGCCTCCTCGCAAGCGGTCTACGACGAGGGAGCCTATCGGGGCAGCGATGGCACGCCCTTCTTTCCCGAAACGCGGCCGCTCGCGCAGTTGCAGTCCGGCGTTTGGGAAGTCGTGGATGAGCGCGGCTACCCCGCGACGCCCGTTCCGACGCCGGAACGGACACCGATCGGTGGACAAACTGTGTACGCGATCTCCAAGGCGGATCAGGAGCGACTCGTGATGACGTGGGGGCGGCAGACCGGCACCCCAACCGTCGCGCTCCGGTATTCCTGCACCTACGGCCCGCGTCAAAGCATCTTCAACCCCTACACCGGCGTGATCGCCATCTTTTGCACGCGCCTCCTAAACAACCGCGCGCCGATCATTTACGAAGATGGCCGACAAACGCGCGACTTCTGTTTTGTGGAGGACATCGCCCGCGCCAACCTCCTCGTCGGCACTGATGACCGCGCAAATGGCGGTGTCTTCAACGTCGGCAGCGGCGTCGGCACGGCGATTGGCGATCTCGCCCGATTGCTCGCGGAGACGCTCGATGTCCCAATCGTGCCGGAATTTCCTGGCGAGTTCCGCCCCGGCGAAATCCGCCACTTGACGAGCGACATCGGCCGGATCGCCGCGCTCGGTTGGCAACCGCAGGTGCCGCTCGCGGACGGCATCACCCGCTATCTTGACTGGATTCGCACCCAGGGCGATGTCGCGGACTATTTCGCCGCTGCTGCTGCCCATCTGCGCGAGCAGCGCGTCGTCCATACCGCGCGGAATAATCGAGTCGCGGCGGTAGGGAACGCCCCACCCCCGCCCCTCCGCCCGCCGAGCGGGGGAGGGGAGATTGATCCGTAATCTGGTACATTTCCCGTGAGCATTGGCCGCAGCATCGCGGCGAGGCACCTCTCCCCCGCATAGCGGGCGGAGGGGCAGGGGGTGGGACGGCCCCCTTCGGAAAGGGTGCGGCCCGATAGACGGCTATGACTGAGGAACAAAAGATGGACACGGCGATTGCCGACAACCCGCGATTGCTCGGTATAATTGCCGCGCTCTGGATGACAGCGGCGATGTTTGGCCATCGCCTCTTTTTCGGCATTGCATCCGTGCCGGGGCTGATTACGGAGCGTATCATCCCGCTGGTGCCGGGGCAGGCATCCGGCGACATTATCGGTGTGATCGAGCAGTTCGCCAAACTCATCCCTGAACTCTTCGCGATTGGCGGGCAACTGCTCGTCGGCGGCGCGGTGGCGATCTGGTACGCGCACGCGTGGGGCAGGGAAGACTCGCCTGTGTGGAAGCGATGGGCGTTCGGGCCGCTCGTCGCGCTTGGCCTCTGGATCGCGACTCTTGCCGCCCTCTGGCCCGTCCTCTCTGAGAACTACCACGGCTACTCGCTCGCCACCGGTCGCACGCTGACGATTACGGCGATTTTCTGCGATTATCTCTTCTTTGGCATCCTCCTACCGGTGCTCTTCATACTTTCCCGATGGCAGAAAGCGGCCCCTGCAATGGCAGCCGACGGCGGGACGCAAGCGGTCACACGACGGCAGGCGATCGCGTTCGTCGGTGCGGTCGCGGTCGCTGCCTTCGGTGCGTTCTCGTTCGGCCTCGGACGGATCTCAACTCTCGGCTACGACGGAAAACGCCCGAAGCGTCCTGTTCAGCCAGTCACGGACAATGCTGCATTCTACAGCGTGACGAAGAACCTTGCGGACCCACACTTGAGCACGACCGATGTCTGGCAAATGGTGATTGGCGGCGATGTGGCACACCCGATGATGCTCTCCTTCGCCGACCTCATGGCCCTCCCAGCCACGGACCTGACGGCGACGCTCGTCTGCATTGGCAATACACTCGGTGGTGGCCTGATGAGCACAGCAGCCTGGCATGGTATCCCGCTGCAATCGCTCATTGAGATGACGAAACCGCTGTCCGGTGTGACCGAAGTCCTCTTCACTGCCGCAGACGGCTACACGAATACGATCCAATTGGACACGGTTGCTGCAGAAGGCGTGATGGTCGCATACGGCATGAACGGCGCGCCACTGCCGGAGAAGCACGGCTATCCTGCCCGGATCATTACACCGGGGCGCTACGGCGAGAAGCACGTCAAGTGGGTGACGCATATTACCATCCAAAAGGGACACACCGAGGGATTCTATGAGTCGCAGGGATGGGATCGCACGGCGGTCGCCAAAACCGTCTCGCGTATTGATTCCCCGATGAAGGGCGACACGGTGACACCCGGCCAGATGATCATGATGCATGGGATCGCCTACGGCGGCCTGCGCGGCGTCAGCACGGTTGAGGTAACGACTGATGGCGGCGGGACATGGCAACCCGCGACGATCACGGCGAACCCATCACCGCAATCATGGTCGCTCTGGCAGTTTCCCTGGACGCCGCCGAACAACGGTGATTACACACTCGGCGTGCGCTGCTATGAAAGCAACGGCATGCTGCAACCGACGAAGGCGGAGCCAAACTTCCCGAGCGGTGCGGCGGGCATTCACGTTGTCACAGTTACGGCGCGCCACGGAGTATAATCGGGGAAAGGGGACGGTCAGGTAGAGAACCGTCAGGAAAGGAACTCTAAGGAGTCGGGGCAAGCGTCAGGGAATCGCGGAACCAACCCTAGATTGACGCGAAGAAACAGGAGTGGCTGACATCAGGTTGGGGTACACCCCAAGTGGACATCCCGCCGTGCTCCTTCCGTCGCGTCTCTTTGCGTCGGCGCCTTGGCGTACGATTTTTCTCCGTTTCGTGAGGTCAATCCTATTGCGGCGGATTGAGGGTGAAGCCCAGTTGTTTCGCCGTGCCGAGGTCGTCCCGGTTCGCCCAGTGCGCGACTATCTTCCCGTCTCTGAACTCGAAGATGTGGATGCGTTGCACCGTGTATTCCTTGTGTGTCGGGGGGACGCCGTGCAAAAAGCCGCCCAGGATCGCAGGGTGCTCCGGCGTGCCCGCGTGGACGCCGTGACTCATGGTCCGGACCACGACCTTGTCACCCACTGCGATGACGTCCTCGATCGTATCGCGCTCGTGGAGGGTATGGAGGCTGCTCAGGATGCGACGGATCGCCTCAGGTGGGGTAGGGCGTCCATGGTTCCGGATATCGGGCGCGTAGCATGCAACGGCCTCGTCGATGTCACCACTGGCGAGGGTGTCGAAATGGCGACGGACAACGGCGATATTCTCCTCGACGGACATGGCAAGACCCACCTTTCATGCACGCGATGGGACAACAAGGCGACGGATGGAGTCTAGGTTCTAACACCGAACGATGCAACGAGGTCGCAAAAGCCAGACGAGAAGGGTGCCCATGAGACGTTGATAACGAGACGAGTACGTGAACGCGATCCATTGGGATAACCGGCGGGGCCGAACAGCGTTCGGGATCGTCTCTTTAACATTCGTTTGTTGGGAGTAAAATAGCGTGACACGAACGACAACGAACAATCGTCCGAGCGGTTTTGAGGCGATTGCTAGTGTTTTCCGGGCGTGCGGTAGAAGGAACGGGTGATAGCGGTGAGGATGCGACTGCACGTCGCGGTCGAATGGATGCTGGCATACTCCACGGCGGCGTGTGCCTGACTGAATGATTCCATCGCCGTGTCCGGTTCCGCGCCGGGACCGAAGAGGACCGACTGGATGCCCGCGCCGTCGAGGACCTGCGCGTCCGTCCAGGCGGACATGCCGGTATGGATCGCCGCAGAGGGCGAGACCGGGCGTTGCATCTCGCCGCGGGTCGGGCAGAACAGCCATCACGCTGACACGGCCCGGTGCGGCTTCATCCACATACACCGCAAAACCACTCACCCGCAGATAGTCCGCGATAGATGCGGCGATATGCGCCTCCCCGCCGCGCCTGGTACGAGGCTTGGGTTGACCGAATCAATCCGCACGAGGTCTTGCAGCAGCGTCGCGATTGCTTTGTACTCACTCGCCATTGTTGCTCGTTCCTTCCGACATGATCCGAACTGTTTTCCGATTGTATGACACAATGCGCGCGTCGGCTGTTCTTGACCCCATGGGAAACGAACATGGCGGTATGGTTCGCTGGTATATTGATTGCCGGATTTGGCGCAGATAGTCACCATCCGAGGAGCGTGACCGATGGACAATGGCGTCCATTCCCTACTCGACCCTATTCTCGAAGCGCATCCCTCGTTCCTGATTGCCGCAATCGCGGGGGATGTGCCGCGGTTCAGCGAGACGCTGTATGCGTTCACCCGTACAGCGGATACGCTCTCGCTTGCCTATGCAATCCCGGAGGGTTCAGCGGCGCATGCGGCGTTGAAGCGGCGTAATGGCGTCACCTTCCGAATCGGCACGTCTGAGGATGCAGCATGGCTGGAAGGGAGTGGGCGCGCCGTCATCGTCCATGATCGGGCAATGAATGCCGACCTGTTGCGGCAGATCAGCGCGCGGACGGCGGATGAACCGAAGCCGGATCCACGCATGCATCGCGCGGTGCGGATCGTGCCGGAGACAGTGACGGTCGCGACCCGGCGGGACGACACGTTGCATGTGCAACCGCTCACCTTCGCGCCCGGCGCGCAACGGTGGGGCTATCCGGGCAGCACCGTTAACGAACGGTTTGAGCGGTTTGCGGTGGTAACCCGGGCAAATGTCGTGCCAGTGATGGCGATGCCGGTAAGCATCGGTGCGGCGCTGGCATGGCAACGGGAGGGTGTCTTCCGGCCACTGCCCTTTGCCCTGACGCTTGTTGGCGCGGTGGCGGCGCATCTCGCCTCGAACGTCACCAACGACATCTTCGACTTCCGCTCCGGTGCGGACGAGCGGGCAATCGCGATGGCGACGGAAGGGACATTGGATACCTCCTCCGGCTCGTTGACGGGCGGTATCCTCTCCGAGCGCCAGGCGAATCTACTTGCGGCGAGTATGTGGGGTACGGCACTCCTTTGCGGTGTTGGGCTGACGAAAACGAGTGGCCCGGCAGTGCTCGGTCTCGCAGTGGCAGGATTCGGCTTCGGCACGCTTTACGTCGCGCCGCCACTCGCGTACGGCTACATCGGCCATGGTTTGGGGGAGGTGGGTATTCTCGCCTCGTTCGGCCTCCTGCCAACGCTCGGTTCCTACTACGCGCAGACCGGAAAACTCGACTGGGCGCCGGTGGTTGCCGCGCTCCCGCCCGGCCTCTTCACGACGGACGTACTCTTGAATCACCATTTTTTCCACTGGCGCTCCGACAAAGCGGCGGGCAAAATGACACCCGTCGCCGTGCTCGGTGAGAAAAAGGCGGCGCAACTCTCGCGCGGGATGGCACTCGCGGCGGGCGCCTCCGTCCTCATCGGCATCACAGCGAAGGTCTATCCGAAGATCGCTCTCGCCAGCCTCTCCACCGTCGCGCCCGTGCTGGAAAAATTGGGCGAGGTGGGCGACGGCAACAAAGGGGCCGCCTTTTATGGCGAGATGATGGATCGCACCGTCGAAGGCAGCAGCCGGATGGGATTGTATCTGCTCGGCAGCGTGATACTCAGTGGTCTTTGGAGTAAAATGCGAAAGGGCGGTTACCTTAATGCAGACAATGGAGAATGGTATGGATTATTACGAATTTACCGTCGTGATCGAGCGTGATGAGGACGGGCGATATGTAGCGATTTGTCCCGCCTTGCAAGGATGCTACTCTGAAGGCACGACAGAAGAAGAAGCATGGGAGATGATCGAGGATGCGATTCGGCTCCATGTTGAACATCGTTTAGAGGCTGGAGAGCCAATCTACCGGGAAGTTGCTACTGCCAAAGTGCGCATCCCTGCCTGAGCCCGGAACTGCCTGCTATTACCGCGAATCAACTCCTCGCTATCCTCAATCGGCATGGCTTTGTGGCCGTTCGGCAGAGTGGTAGCCACGTCATTCTGGAACATCCCGATGGAACCCATGTAACGGTGCCGGTGCATCAAGGACATGACCTTGGGAAAGGATTGCTGCGTCAGATCATGCGAGATGCGAATTTGACGATAGACGATCTCACCACCAGACGAAAACGTTCGTAGAGGAAGATGCGATGACACCTACGGAAACAGACCCCACATATCAGATCATCCTCCGCGTTGGCGAGCAAGACTTCCCGGTGACGCTGAAGGCGATGGACATCTTCCATGAGGCATTAGAGCGCGCGATCCCGGCGGAGTTGCGGCACGGGCACCGCCTCCGTATTCGCACGCCGAAGGACGAGATCGTCTACCCGGACATGTTCGTCGGCGAGACGGTCACGCACTTCGGCACTCAGACATTCATCGTCTACGCCGAGCCACTGATGGGCGCACCCGGCCCCTTCCGCACGCTCGCCTTCGACCATCTCGCGATTACCGTTGCCGATCGCCGTGCCGCGCGCGACTTCTTTCACGATGTTGTCGGTATGCAGATCATGCGCGACGATCCGCACCAGACGGTGCTGACGACGGGCCTCACCTCGCTCTTTATTTTCGGTACGGGAGTCGCGCCACTCTCCGATGGCATCCCGTCGCGCTGGCACCATCTCGGCTTCATCGTGGACGATCTTGAGCGGTGCTATTACCACCTGCGCGCGCACGGCGGCGAGATTGTCTCCGACTTCACGCTGCTCGAACGGGACGAGCGATGGTCGCTCTATTGTCACTACCGCAACGGCGATGTCGTCTTCATGCTCCAGTTCTCGGAAATCCGTGAGGGATACCGAGGTGTCACTACCGACGCGACGCAGTTCATGTACGATTATCTACGCGGGCGATACGGCGTGCGCTTCATGGATGGCGAATGAACGTGCCTGCTGTCGCGCGGAGCATCACGCCGGAGCAGGCGACGGCTTTTCTCAGACATGACCCGGTCGCGGCGGTAGAACTGCTCACCGCGCTCCGCTATGACCGCGCAATTCAGTGCGTCGGCGCGCTCGTCGATGATACGCTCGCGGGTGTTCTCGTTGTTGGGCGAGAGGACGATGATAGATTGGCGGCGCGTTTCGAGGCGGCGGAGAGCGGGGCGCTCCTGCCACTGATCGCCGCGTGTCCCCCCGGCGTGCAACGGATCGCCGTCCATCGCTCGTGGACACTGCCCGCGCTGGCGTCCGCATTCCGGCTTATCCCGGAGCAGCCGCGCGAGACGGTCTTTTCGGCAACGCATATCGCCCTCCCACTGTCCCCGACTATCCGACTCGTGCGGGTAGCGGACGTGCCCATCGTGGCGGCGAGCGCGGCGATGATGAGCGGCACAGTACTCCTCGACATGATTGGGCAGGGGTTTCGGCCCTTCGGTATCTTCACCAAAGATCGCCTGATTGCCCATGCAATTGCCGCGAATACAACGGATTGGACGGAAGAGGTAATGTCTGTCTGGACGGCGCCACGGCGGCACGGGCAGGGGTTGGCGACGGCTGTCGTTGCTACGGCGGCGGCGGACATTCTCAACCGTGGCAAGACGGCAATCTATGTCGCGTCGGTGACGAATCGCGCGTCCCAGCGCGTCGCCGTCAAAGTCGGCTTCCAACCGTCGTACGACATAACGACGTACCGCGTCCTGCCGCGATAAAAACCACAAGACTATGCTGTCAGCGAGCCTTCCATCACAGGCGGGCCAGTAGGCATGGTGGCGGGCTTGCTTTCCGGTTCGGCAGTGATAACGACGGCATGGATACCGTTCAGATTGCCGGGTAGCACGAGCGTTGTCTCGCCGCCACCATTGAACGTCCCCACATCCCAGTAGGAGCCATCCTGCTTCTGGAGCCAAACGCGGTAGGTCTGACCGGTCGCGACGCCGGGGAAGCCCTTGGCAAGGAAGATGACTTTCCCGCCATCCGCCGAGGATTCGATCAGTGTCGCGTTCGCACTCGGCGCGTTTCGTGTGCCCGCCATCGTGTACGCATGGACGCCCGAGGCGGCGAAGCGCACGATCTCCCGATCCTGGTTCGCTCGCGCTACATCCCGATGCAGGCTAACATTCCAACTGCCGAGGCCAATCACCGCGAGCAGAAGGACGGCAGCGACGAGCCAACCGGGAGAAAGCCGCGCACGCCATCGTTCCTGTGCCTCCGTAATGGAGCGCGGTGGCGGGAGTATTGACATGCGACCGGGCTGGTCGCTTCGGGTGGAAGGCGTGGCAGGCCCACCTCTCTCGGCGCGGGCGGCGACAAGCACGCGCTCCTTGAGGGCCGCACTTGGCCGGGCGGGAACGGCGTCTGTATCCGCACAGATTTCCGGCAAGACAGCGGTGATGGCGGCGAACTCCTCGTACAGCTGCGCGGCATCCGCGTCGGCAGCGATCAGTTGGCGTGCCGTCTCCGCGTCCGCCGCCGTGGCGCTACCGAGCGCATAGGAGGCGATCAGCGCCTCCCGCTCCGCGTGCGGATCGGGCATCTCGTTTTTCCGCTCGCTGCCTGCCTCGTCGTTCATGTACGATTCGTCTCCAGCGCTGGCGGCGCCAGCGTGACCCGCATTTTTTGCATCCCGAGGCGAATACGGCTCTTGACTGTCCCAAGCGGGATGCCGAGCCGCTCTGCTACTTCTGTATTCGAGTACCCACCGAGGAACGCGAGTGTTATCGCCTCGCGTTGCTCCTCCGGTAAGAGCGTCAGCGCCGATCGCACCTGTGTCGCGTCCAGTCCGCGCGCTACTTGCGCCCAAACATCGTATGCCTCGCTCGCCGCCAGTTTGTTCGTCATTTCGTCAATCGGCTCGTTTGGCAGCCGGGGTTTGCGACGACGGAGAGCATTGAGGGCGCGGTGATGCACAATGCTAAAGTACCAGGTGCGCGCATTGCCGCGCTCCTGTTTGAAGGAGTACGCATAGCGCCAGAGGGCGAGAAATGACTCCTGCACGACATCTTCCGCCAGCGCGTGGTCGCTATTCATCATGCGATAGGCAAGCGCGAATGCCGACCGATGATGCCGGTCATAGAACGCCTCGAAGCACGCGAGCGCTTCCTCATCCCCCGCAGCTATGCGGCCAACGAGCACATCGTCCGTAAGACTGCCATCCGCCACGAGCGCACCTGGTTCCTGATGGTAATACTCTGTCCCGTGCATCCTGGATCAATCGCGAAGAGATCGCGCGCACGGCGCGACGCGCGCAGTATAGCAAAAAAAGAACCCCCTCCCGCGTCGGGAGGGGGCAGGCGGTGGGTAAATACCCCGCTACTTCTTCGTCCAGTGCGCAATATTCCAGGTATCCTGATCCCACGAGGTAATGTTGACGCCCTGTAATCCCTTTGTGTAGGCACCCAAGCCCTTGCGAGCGACGAGGGGAATAATGGCGTAGTCACTCATGAGGATCGTGTCAATCTGCTTGAAGAGTTCGACGCGCTTTTCCGGGTTGAGTTCCGCCCTCAACTTCGCGACTGCCGCGTCATACTCCGGGTTCGTCCAGCGCATCACCTGTCCGGGCTTCCACCCGTTCGATTTCTGGTCAATCTTGTCTGAGGTCAAGCCGTCCTGAAGGGTTTGTACATCGGGGAAGGACGTACCGTTGGTATACATTTCCAGGTCGGTCTCGAAGCGTGCCAGATTGTCCGGGTTATCCGGGAGACCGAAGAAGACGCCCGCGTCTACCGGTCGGAGATCTACCGCGATGCCGACATCCTTGAGATTGCTCTTGATCAGCTGGGACTCCTTATCGCGTACCGCGTTCACTGATGTGCGGAAGGTAATGGCGAACTTTTTGCCGTCCTTCTCGCGGATACCGTCCGCGCCCTTCTTCCACCCGGCGGCATCAAGAAGATCATTTGCTTTCTTGGGATCATACTGCCATGCCGTTCCGTCCCAGATCGTCGGTATAACCGTGTTCGTCGCGATGCCGGCGGGGCCGTAGAGATTGTTCGCCATCGCCTTGCGGTCAATGGCGAGGGCGAGCGCCTGCCGGACGTTCTTGTCCGTCCAGAAGGGGTTTTTCGATTTCACGCTACTCTTCTCGCCGTCTACTTCGGTACTCGGGTCGGAGAAGTTTACGTAGATCTTCTCGACACTGGCGCCTGCGGTAATCTCCAGGACGTTGCCGCTGTCGGTCAGTTGTTTGAGGATGTCCGGTGCGACCTGCGGATTCCAGGCGTAATCTACCTGCCCCGTCTGTACTGCCTTGACGGCCGTCACCGCATCGCCCCCACCCTTCAAATCAACCGTCGCGAAATATGGGGCGTTCGGCTCGCGGAACTTGTCATTCGCCTTGTACGTCACATGGTCGCCGGAGATGAAGTCCGTCACAACATACGGGCCGGTGCCGATTGGCTTCGAGTTGAACGGGCATTGCGACACCTGCGGGCAGGTCTCCAGGATGTGCTTCGGTAGCACCGCGCCCGCGCCGCCGGTGAACGGCAGATACCAGACCGGCGTCGGGGCAGTGAAGGTAAACTTGACCGTCGTTGGATCAATGGCGACGGCGTCCTTAACGAGGTCATAATGTGTGATGTTCGTGCTGCCGTTTTTTGGATCCAGGACCCATTTCCAGGTATACACGACATCATCGGCTGTGAAGGGCTGACCGTCCGACCAAACGATGCCCTCCTTCAATTTCCATGTCACACTCGTGCCGTCCGCCGCTAATTCGCCGTTCTGCACCGAAGGAATTTCTTTCGCCAGCACGGGAACATCGGGTATGACCGCCGCATTCGTCAGCGTGGCAAGCGGTTCCTCGACGAGTCGTGAGGCGTCGTAATCCTTCGTCCCCTGGGCGATCTGCGAATTGAGGACGGTCGGCGCCTGCCAGTAAAGCAGTCGGAGCGTGCCGCCCGCGCCGCGCTTGGAATCGGGCGGGAGGGTAAGATTCGTGATTGCCACCGCAGAGGCGGTGGGCTTTGTGACGCTTCCGGCAGCGGCGCTTCCGGACGGCGCGGTGGCTGCCACGGCAGAACCGACGGGCTTCGTCGCAGCACCAGCTGCGGCTGCCGGAGCGGTGGTCGCTGCACTGGCGGTCGTTGCCTGCGCTTTGGGGGTGTCCGTCGCGCTGCTCGTGCCGCCGCACGCGGTGAGCAGGAGTGGCAGCGCCATCAGGCACGCCGCCAATAGGCCGAGCGGTTTCGGGATCGGAGAGCGGAACTTCGCGTGCATCGTTGCCCTTCCTCACTGTTGACCAAACCACGACGTCCGTGGCGCCTCACGATTGATACGGTCCTGACTCTCGCTGTGCGGGGCCTATTCTCACGATGCAGCCCCGTACTGTCAAACCCCTCGCGACTATCGTCCGGCGTTGCCTACTTCTTCAGCGTCCAGTGGCCGATGTTCCATGCTTCGGACGAGAAGGGTGAGTACTCAACGTTGGTGAGGTCCGGGCGGCTGGCGTAAACATCATTGCGGATGACGATCGGGATGCGGATCCCAGCGGCAATGATGTATTCGTCGAGTTGCTTCGCGATCGCCGCGCGCAGGGCAATCGCATCTCATTCCGCGTCCGGTGTTTCTCAGGCAGAGTCTCGCACTTGCCGACGTTTCTCACATCCTTTGTCGGATCC